>ERZ857922.4519-NODE-4519-length-10377-cov-4.505328_pt1 | contig 10377 bp, 10 predicted proteins | sample MGYA00519579_ERZ857922 | MGnify/ENA primary metagenome ERZ857922 (study PRJEB31778, sample SAMEA3449375) | human gut metagenome | biome: human gut; feature: human-associated habitat; material: faeces | place: United Kingdom | collected 2010/2012 ... | reverse complement strand
CACATTTGGCTTTGATACCTGGTGGAAAAAGCTGTTGCTGATACTTGGAATTATTGGGATTATCGTGCTTGTAGTATCGATTGTTGGAGGAATTATAAGCCTTCTGGCACCGATTTTGATTCCGCTTGTGATCATTATGCTGATTATCAGACTGATTGGAGGAAGCGGCCGGCGATGGTAAGCGAGACAGGCAGCCATATAAATATGATTTATATATAGAAAATATATGAAATAAGAAACAGATATTCCGACGGAGTTAAAATCAAGCCTGCCAGAATATCTGTTTTTGTTTGGAAAAATAGGGCAAAATAGAGAAAGATAGATGAAAAAGATATATTTATTTGTATATGTTTTAATGACAGTAGAGTATATGATAATAAAGATACTTTATTCTAGTATATACATATAAAATTTAAAACAAAAATACCAAAAATTGATATTATTTTTATTTTTTTTAAACTCAAAAAATCACCTCTATTAAATAATATGGTTAAAATATTAAAAAAAATGAATAAAAAAAAGGAAATTGGAAATTTTTGTCGTATATTATTATTAGGGTGTGGTATATGGACATTTTAACAAACGAGGAAATAAGTAATATTAGAAGTAGTGTAGATATTGTAGATATAATATCTAAATATATTCCATTAACACAAAAAGGTAAAAATTACTTTGGTGTATGTCCATTTCACGATGACCATTCTCCAAGTATGAGTGTTTCTAAGGAAAAACAGATTTATACATGCTTTACTTGTGGAGCAACAGGAAATGTATTTAAATTTATTCAAGATTATCAAAATATATCATTTAGAGAAGCATTAAAGACAGTTGCAGATTATGCTGGTATAAGCGTTAACATAGGAAAAATACAAAATAAAATAGTACCTAATCAAGAATTATATGATATATATGATATAAGCACAAAATTTTATCAAAATAATATAAATACAGTTGAAGGTAAAAAAGCTAAAGAATATCTACATTCAAGAAAAATCGATGATGAAATAATAAAAGAATTTCAAATTGGACTAGCCTTAAAAGATGATACTATGTTGGTAAGATTACTTACAAATAAAAAATATAGTAAAGAAAACATGATTAAAAGTGGGTTAGTTGTAAAAAGAGATAGAGGATATACAGATATCTATTATAATAGGATAATGTTTCCACTTTATGATACAAAAGGTAATATAGTTGGATATAGTGGTAGAATATATAATGGTGAAAAAGATTCCAAATATATAAATACAATGGAAACAGAAATATTTAAAAAAGGAGAACTTTTATATAATTATCACAGAGCAAAAGATGAAGCTAGAAAAAAAGATCAAATAATAATAGTTGAAGGTTTCATGGATGTTATTAGATTGTATTCTGTTGGAATTAAAAATGTAGTTGCTACTATGGGGACTTCTGTTACAAAAACTCAAGCTAATTTGATAAAAAGAATGGCAAAAAATATAATTTTATGTTTTGATGGTGACGATGCAGGAGCAAAAGCTACATTTTCATGTTCAACAGAACTAAACAGTATGGGAATAATTCCTAAAATAATTAGATTGGAAGAAGATTTAGATCCAGATGATTATATAAAAAAATATGGAAAAGAAAGATTTGAATATAAATTAAATAATCCAATTAATGTAATGGACTTTAAATTAATGTATTTAAAAAAAGGCAAAAACTTTAATAACAATATAGAAAAAGCTAATTATATTAATAGTGTTATTGAAGAGTTAAATAAAATTGATGATGATATATTAAAAGAATTAACACTACAAAAAATAAGTAATGAATCAGGTATAGATATAGATTTATTAAAAAGTAAAATAAAACCAGTTGAAAAAAACATACAAAATGTAGAAAAAAAAGAAAAGAAAAAATATACTAAATACGAAAAAGCACAAATGTACTTAATATATTATATGTTAAAAAGCCCTAGTGTAATTAAAGCATATGATAGAAAGGTTACTTATATACCAACAGAAAAATACAGAAAACTTGCTTATGAAATTAGTTATTATTATAAAAAAAATTGTTCAATTGATGGAATAAATGAAGCAGATTTCATTACACATTTGTCAAGTGAAAATGAAAAATTACTTAACGTGTTAGGTGAAATTAATAGATTAGGTTTAAAAGAAGAATTTACGCAAGATGAAATAGATGATTACATAAACGTAATTAATGAATTTAATTTAAAAAAAGAATGCAATAATTTAGGTGAAAAAATACATAATGAATTATCACCTATAGAAAAAGCAAAATTATTACAAAGAATTATAGATTTAAAAAAACAAGATTAAGGAGAAATATTATGATAAATGAAATAAAAGGTTATGAAGAAAGAAAACAAGAATTAGTAAAAAAAGGTAAAGAAAAAGGTTTTTTAACTTATGAAGAATTAGCTTCTAGTTTAAAAGGTCTTGATTTAGATGCAGATAGCTTAGATGATTTATATAATGTCTTTAATGAAAATAATATAGCTATAGTATCAGAAGATGCAAACGAAGATGGAACAAATGAAGATGATGGAGACAAATTATTATTAGATGATGAAATTTTAACAAAAGATTTAACAATTAATGACCCAGTTAGAATGTATTTAAAAGAAATAGGTCAAATAAAACTTTTAACAATGCAAGAAGAATTAGATTTAGCTGATAGAATACTTGAAGGTGACGAACAAGCTAAAACAATTCTTGCAGAAGCAAATTTACGTTTAGTTGTTAGTATAGCTAAAAGATATGTTGGACGTGGAATGTTATTTCTTGATTTAATTCAAGAAGGTAATATAGGATTAATGAAAGCAGTAGACAAATTTGATGTTACAAAAGGATATAAATTTTCTACATATGCTACTTGGTGGATTAGACAAGCTATAACAAGAGCAATAGCAGATCAAGCAAGAACAATAAGAGTTCCAGTTCACATGGTAGAAACTATTAATAAACTTGCTCGTATTCAAAGACAATTAACTTTGGAACTTAACCGTGAACCAACAGAACAAGAATTAGCTAAAAAAATGAATGTTTCAATAGATAAAATACGTGAAATATATAAAATTAGTCAAGAACCTGTAAGCTTAGAAACACCAATAGGTGAAGAAGATGATTCACATTTAGGTGATTTCATAAAAGATGAAAGAAATATGAGTCCAGAAGAATATGCAACAAATGAAATGTTAAAAGATGAAATAGCTGATGTTTTATTAACACTTACTGAAAGAGAAGAAAAAGTAATAAGATTAAGATTTGGACTTGAAGATGGAAAATCAAGAACTCTTGAAGAAGTTGGTCAAATGTTTGGTGTAACAAGAGAACGTATAAGACAAATTGAGGCTAAAGCATTAAGAAAACTTAGACATCCATCAAGATCTAGAAAACTAAAAGACTATATGGGTGACTAATGTTATCTAAAAGATTAAAAACAATTGCAAACTTAGTAGATACAAAAAATGTATATGATGTAGGATGTGATCATGCATTATTAGATATATATTTGTCAAATAATTTTAATAAAAATTGTATTGCAATAGATATAAGTGAAGAATGTGTATTAAAAGCTAAAAAAAACATTGAAAAAAATAATTCAAATGTAAAAGTTATTTTAAATAATGGACTTGAAAATATTAATATTTTACCTGACAGTACAGTTATAATAAGTGGCATGGGTACAAAAAATATAATTAAGATAATAAATAAAAAAAATATTGATAATTTAATTTGCCAATCTAATAAAAATATATATGAACTTAGAAAAAATGTATGCAAGTTAGGTTACTTTATAATAGATGAAGAAATTATATTTGAAGATAAATACTATATTATAATTAAATTTAAAAAAGGTTTAAAAAAATATACTGAAAATGAATTGTTACTAGGTCCAACATTAAGTTTTAAAAAGGATGAAACTTATATTAAATATTTAAATGAGTTAAAAAATAATATTGAAAAAAATATTAATAAATACGATGAAAACAAATTACAAAGACAACTTCAAATATTAAATATAATAAAAAAAGAACTATAAAAAATAGTTTTTTTAAGCAAAGAATGTAGGCCCAACATTATCTACATTATTTGTATTTACTGTATTTATATTTTCTATGTTTTTACTGTTTGTGCTTTCATTATTAGTAGATACTGTATTATTGCTTGCAGTATCTGTTTTTTTAAACTCATTCATAACCTTAAACATTGTTTTCGCATTTCTTACAACAGGAGTTATTTGTTTTATAGTAGGAATTGTTTGATTAATAATATTTAATGTTCGTTGAGTACCATTTAAAATACTACTCCAGTTTATACCATTTCTAAATATCCTACTAAATAATCCTGTACTTGTACGTGGTACACTAAAATATGGATAGCCTGTCATTCCATATGGAAAATAGTAGTTCATTTATAACCCCCCTAAAATATTATATGAACTATGGCTTAAAACTTTACAAAATATATTTTGACGGTTTTAACTTTTAAATATTTAAAAGTTATGCTATACTTAACTATAGGTGATCGTCATGGATTTTCGTGATATTAAAGAATTTTTAAAAGATTCATTGAAATATATTATAATGATTTTAATTATACTTATAATAGTTATATACATTGTATCATTTCAACAAGTTATTGGACCCTCTATGAGTCCTACTTTAAAAGAGGGCGATGTTTTAATAGTTAATAAAATAATATATAAATTTAGAGAAATTAAAAGAAATGAAGTAGTTGTTCTTAAGTATGACGAAAAATTATTAATTAAGAGAATTGTAGGACTTCCAAATGAACATATTGCATATAATAATAATGTAATGTATGTGAATGGGGACCCTGTAAAAGAAGAATTTATAGATACAACAACAGATGATTTTGATATAAAAGAACTTGGATATGATGTTATTCCAAAAGGATATTATCTAGTGTTAGGAGATAATAGAAACAATTCTATGGATGGAAGAAATTTTGGACTTATAAAAAAAGAAGATATAATCGGTAAAGCATGGATAAGATTATGGCCACTAAATAAATTAAAAATTGTTAAATGATTGACATTTAAATTAAAATCTTATAGAATTATCATAGGCAAAGTTATTGAAAGGTAATGACGCAAAACTCAAGAACCTAAAGTACAGTATGTTGTACTATGGTAGTCAGTTGCATTTATACTATTGTATAAATGCTTTTTTATTAGAAGAGGAGAGATATTATGAAAAAGAAAATAATTGGAATTGCTGTTTTCTTGTTTGCAGCACTATTCATGTTTACATTTGCTAACCCAGCTAGTGAAACAGAAGAAAAAATGGATAACAATATTACAACAAATGATAAGAAAAATGTAGAAGAAAATAAAAATACAGAAATTAAAACAGAAGAGAAAGTAGAAAATCAAACTGTTAATAATAACTTAAGAAGAGTAAATGTTTCAAATAAGGTAAATACCATTAACAATGTAAAAAAAGAAGAAAATAGTAATGTTTTAGAACCTTTTGCTCCAGTTGGCATTGATTTAGATACAGTAAAGAAAAATGCAATTAAAGAACTAGAAAATTATTTAGATAAAGAAAACTATAGAAAAAATGAACAAAAAGAAATAGATAAAATAATAGATGCTGCAAAAGAAAAAATAGATAATGCAACTACTATAGAGGAAATAAACAAAATAAAAGAAGATACTAAACAAGAATTAGATAAAGTAAAAACAGATAAAGAACTAACACAAGAGGAATTAGAAAAAGCCAAAACAGAAGCTATTGCAAACTTAAAGAAATATAGAGATGACAATTTATCTGGAAATTATTTTGATGAGGGAACAAAAGTATTAGCTGAAGCAACAACAAAAATAAATTCAGCTACAACAAAAGAAAATGTTAAAAAACTTTATAATGATTATTTAAAACAATTAAAAGAGTTAAAAGAAATGCAAGATTATCAAAAATCAAGTAAATTTAACATTACATTTGGTCAATACGAAACTAATGGTGCATGTGTTAAAAAAATAGCTGGTGTATGTGTTAAACATGAGAAAGTTATGAAACCAAATGCAAGTATTTCAAAAAAGAACAACACTAAAGTAGCGCTTATATTCCCACAAATTCATAATGTTACTATTAAATATGATGGAAAAGTAGTAGAGATGCCATTATATAGTAATATTAAACATACAGATATTTCAAATGTTAAATATATTACATTAGAATATATGATTTTGGGAGATAAGATTTTCTGCGGTTCATATGTAGAAACATATGAAATAAAGTTTGATGTTAATGGTAATAGATATGTACAGTTAATATCAAGTGTAAAAAAATAAAACAAAAGGAAAGAAATTTTCCTTTTTTTATGTTATACTTATAATAGGATGTGAAGAAAATGGCATATGTTAAATATAAAGAATTAACAAAATACTTTAATTTTAGTAAAGAAATAGATAAGACTAGTTTACCTAAATATGTAACAGATTATGTTGATGAGGGAGAAATAATATATAAAGCATATAAAACATTAAGTGATAGAGGAGTTTTTACTAATGATAGAATGGTACTTTTTGATTGTAATCCAATAAGTAAAAGCAAAAAAATACATATAATTCCTTATGATTCAATTTCAACTGGAGCAGTTCTTTTTAAAGCAACATCAGGTGCTATATTATTATCGTTTGATAGTGGATATCAAATACGTTTAAACTTTATAAAAATGGATGCACAAGCAAAAACAGAACTTAGAAAACTATTTAGTTATATAATGAATAAAAAAGGAAAAAAAGATTAATTATAAGTAATAAATATTAATAAATTAAATATTTATTATTTTTTTTAAGTTATTTACAAAAATATTTTACAAAATATATTTTTATGCTATAATAATAATGTTAGAGTAGAAATGGGAGTGTATGAATATATGGCGAATAAAAGTAATAGTATTTTGTCTAATATATTAAACTTTATAAAGTATCCATTTCTAGGCTTACTTTTTGTATTTTATAATATATTTAAATTTATTATGTATTCATTAAAAGGAATTTTATATGTTTTATATTTAATTACAACACCTTTTATTTATTTATATAAAAAGTTATTAAAAAATAAAAAACGTAATGTTGATAATGCTGAAAAAGATTTAAGAAAACAAGAAAAAATTCAAAGAAAAAATGAATTAATTGCTAAAAAAGAAAAAGCAAGAGAAGAAAAAAGATTAAAAAAAGAAGAATTATATGAACAAAGAAAATTGTTAAGAAAAGAGAAAAAAGAAAAATTACAGGCAGAAAAACTTTTAAAACAACAAGAAAGAATTCAAAAAAAGAATGAACTAATTGCTAAAAGAGAAAAAGCTAGAGAAGAAAAAAAATTAAGAAAAGAAGAATTACGTGAACAAAGAAAATTATTAAAACAAAATGATGATAAGTATTTACAAAAAATAAAAAGACAAGAAGAAAAAGAAAAAATAAAAAAAGAAAAATTAGAGAAACAATCTGCAAAAGAATTAGAAAAAGAAAAGTTAAGAGAAGAAAAACTTAGAAAAAAACTTGAAGAACAAGAAGAAAGAAAATTAGAAAAAGAAAAAGTTAGACAAGCAAAAGAAGAATTAAAGAAACAAAGAAATCAAATGACTTCTAGTCAAAAACTTGCTGCTTTCTTTAAAATGCTTCCTACAATACCTTCTCTTATTGGTAAAAAGATTAAAAATGCATTTTATAATATATCATTTGTTAAGAATGCAAGAAACAAAAGAGATATAAATAGACAAGCTCTAATGCTTGAATTTGATGGAAAAGACGCTGAAAAAAGTGCAAATAAAATAGTGTATGTATATGAAGCTAAAAATCCTGAGGGAAAAATAGTTAAAGAACGATTTGCTGCATATTCAAAAGTAGAAGTTCACTCATTTTTACTTAGTGAAGGTTATGAAGTATATAGTATAAAAACTAACTGGCTTATTCAGAATTTATATAGAGAAGCTGGTAATCCAAAATTTAAAACAAAAGACTTAGTATTCTTTTTAACTCAATTATCTACTTATTTAAAAGCAGGTATTACTTTAGTTGAAGCATTAAAAATACTTTCTAGACAATATAAACAAAAAAAATATAAAAATATATTTAGAACAATGATATATGATTTATCAACTGGTGAAAGTTTTAGTAGCGCTATGGCAAAACAAGGAAATACATTTCCAAAATTATTGGTAAATATGGTTAAAGCTTCAGAATTAACTGGTGAATTAACTGAATCACTTGATGATATGGCTGAATATTATACTGAAGCAAACCAAACTAAAAAACAAATGGTAAATGCTATGATGTATCCATCTATTGTATTTTTTATTTCAATAGTAGTAATTACTTTTATATTAATATTTGTTGTGCCACAATTTGTTAAAATGTATGAGTCAATGGATGCATCTAAAATCCCTGCGTTTACTAGATTTGTAATAGCAGTCAGTGATTTTATTAAAGCAAATATATTATTTATTGTACTTGGTATTGTTTTATTTATTATATTAATAATTGTTTTATATAAAAAAGTAACTCCATTTAGAACTATAATGCAATGGTTCTTAATGCATTTACCTGTTATTGGAAATGTAATAATATATAATGAAGTTACAATGCTTACAAAAACTTTTTCATCTTTATTATTTCATAATGTTTATATTACTGATAGTATGGAAATATTAAATAAAATAACTAATAATGAAATATATAAAATGATAATAGTTGATACAGTTGCAAATCTTGCTAAGGGTGAAAAAATATCTTTGGCATTCAAAGATCATTGGGCTTTCCCAATTCCAGCATATGAGATGTTGGTGACTGGTGAAAGTACTGGTCAATTAGCAGAAATGATGCAGAAAGTTTCTGCATATTATCAAGACTTACATAAAGATATGGTTACTAAAATTAAAACATTAATGGAACCAATATTACTTGTTTTCTTAACTGCAATAGTTGGTGTAATTGTTTTATCAATAGTAATTCCAATGTTTAGTTTATATGAAACAATACAACAAATTTAAGGAGTTGACATGATGACGATTTATTATGCTTTTTGCTTTTTCATTTTTGGAACTGTGTTAGGTTCATTTTATAATGTAGTAGGCTATAGGTTACCAAAGGGAGAATCATTATTATATCCAAGTTCTCATTGCACTAATTGCAATCATAAATTAATGCCATGGGAACTTGTTCCTATATTTTCATTTTTATTTTTAGGAGGAAAATGTAGTAAATGTAAACAAAAAATTTCATGGTTTTATCCAATATTTGAAACTGTTTCTGGACTTTTATTTATGTTAGCTTTCTTAATATTTGGGTTTAGTTACGAATTACTAATTGCTTTAACATTTATATCACTAATTCTAATAATAACTATTAGTGATTATAATTTCATGATTATTTCAGATGAAGTTCTAATATTTTTTGCAATAGTTTTAGTTATTGAAATATTCTTTATATATGGTTATAAGATATTATTATATAGAATTATGAGTGCAATTATTGCTTCATTTATTATGTTTTTACTTAAAAAACTTGGAGATTTTTTATTTAAAAAAGAATCGATGGGTGGAGGAGATATAAAGCTTTTAGCAATTCATGGTTTAGTTTTAGGATGGCCTCTTGCCCTTATATCCATTTTTGTTGGCGCAATAGTAGGACTTCCTTTTGCACTTCTAATTTGTTTAAGAAAAAAAGAACATATATTACCATTTGGACCATTTTTAGGAGTTGGTGCAATACTTATATTGTTTTCAAAAGTTGATATAAATCAAATACTAGATTTTTTTACAATAATAAAATAAGCATGATAATGAAGTGCACCCCTTAGAGTAGACACAAATAAAAAAGCAGTTCAAAGAAAGTGATATAATACACTTCCGAAAGGATGTGTATTTTTCTATGGCTTCAAAGGGACAAAAATTTGCTTCGTATTCATTAGAATTTAAAAATGAAGTACTTGAAGCATATAAATCCGGTATATATGGCGGTAGAAATCAAGTAGCAAAACATTATAACATTAGTTCAGCAACAATTTGGAATTGGATTTCAAAAGATAGAAAACAAGGAACTTTGGAAAATGATATTTACCATAAACGAGGTAGAACTAAAGAATCAAATTTAACCAAGGAAGATTGGAAAGAAAGATATGAAATATTAAAAAAATACCAGACCTTCCTCAAGGCACAACGAGAGAAAAAGTAACATTTATAAATTTATATAGAAATAATTATAAACTTACTAACATGTGTGCCGTACTTAATATAAGTTCTAAAACTTATTATAAATATAGGAACAAGGAAGATACTGATTATTATGATTATTTAATAATTAAAGAAATATTTGATGATTCTAAAGGTACATATGGATATCGTAGGATTGTTGAAG
>ERZ857922.4517-NODE-4517-length-10383-cov-5.080558_pt1 | contig 10383 bp, 9 predicted proteins | sample MGYA00519579_ERZ857922 | MGnify/ENA primary metagenome ERZ857922 (study PRJEB31778, sample SAMEA3449375) | human gut metagenome | biome: human gut; feature: human-associated habitat; material: faeces | place: United Kingdom | collected 2010/2012 ... | reverse complement strand
GCGCGCGCAGCCAGATCGTATCTCCCGCGATATACGAATCCTTGTCCGTCGATACATGAAGCTTCTCCTGCGGGTAATGCTCGATCTGCTCAATGAACGGGTTCGCGTAAAGCGACGACGAATGCGAAAAATTCTCAGAATGCGTATAGGGGGGGGGTAGTTCGGAATTGACCGAACACATTCAGCGGAAAAACCAATGCCACGGAAAGAACGGCTATCCGGGAGCAATCTCTCATAACTCGATTGATTTGGGGTTTCGTAAATTTAGTGATTTTTCACCAATTCCTCAAAAATATCGGAAGAAAAAGTCCAATACACAAATATGGCTATCGGAAGATCATTCTTTTTTCCATACCTTTGACTCAAAATCCGGATCAATGAAAACCGTCACCGAACACCTTCTCGCACTGGCCGACGCCGGCAACGCAGCCTTTACGGCCCGCCTCGCGCCGGGCGTCGACCCCGACCGGATGCTGGGCTGCCGCATTCCGCAGCTACGCCGACTCGCACGCACGCTGCGCGGCACCCCCGAAGCGGCTGCATTCCTGACGCAACTGCCCCACCGCTACTACGACGAAAACAACCTGCACGGCATCCTGCTGGGACACATCCGCCCGACCGGCGAGGCACTCGACGCCCTCGAACGCTTCCTGCCCCACGTCGACAACTGGGCGACCTGCGACATCACGGCCTGCGGCATGAAGACGCTCGGCCGCGCCCCTGCGGCGGCCCTGCCCCGCATCTACGAATGGCTCGCGAGCCGGCGCACCTATACCGTCCGGTTCGGGGTCGTCGCCCTGCTGGCACATTACCTCGACGAAAAATTCGACACGCACCACCTCGACCGGCTGACCGCCCTGCCGGGCGGAGAGTATTACGTCGACATGGCCGTGGCATGGGCTTTCAGCGTGGCGCTCGTCAAGCATTTCGAGCAAACGCTGCCCTACTTCACCCAACGGCGGCTCGACCGCCGGGTGCACAACAAGGCGTTGCAGAAGGGCCGCGAAAGTCTCCGCATCGACGACGCCCGCAAAACGATCCTGCAACGTCTCAAATACTGACCTCCCCTGCCCTATGGAAACCAACCGACCCGACTACACGGAGACGCTGACGCGCCACGGCATCCGCCCCACGGCCGTCCGTCTGCTCATCTACAAAACGGCTCTCCGTTTTCACGACACATTCAGTATGAGCGAACTGGAAGACGCATTGGAGAGCGTGGACAAATCCACCGTCTTCCGCACGCTGTCGCTCTTCGCCGCACGGCACCTGCTGCACGAGATCGAAGACGGCAGCGGCTCGACGAAATACTGTATCTGCCGCAACGACCGCCCCTGCGGCATCGACGAACTGCACTGCCATTTCCACTGCGAGGCCTGCCGCAAAACCTTCTGTCTGGACTACACGCATATCCCCGCCGTACGCTATCCCGCCGGCTTCGAGGTACGGCAGATCGACTACCTGCTCAAAGGTCTGTGCCCCGACTGCCGCGCGAAACGGCATGTATGACCCCGTCCGTCGGCCGCCGTCCGTTTGCAACCGGGTTGCAAGAATTTCCCGCTATATTTGCCTCCGGAAACCGACATCGTCTCCCCGCCCCTTCCGCACCGACGGACTCGACAAAAAGGAGCGGTATTCGGAAAAATCGATGACGGCTGGAAAATTTTTCGTACCTTTGCTGCGTTAAGAGAGAATCGAACGATGAAAATTCGCGAAGAATACAAGGTTCGGGAGATGGCCGGCGAGCACGTCGTCATCATGCAGGGCCGTCTGGGAGTCGACATGACCAAGATCATTTCGCTCAACGAGAGCGCGCTCTATCTGTGGAACGCCCTCGCGGGCAAGGAATTCTCCGTCAACGATGCGGCACGCCTGCTCACCGAACGGTACGAGGTCGACGACGCGACCGCCGCACGCGACGCCGCGGCGTGGGTCGAAAAACTCCGCGACTGCAAACTGATTTAACGTAAAGCGCACGATATGAAACTCCGCCGGATGTTCTTTCTCCTCGTCCTGCTGCTGGGCCAGATCGGCTCGGTGAGTACGGACGCATGGATGATCTGGAATCATCTGCGCGATTTCCACGGTGTGGAACACGTCTGTCGCCACGAATGCGACGTCTGCCTGGCCTACCACAGCGCCTCGGTGCGCTGCAACTGCCTGCGCGACCACAACGAAGCCGACCGGCAGCTCTATGTCTGCTCGAACGGCGACGCCTCGCACCGCCAACACCATGCGCCCGTGGCCGTTCTGCCGCCGTTCCGGTCGCAGAGCGTACCCGACGCGGCTTCGCTGCCGGCGCATCCGGCTTATCGCACACGGCGGAAAATTCCGCTCGACGTGGCCCCGTTCATCCTGCACAAAGGATTGCGGGCACCTCCTGTTATGGCATAAAACCCCTCGCTGCCGACCCTGTACGGACGGTCGGGAGCATGTTTTATGTCTCACAACAGGAATCACAGATGAAAAAATCACTCTTATTTCTCCCCCTGCTGGGCCTCGCGTCGAACGTCGCGGCCCAGGAATTGCACGGCGTCGTCACCGACGCCGACAACAACCCGCTCGTCGGCGCATCGGTCTACTGGGCCGAGACCACGATCGGCGCCAGCACCTCGGCTACGGGCGCCTACACCGTTCACCGCGTCAAGAACTACGACCGGCTCGTGGCCTCCTATCTGGGCTACGTCAACGACACGATCCGCATCGCCGACGGAGTGGCCGAACAGAACTTCCGGCTCCGCTCCGAAGGCGTCGACATCGAGGGCGTCGTGGTCGAGAGCACGCTGGGCGGCAACTACGTCAAGCGCGACGGCATCCTCAAAGGCGAAACCATTTCGTTCGCAGGCCTCTGCAAAATGGCCTGCTGCAATCTGGCCGAGTCGTTCGAAAACTCGGCCTCGGTAACGGTCGGTTACAGCGACGCCATCTCGGGCGCACGGCAGATCAAGATGCTCGGACTGGCCGGCACCTATACGCAGATTCTCGACGAGAACCGCCCCATCATGCGCGGGCTGTCGGCCCCCTACGGACTGAGCTACACGCCGGGCATGTGGCTCAATTCGATTCAGGTGTCCAAAGGCGTCTCGTCGGTCACGGCGGGCCACGAAGCGATCACCGGCCAGATCAATCTCGAACACCGCAAGCCCACCGACGACGAACGGCTCTTCGTGAACCTCTATTTCGACGACGAGCTCAAACCCGAGCTGAACCTCTCGACGGCACTGCCCGTGACGCGCGACAAGAAGCTCACGACGATCGTGCTGGCACACGGTTCGATGGACACCAAATCCTACGACCACAACCACGACGGCTTCCGCGACCTGCCCGAGGCGCGTGCGATGCACGTGGCCAACCGCTGGCTCTACGCCGCCGACAACGGACTGCAACTGCGCTGGGGCTTCAAGGTCACGGCCGAGAACCGTCTCGGCGGCCGCATGGGCTACGAAAATTCGATGCGCGACCAGATGCGCCAGAGCGCGCTGGACGGCGGCTCGCTCTACGGTTCGCAGATCCGCAACCGCGGTTTCAACGGCTACATCAAACTGGGCATGCCCGTCGGTGCCTCCGTCTACGACAAGGACGAGCAGGACGAGATGCGTTCCAACATCGCCTTCGTGGCCGATTTCGACCACTTCAACGAGAGCTCCTACTTCGGATTGAACGACTACGCCGGCAACGAAAACTCGGTGTCGCTCAATGCGATGTACAGCCATTACTTCACCTACCGCTCGTCGCTCATCATGGGCGTCTCGGCCCACCTGCAATCGTTCAACGAACGGCTCGTCAACGATTTCGTCGACAACGGCCGGATCGAAGGGCGCAGCTACGATATGGACCACAGCGAGAACGAAGCGGGCCTCTACGCCGAATACACCTACTCGATCCGCGACAAGTTCTCGCTCGTAGCAGGCGCACGCGGCGACTACAACTCGTTCTACGACAAATACTACTTCACGCCGCGCGGCCACATCAAATGGAACATCACGCGTCTGTTGACGCTGCGCGCCTCGGCGGGTCTGGGCTACCGCTCGACCAATCTGGTGACGGACAACATCGGCGTCCTGGCCACCGGCCGCCGTTTCGCCTTCGACGGCTACGCATGGAACGGCGATTACGATTTCCACACGCTCTACCGCGATTTCAACCGCATGGAGAAGGCGCTGACCGTGGGCGGAAGCCTCACGCAGACGTTCGGACTGGTCAAGCCCGAGGACGCCACGCTGAGTTTCGACTACTTCCGCACGCAGTTCTACAACCAGGTCGTGGCCGATCAGGAGTACAGCGCCACCGAGGTGATGTTCTACAACACCGACGGCCGCTCCTACACCGATACCTATCAGGTCGACTTCAACTGGACGCCCGTCGAGCGGCTCGACATCTTCGCGACCTACCGCTACACCGACTCGTCGATGACGCTCGACCGTCCCGACGGCGGGCGCGTGCAGGTCGAACGGCCGCTGGTGAGCCGTTACAAGGCGCTGCTGAACATCCAGTACGCCACGCGGTTCCGCCGCTGGACGTTCGACGCCACGGCACAGCTCAACGGCCCCATGCGCCTGCCTTCGCAGACGGGCGACCCGACCGTGACGGAGCTCTCGCCCAAGTACCCGGTCTTCTTCGCGCAGGTGAGCCGCAAGATCAAGAAACTCGACCTCTACCTCGGCTGCGAGAACATCGGCAACTACAAGCAGGAGCACCCGATCCTCGCTGCCGATCAACCCTTCTCCACCGCCTTCAACTCGTCGGTGGTGTGGGGCCCGCTGATGGGACGCAAGTTCTATATCGGCCTGCGATGGAACTTGTATTGAGAATGTTTTACAGTGCCGATATAGAACCGTGCAGACAATCCCTCCAAACCTCCCTTTGAAAAGGGAGGCTTCAAAAAGGTCTGAAACGACGTTCTATACCGGCCTGCGGTGGAACCTAATTTAATATTAACAGTTAAAACCAACACGAAACGAGTATGAAAAAGATTTTGTTCGTCTGCCTCATGGCAGCATTGGGGCTGGGCACCGGCTCGGCCGCAGCGAAGGATGCGAAAAAGGCATCGACCGTAACGACGGTATTCAAGACCGACATCGATTGCGAACACTGCGCCAAGCGCATCATGGACAACATTCCCTTCGAGAAGGGAGTGAAGGATGTCAAGGTCGACGTTCCCAGCAAGGAGGTGACCGTCGTCTACGACGCATCGAAGAACGACGCCGAAGGTCTCGTCAAGGGCTTCGCCAAAATCCGCGTGAAGGCCGAGGCCTGCGACGCGAAGTGCTGCCAAGAGACCGCCTGCAAGGAGAACTGCTGCAAGAAGGGCGACTGCGACAAGAAATGCTGTGCCGCCGCTTGCGACAAAAAAGCCGCTTGCGACAAGAAGTGCGCGGACTGCCCCGCGGCGAAGAAGTAGTCCGGCGACGAATCCGAACGGGAGGAACGGTCGACCGTTCCTCCCGACGGCAAAGAAAAAACCGACAGCAAAATGCTGTCGGTTTTTTCTTTGCTGCGGTCGAATCATTCGCCCGGAATGGATTCGAGCGGTTCGGCACTCTCTTTCGCGGCAGAGAAAAAGAGCTTGCCTACCGGACCGGCATTACCGGCCGCATCGACAGCTACGCTCAGAATCACGTATTCGCCGCCCCACTCTACCGGCGACAAAACATTGTAAGTCTTTTTATCTTTGTTGTATTGTTTAACCGTCAATTCGTTCGTCCACTCTTCGTCCGACAACGACTCCGCATCGGCAGCGTTATAGATGTTCGAATACCAATGTACAGCATCTCCGTTAGGTGTCAAACGGGCACCCAACACCGCTTTTCCCGCATAAGATCCGTATTTCGTCGCATCGAGACGCGCCCAATCGTCACCATCGGTAATCCACGCCGCAGGAGCGGCCTCGGCCGAAGACACCACACGCTCCGGCGTAGTGAACGGCTTCTCGGCAAACGAAGTCGAGGAAACGATCTTACCCGTTATCTCGTCGACCCAGAAAGCATACGGATAATATGTCGTCGAGGATGAAAGTTTCCCGAAAGTGTAAGTCTCCGGATTGCCGTCTTTCGAACATTGGCTGTAAATATAATCGGCCAACGGAACGAACATATCGGCATATTCGCCGAACTGCTCGATACGTTTCTCGTCCATCATTTGTTCGAACCACACGGCTATCTTCGCCTCGTCGCGTCCGAGTTCTTCGTATTCGGCCTCGGTCATCACGTTCCAATAGTAAAAAGCCCGCACGTCGTGAGGCGTCACCGTCACTGTCGCACTGTTGGCAGTAATGTCGCTGACAGCGAAATCGAACGCATAGTCAATCGGGGTTTCCTCGGGCGTAACGATTTCGACCACCGCCACATCGGTGTTAATCTGCGCCTGTGCATTGACGCCCACGGCGCAGGCGTAGTACGTGGTTTTCGGAGCCAGATCCCGGCCTTTCGACGTCCATTCGCCGGTAATACAGCAGATGCCAACGATATCCTCCAACGAAAGCGAAGGGGTCTTCTCCCATCGAGAAACCATGTATTCGTAGATGTAGGCCGGCCAATCCTTGCTGATGTCGTCATACCCCGCCTTATCGACCATCGTATAGAAATAAGTCACCGTCGGATCGGTCGGTTTGAAAGTCACGTCGACAGTCGAGGAGGTGAGATTCGCCGTCGTAATGGAGATCGTACAATCGATCTTCGGCCCCGGCTCGACGGGCAGCGAAGCGAACGGTTCCACGATCACGTCGGTAGTCGCATTTCCTTCGGCATCGACCCCATAGGCGTAGACCACATAGTCGCTCTTCGGCGAAAGGCGCGAAGGATGGAACGTTTGTTCGCCCTTATAGGCATATCCCGCGATGAACTCGGCGAGCGTCTTCTGTTCGGCAGCGGCATGTTCGGCGAAGATCGCCTTGTTCTCCGCTGCGATCTTCTGCGCATCGAACCCTTCGGCGAAATCCACCGCGGCGATATACATCCCCTCCTCTTCGGGATAGACCGTTATCCGCGCATCGCTCATCGTAATATCGGCGACTTGAATCAGGAAGGGAAGATAACCCTCCTGCACGACCGAGACCTTCACGGCTTCGGCGCCGTCATAACGAAGCGTCACCGTGGCCGTGCGGGGATCGGCAAGGAGATTCTTTTCGAGGCGTGCCGTCACGGCTTCGGCGCCGACGGTCAACTCCTTCACCCATGCGTCGTCGCTCTGAGCCGAGAGGCGTTTTCCCTCGACGGGGTTCTTCACTTCGTAATCGATCGAGATCGCGCCGCCTTCCGCCGGTACGGCAGCCGGCGTCGCCGCCTCGATCACCGGAGCGTCAGAGGGGGGGGGGAATTAACAGATCGTCCGTGTTGTCGTCGCCGCAACCCGTCAGGGGCAGCAGTGCAAGGCAGAAGGCCGTCGCAGCCAAACGTTTCATCAGATTTTTCATGAGAGCACAGAGATTAAGGGTTATTTTAAAGAATCGGAACTCCGATGTCCAAAAATAACATTTATTTATTAGAAACACGATTTTTCGTCGAGATAGACCAGATTATTTCCGTCCGAATTATCGGTGAGAATCCTTTTTCCGCTTACATTCCGTCGCCCGACGGCGGCATTTTCCTATCCGACCGTATCCTCCGATCGCTCCGATCCTTCGCGATCGACAGTTATGAAAAATTATCGACAACCCCTCCTTTCCGGACAAGTGCATCCACCCTCTCCCTTCCGACGCCACCCGCCCGCATCGCCGACGACAACGAAAAGAGCGGCAGTGTCGCACTGCCGCCCCTGCGTTCCGACCGCAATCGTATCACTCCATCGGGCGAACCCGCATCTCGGTCAGCCCCGCCACCTCGCGCGCCAGCCGGTCGAGATCGGTGACCTGCTCGACCTCCCCGTAGTGATAGGGATAGAAGATCGCGGGACGTAGCGCCCGCACCGCCTCGGCCGCCTGATCGACAGTCATCGTATAGGGCTGGTTGACGGGCAGGAACGCGATGTCTATCCCTTCGAGCGAACGCATTTCGGGCGTCGGCTCGCTGTCGCCGGCGATGTAGACGCGCGTACCGCCCAGCGTCAGCACGTAGCCGCAATCCTCCCGCTCCCTGGGATGGAATTGCAGGTGCCCTTCGGTGGTATTATAAGCCGCCACCGCCTCGACGCGGATTCCGTCGAGAGGTTCGGCCACAGCGCCCGGCACCATCGTGTAGCAGTCGAAATCGAACGCTTCGGCCGAGGTCTTGTCACAGACGACCGCCGTCGCGGGCGTCATCAGCTGCTCGACGGCCGCACGGTCGAGATGGTCGTAATGCGAATGGGTGACGAGCACCGCATCGGCTTTCGGCAGATGCGCGTAATCGGCATACTCGCCGACCGGATCGACATAGATGCGCCGCCCGTCGAAATCGACGGCCAGCGAAGCGTGTTTGAAAAACGTGAAGACGATCGGCCGCCCGTCGCGGGACGTCACCGTATCGGCCGGATAGACCGGCGCCTCCTTCTTCTTGAACAACGAGATCATAATCTTGCAATTTTAGGCGATTCCGGTCGAAGATACGAAAAGTCGCGCGCAGAAGCAAATTTATTCGCACTTTGCCGAGACGAAATTTCCGAGGTGCGACCGAAGGCGTCTGAATTCCGCGAAACCGACCCGCCGCACCCGCGATTTTCACCGGCCGGCCCTTCGCGACGCAAGGCGCGGAGCCGCAATTCCGCGCCTTGCGCTCCCGCACTTCGCTCTGAATGGGGACGACGGCTACTTCCGGTAACTTACGACCAGCACCTTCGACGAACTCCAAAACCGTTCGGGATCGGTGATGACCAACTTATACACCACCTTGTCGGCATTCGTAATCAGTTCGTACGAATCGGCGGGATGCGGCGTGACGACGGTCGCCCTCTTCTGCTCGACGAGGATCTCCGTCAGCGTGCGGGCGTCGGCCCGGATGAACAGATCGTGGTCGCCGGTATCGCCCACCGTAAGCGTGCGCCCGATGAACCCCTGCTTCGAGACGATCCCCGAATCGCGCAGCGCCTTCTCCGCTCCCACGATATAATAGACCGTGTTGAGCCGGTCCTCCAGCTGCGCCTTTTCGCCGGAGAGGTGTTCGACCTCGGTGCTGCGGGCGGCGGCCTCTTCGGCGAGCGTCTCCATCCGGGCTTCCATTTGCGACAGTTCGCCGCGCAAACGACCGATTTCGCCCTCTTTGGCGGTCAGTTGGGCATCGAGGCCGCGAATCATCTTTTCGAGTCCCTCGATGCGCAGGTCGGCTTTGCGCAACTGCGCCGAGGAGCGTTGCAGCGCAGCGATCTTCTGCCGGTTCTCCTGCAACAACCGGTCGATCGCGGCGATGTCGGCATCGATCTCCTCGATCGGACGGCGCACCCCTTCGTCATTGCGCGCGAGCGCGACGAGGTTTTCGCGCGTACGGATCCGCGCCAGATTCTCGGTGACGGCATTGATGTCGGCGAAGACGACCTCGATGAGCGAATCCTTCGCACGAACCACCGCTTCGAGCGAATCGCGCTGCACCACGGTCTGTTCGGCCACCCGGCGGCTCACGCACGATACGAACGCACATGCGGCGCAGAGTATCGGCAGGCAAATATGTTTCATCATTTCAGATGGTTTAATTGTCATAACGGCGTCAAAGATAAGCAGAAAAGCGGCAGGCTGTACGAAAAAAACGCACCAGCGGCGGCCTCCGGCATAAAAATCGTGCGCCGCATGGCAGATAGCCGCCGTCCGGCGTGCGGAATCCGGCTAAAATCCGCAATCTTCGGCCGACGCCTCAGATACTCCGCCTCGGCAATGCAAATAAATTTGACATTGCACTCACTTATGCGTATCTTTGCGAAAGAGGAATTTCGCCCGACAGGCGGCGTTCCGGCAAATCGGACCGCAACGGTTTCGCCGGTGCTCCGTACATCATCCGCCCGACATGCAACCGCTGGACGACATACACGCCGAACTGCTCGGCACGCTCAAACGCTACTGGGGCTACGACAGCTTCCGTCCCGTGCAGGAGGAGATCATCCGCTCCGTCTGCCAGGGGCGCGACACGCTGGCGCTGATGCCCACCGGCGGCGGCAAGTCGCTCACCTATCAGGTGCCGACGATGCTGCGCGAAGGTTTGTGCATCGTCGTCACGCCGCTGATCGCCCTGATGAAGGACCAGGTCGACCGCCTCAGGCGGCTCGGCATCAACGCGGCGGCGATCCATTCGGGACTTTCGATGCGGCAGATCGACATCGTGCTCGACAACTGCGTCTACGGCGACGTCAAATTCCTCTACGTGGCTCCCGAACGGCTCGTGACCGAGGCGTTCCGTCTGCGCGTGGAGCGGATGCGGGTCTCGCTGCTGGCCGTCGACGAAGCGTACTGCATCTCGCAGTGGGGCTACGACTTCCGCCCCTCCT
>ERZ857922.4491-NODE-4491-length-10443-cov-2.860031_pt1 | contig 10443 bp, 6 predicted proteins | sample MGYA00519579_ERZ857922 | MGnify/ENA primary metagenome ERZ857922 (study PRJEB31778, sample SAMEA3449375) | human gut metagenome | biome: human gut; feature: human-associated habitat; material: faeces | place: United Kingdom | collected 2010/2012 ... | reverse complement strand
ACGCCCGCAGAAGCCGAGGCTTCTGCGGGCGTGTTTTTTGTTCGGCGAAAAAACGGCACCGATCGTGCCGCGAAAACGGAAAATTCGTCCGGCGCGCATATCCGTACGCAAATCCGCCGACAATAACCGGGAAGCAAATCCCGTAAACTGCGGCTTTGGAGGAATGGATATGTACAAAAAAGATTTTATTGACACCAACGATTTCACAAAACAGGAACTGCTGGACATCATCGACCTGTCGCTCGCCATCAAGCGCGCCATCCGCCGGGGTTATTATCCCCCGCTGATGAAAGATATGAACCTCGGCATGATCTTTCAGCAGTCGAGCACCCGCACGCGCGTGTCGTTCGAGACGGCCATGAGCCAGCTCGGCGGCCACGCGCAGTATCTCGGCCCTGGCATGATCCAGCTCGGCGGCCACGAGACCATCGGCGACACGGGCAAGGTGCTCTCGCGCCTGGTCGACGTGGTCATGGCCCGCGTCATCGAGCACAAGACGATCGTTGAGCTCGCCGATGCGTGCACGATCCCGGTCATCAACGGCATGAGCGACTACAACCACCCCACGCAGGAGATCGGCGACCTGTGCACCATCAAGGAGAACCTGCCCGAGGGCAAGCGGCTGGAGGACTGCAAGGTCGTCTTCGTCGGCGACGGAACGCAGGTGTGCGCGTCTCTCGGCTTCATCACCACGAAGCTCGGCATGCACTTCGTGCACTACGGCCCGGAGGGACACCAGCTGGGCGCCGACCACAAACGCATTCTGGAGGCCAACTGCAAGCGCTCCGGCGGCAGCTGGGCCGTCACGGACGAGCGCGACGCCGTGCGCGGCGCGGACTTTATCTATACTGACGTCTGGTACGGCCTGTATGAAAACGAGATGCCGAAGGAAGAGCGCGTGCGCGTCTTTGCCGACTACCAGATCAACCGCGAGCTCATGCAGCTCGGCGCGCTCGGCTGCAAGTTCCTGCACTGTCTGCCTGCTACGCGCGGCGAGGACGTGACCGACGAGGTCGCCGACAGCGACGCCTCCCTCTGCTGGGAGGAGGCAGGCAACCGCCTGACGGCCATGCGCGGCCTTCTTGTCTACTTTACACGCTGCCGCAAGGAGCCGAGCGGTCTTCGGATCGCGGCGGCGAAAGAGGAGCTTGACAAAGTGCTCTGCGACAAGCTCGGCTGCGTCGAGGCCTACTGCGGCGTTTCGAAAGCGGAAAAGAGCTGAGATAAGTCATGGAGAAGAATCAATTCCGGCTCGCAGACGTCATTTTGTCGGTCATCTGCGTGGTGTTTGTCGCCGAGGCGGCGGCGCCGGTCGCGTCGATCGGCAACAGCCAGTATTTCTGGTGGATCTTTATGATATTGGCGTTTCTGCTGCCCTACGGCCTCATCGCCGCCGAGCTCGGCACAGCCTACGCGGGCGACGGCGGGCTCTATGACTGGATCCACGCGGCGTATCCGAACGGCAAGTGGGCGGCGCGTGCCTCGTGGTACTACTGGATCAATTTTCCACTGTGGATGGCATCGCTTGCGGTGATGTGTCCCGAGCTCATCACGTTCATCACGGGGCGGAGCCTCGGGACGTTCGGCTCGCTCGTGGTCGAGCTGCTGTTCATCTGGATCGTCACGCTCATCGCGTGCTATCCCGTGTGCGACAGCATCATTATCCTGAACGTGAGCGCTGTCATCAAGATCGTGCTGGCGCTGCTGGTCGGCGGGCTCGGCGTGTGGTATATCAGCCGTTACGGCTTTGTCAACGACATGTCGGCGCGGACGTTTCTGCCGTCGTTCGACTTAAACAGCCTCTCGTATATCTCCGTCATCATCTTCAATTTCCTCGGCTTTGAGGTCGTGTGCACGTACGCAAACAACATGAGCGACCCGAAAAAGCAGATCCCGCAGTCCATCGTGACCGGCGGCATCGTCATCGCGGCCATCTACCTCTTCTCGGCGTTCGGCATCGGCGCGGCAGTGGATGTGCGCGAGATCAGCGTGGATTCGGGGCTTATCGACGCGGTGTCGCTCATTCTGGGCGGCAGCGGCGGCGTGCTCGTGGGCGTGGTGGCGCTTTTGTTCCTCGTGACGCTGTTCGGCAATATGATCTCGTGGTCGATGGGCGTCAATTCGACGGCGGCGCTGGCGGCGGACCACAACGACATGCCGCGGGTGTTCGCCAAGCGCTGGGCAAAGAACGACATGCCCGTCGGCGCGGCGGTCACGTCGGGCGTCGTCGCCTCGTGCGTGTGTGTTTTGGGCGTGCTCATCGAGATGGCGTCGCCGGACTCGTCACTCTTCTGGAGCTTTTTCGCGCTGAATCTCGTGATGCTGCTTTTGAGCTATCTTCCCGTGTTTCCAGCGTTTTTGAAGCTGCGGCGCAAGGATGCGAAGACGCCGCGCCCGTTCCGCGTGCCGGGGTCTGACACGGCGCTCAAATGGATCGCCTACGTGCCGATGGTGCTCATCGTCATTTCGATCATTTTCACTGCGGTCCCGCTCTCGTTTGACGCAGAGACGCTTGCGAGCTTTCTGCCCATTACGATCGGGTCGATCCTCAGCGTGGCGATCGGCGAGGTGCTGATCGCGCTGCGCGGGAAAAACGCGTGCAGCTAAGTATGGTTTCATCATAAGGAGACAAAGCTATGGCAAAACGAATCATCGGCACAACGCCGAAGCAGGACGGGTATCACATGCCCGCCGAATTTGAGCCCCAGCAGGGCGTGTGGATGCTCTGGCCCGAGCGCAACGACAACTGGCGCGACGGCGGCAAGCCCGCGCAGAAGGCCTTTGCGGATGTTGCCAAGGCCATCGCAAAATTTGAAAAGGTCACGGTCGGCGCATCCGTGCGCCAGTATCAGAACGCGCGCGCCAAGCTCCCCGAAAATATCCGCGTCGTGGAGCTCGAGAGCGACGACGCGTGGGTGCGCGACTGCGGGCCGACGTTCCTTGTGAACGACAGGGGCGATCTTCGCGCGGTGGACTGGGAGTTCAACGCCTGGGGCGGGCTCGTCGACGGGCTGTATTTCCCCTGGGACAAGGACGATCAGATCGCACGCAAGATCTGCGAGATCGCGGATGTGGACAGCTACCGCACAGAGGGCTTCGTGCTCGAGGGCGGCTCCATCCACGTCGACGGCGAGGGCACCGTGCTCACGACCGAGATGTGCCTGCTGTCCGAGGGGCGAAACCCCGACATGGACCGCGGCGCGATCGAGCGCATGCTCTGCGACTATCTCGGCTGCGAGAAGGTGCTCTGGCTGCGCGACGGCATCGACCCCGAGGAGACCAACGGCCACATCGACGACGTGGCCTGCTTCATCCGCCCGGGCGAGGTCGCCTGCATCTGGACGGACGACCCGCAAAACCCGTTCTATCAGCCGGCGCGCGACGCCTACGACACGCTCTCGCAGGCGACGGACGCCAAGGGCCGCAAATTAAAGGTCCACAAGCTCTGCCTGACAAAAAAGCCGTGCTTACTCGAGGGCGCGGATACCATCGACGCCGTGGAGGGCACCATCCCCCGCGAGGACGGCGAGGTCAGCATCGCGTCGTATATGAACTTTTTGATCGTCAACGGCGCGGTCATCTTGCCGCAGTACGGCGACGAAAACGACGCAGTCGCCATCGAACAGGTGCAGAAAATGTTCCCCGACCGCGAGGTCGTGGGCGTGCAGACGAAGGAGGTCGCCTTCGGCGGCGGCAACATCCACTGCATCACCCAGCAGCAGCCCGCGGTGAAGTAGTAAAAAAGAGCGCCGCCCGTGCAATAAATGTACGGGCGGCGTTTTTATGGTGCTTATGCAGTTTGTTCGCGGGCGATGCGGATGAATTCCGAGAGCACGCTCCACGGATACGAGCGGCTCAAGTACCCAAAGCAGATGGGATAGGAAGCCTCGGGGCAGAGCGGGAGAATATGCAGGTGCGCGAGCTGCTCGGGCGAGAGCGCTGTGTGCAGCAAATTTTCCGGGCAGAAGCATGCGCCGACGCCCTGCTCGCAGAGCGCGAGCAGCGTTTCGACGTTTTCTGATGTTGCTTTGCTGACGGGCGAGACGCCCGAGGAGCGCAAAAGTCCGCGCCCGATGCGCCCGCCGATGTCCTCCGCGGAGCCGAGGATAAAGGGGCAGTCACACAGGGCACTTAGGTTTCCCGCGGCGATCTCGCCGCGGTGCGTGTCGAGGTCGATGCCGCACTGCGCGAGCAGCCCATCGGACAGGCACAGCACGATGTGCTCCAGATAGTAATCCTCAAGCACCACGCCGGGGAGCGGGTGTGGAAAGCCGGCGATGGCGAGGTCAATGCCGCCGCTGAGCAGCGCCTTCTGGATCGCGTCGTTCGAGCCCTCAAGCAGCGTGATCTCGACATTCGGGTATCTGCGCTGAAAGACGGGGATCAGGTGCGGCATGATGGCGCGGCCGCGCGTATAGGCGATGCCGACGCGCAGCTCGCCCTTCTGATTTTCGGAGATGTCGCAGAATTCGCGCTCCATGGCCTGGCGCGTCTGGCCGATGGATTCGGCATAGCGCAGAAACGTCCGGCCTGCGTAGGTGAGCTCAAGCGGCGTGCGGCGCACAAGGAGCGTGCAGCCAAGCTCCTTTTCAAGTCCCGCAATGTGGGACGAAAGCGACTGCTGCGTGATGTGCAGCGCTTCGGCGGCGCGGGTGAAGTTTTTCTCCCGCGCGAGCACGAGAAAATAGTCAAGAGAATGGAAATTCATGGGAACGCTCCTTTCACAGCTGCTTCTTGTAGAATATATCAATTTTAACAGTTTTACAAGCGCGAAGGCGGCAATTATACTGTGGGCAGTGGGTGCGGACGGCAGGAAAAAGATTCCCTTTTTCCGCCGTGCGTGCTAAGATAGCGATACTGTGTTAAAAAGGATAGGGAGGACTTGGATGGCTGCGATCGTTTTATTCTGCCTTGCGCTGCTTGTGTGCATCGTGCTGGGGACGAATATCCTCTATGCGCTCCTGGCGGGACTTGTGATCTTCGCGCTGTACGGCAAAAAGCAGGGCTTTTCGTGGAAAGAGCTCGGGAAGATGATCTGCTCGGGCGTGAAGACGTCGGCAAGCGTGCTGCTCGTCTTTCCGCTGATCGGAATTCTGACGGCGTTCTGGCGCGCGTGCGGCACGCTGCCGTTCATCATCTGCTGCGCCGTTGACCTCATCCGGCCGGAGATCTTGCTGCTGATGACGTTTCTCCTAAACTGCGGCGTCTCGATGCTGACAGGCACGGCGTTCGGCACGGCGGCGACGATGGGCACCATCTGCGTGAGCGTCGGCATTTCGATGGGCATGGACCCCGTGCTGCTCGGCGGCGCGATGCTTTCGGGCGTATACTTCGGCGACCGCTGCTCGCCGGTCTCGACGAGCGCGCTGCTCGTGAGCGAGCTGACGGAGACGAACATTTACGACAACATCAAGCGCATGCTCAAGACGGCGCTCGTGCCGTTTCTTCTGAGCTGCGGCGTCTATGCGGCGCTCGGCATGGTGAAAAGCGGCAGCGGCGCGGCGGGCGAGCTGTGGTCGCTCTACGGGCGCGAGATGACGCTTCACTGGGTCATGTGCCTGCCGGCGGTGCTCATTTTGATCCTGTCGGTCCTACGCGTGAACGTGAAAAAGGCGATGTCGGTCAGCATTTTAGCGGCGGTCGTGCTGTGCATTTTCCTGCGGCATCTGGACGCGGTGACGATCCTCAAGACCGCGATCTTAGGCTACACGGCGTCGGACGCCGAGGTCGGCGCGATGCTCAACGGCGGCGGCATCATTTCAATGGTGCGCGTGGCGCTGATCGTGATGATCTCGTCGGCGTATTCCGGCATTTTTCGCAAGACGGGGCTGCTCGACGGGCTGTGCGGGCGTGTGACGGCGCTGCGCGACAATACGTCGCCCTATGCCTCGATGCTGCTGACGGCGGTTTTGGCGAGCCTTCTCGCCTGCAACCAGACGTTGACGATCATCCTGACACACCAGCTCTGCGCGCCGTCGCAGAAGGATAAAGAAGAATTTGCCATCAACCTTGAAAACAGCGCGGTCGTCGTCGCGCCGCTGATCCCGTGGTCGATCGCGGGGGCGACGCCGCTCTCGACCGTCGGCGCGCCGATGACAGGCATGGCGTTTGCGTGCTTTTTATACATCCTGCCGCTGTGCGAGCTCGTGCGGCGGACAGCGCAGCAGCGCGCGGCGAAAAAAGCCGCCGCGCAGAAATGAGAAAGGAAGTTTGCATGAACGGAAAGACGTTACTGGCGGAAGCCATCGAAATGAAAGACGAGATCGTCGAGAACCGGAGAGCGATCCACCGCGCGCCGGAGGTCGGCGCGCACCTGCCGCAGACGGTTCAATTTGTCGAAGAAAAGCTGCGATTGCTCGGCTATGAGCCGCGCGAGCTGGGCGGCGGCGTGGTCGCGGAGCTCACGGGCGAGGATACGGGGCGCTGTATCCTGCTGCGCGCCGACATGGACGCGCTCAAGGTGCGGGAGAAGACCGACCTGCCGTTCCGTTCGGAAAACGGCAGCATGCACGCCTGCGGACACGATATGCATGCCGCGATGCTGCTGGGTGCTGCAAGGCTGCTCAAGGCGCATCAAAGCGAACTCAAGGGCACGGTGAAGCTCGTCTTCCAGCCCGACGAGGAAGGCTTCACGGGCGCGAAAGCGATGCTTAAGGCCGGTGTGCTGGAGGCGCCGGAGCCGCAGGCGGCGATGGCGCTGCACGTGAACTCCGGGACGCCGTCGGGCCTGGTGCTCTGCGGCAAGGGAACGTTTATGGCGGGTTGCACGCTGTTTCGCATCACGGTCAAGGGTGTCGGCTGTCACGGGGCAATGCCGGAGACGGGCGTCGACCCAATCAACATTGCCGCGCACATCTACCTTGCGCTTCAGGAGATCACGGCGCGCGAGCTGCCCGCGAAGACGCCCGCCATCGTGACAATGGGCAAATTCAGCGCGGGGCACGCGCCGAATATCATCCCGCAGGAGGCCGTGATCGAGGGCACGATCCGCACGTTCGACCGCGACGTGACCGCGCTGATCCTGCGCCGCATCGGTGAGATCGCGGACGCGACAGCCAGGGCCTTCCGCGGCAGTGCGAGCGTCGAAGAGCTCGCGAGCGCGCCGCCGCTCAAAAACGACGAGGCGCTGACCGAGCAGATGGCACGCTGCGCCGAAATGCTGTTCGGCGAGAAGAGCGTCTACCGCCTGCGTGAGGGCGGCATGGGCTCGGAGGACTTTGCGTCCTACACCTACGAGCTGCCGTGCGCGTATCTGTTGCTCGGCGCGGGCACGGCGCAGGAGGACGCGCGCTACGGAAAGCCCATGCACAACGAGAGCGTCGTCTTCAACGAGAACATTTTACCGCGCGGGAGCGCACTGCTCGCCTATGGCGCGATGCAGTGGCTCGAAGACCGGCAATAAAAAAATCCGCTTACGAATTTCGTAAGCGGATTTTTTATAATCGGTTGTCGATGACTTAGCCGACGAGCGCCTCGGTATCCATGGCGATCATGAGCTCCTCGTTCGTGGGGATGAGGAGGACGGTGACCTTGGAGTCGGGCGCGGAGATGACGCGTTCTTCGCCGCGGACCTTGTTGGCGTCCTCGTCCATCTTGACGCCCATGAACTCGAGGCCGGAGGCGATGGCCATGCGCTGGGAAGCGCTGTTCTCGCCGACACCTGCGGTGAAGATGATGGCGTCCACGCCGCCCATCGCGGCGGCATACGCACCGATGAGCTTCTTCACGCCGTAGTTGAACATATCGACGGCAAGGCCGGCGCGCTCATTGCCCTGCTCGAAGGCCTCTTCGAGATCGCGGAAGTCGGAGCTGACGCCGCTGATGCCCATGACGCCGGACTTCTTGTTGAGGATTGTGAGCATCTCGGTGATGTCCATGCCGTACTTGTTCATCAGGTACTCGAGGATACCGGCGTCAATGTCGCCGGAGCGGGTACCCATGGGAAGACCGGCGAGCGGGGTGAAGCCCATGGAGGTGTCCACGCTCTTGCCGCCGTCCACAGCGGCCAGAGAGGAACCGTTGCCCAGATGGCAGGACACGATCTTCAGATCCTTGGGATCCTTGCCCAGCAGCTCGGCGGCCCGCAGGGTCACATAGCGGTGGGAGGTGCCGTGGAAGCCGTAGCGGCGCAGATGCTCTTCGGTGTACCACTTGGTGGGGATGGCATAACGGTATGCCTTCGGGGGCATGGTCATATGGAACGCAGTGTCGAACACGGCGACCTGGGGCTTGCCGGGCATTGCCTTCTCGCATGCCTCGATGCCCATAAGGTTGGCAGGGTTGTGAAGCGGTCCGAGCGGGATGCAGTCGCGGATTGCCTGCTTGCAGGCATCGTCGATCAGGCAGGAGGCAACGAACTTGTCGCCGCCGTGCAGGACACGATGACCAACTGCGTCGATCTCATCGACCGACTTGATCACGCCGTCGACGGGGTCGACGAGGATTGCCATAACAGCCTCGATGGCTTCCTTATGGGTGGGCATGGGGATGTCCTTCTCCACCTTCTTGCCGGTCGCCGGGACCTTGTGGGTCAGACGGCCGTCGATGTAGATACGCTCACACAGGCCCTTTGCGGACACGGCGCCGGTCTCTGGGTTCATCAGCTGATACTTCAGGCTGGAGGAGCCGGCATTGATAATCAGTACATTCATTGGGGAAAGCCTCCTAAATAAATATTTTCTTTTTGGTCAGTTTGTGATATGATAGCTATAGTCGTTGCTATTATAGTGCATTTATCCTGAATTCTCAAGCCCTCAAGGGAATTTTTTCAAAAAAAGAAGGGAGAATTTTGAAAACCGTTGGTATCGTTGCCGAATATAACCCCTTTCATGCAGGCCACCGCAAGCAGTTCGACCGGGTCAAGGCGGAGTTTGGCGGGGAAACCGCCATTGTGTGCGCCATGAGCGGCAATTACGTCCAGCGGGGCGCGCCCGCCGTCATGGATAAAACCCTCCGGGCAAAGGCCGCCGTCGCCTGCGGCGCCGACCTTGTGGTGGAGCTGCCAACCACCGTGAGCCTGTCCTCCGCCGAGGGGTTCGCCGCGGGAGGCGTCGGCATTCTATCCAAACTATGCGATACCCTTTGCTTCGGCGCGGAAACCGGCGAAGCAGAGCTTCTGATGGAGACCGCCCGGGCGCTGCTTTCGGAGGACTTTTCTCCCCTGCTCCGCCGGGAACTGGACGGCGGCAAATCCTTCCCCGCCGCCCGCGCCGGGGCTCTCGCGCAGATGGGGCTGTCCGGGGAGATTCTGCGCCGCCCCAACGACATTCTGGCCGTGGAATACTGCAAGGCTATTCTGGAACTGGGGGCTTCTCTGGTGCCGATTCCCCTGCCCCGGCAGGGTGCCGGTCACGGGCAGGCCCTGACCGAAACAGGGGGGCAGTTTGCCAGTGCCAGCGCCCTGCGCACGCTCTGGCAGAACGGCGGAGCTGATGCCGCTGCTCCCTATGTTCCGGCGGAAGTCCTGCCGCTCTACCGGGAAGCCTTTGCCGCCGGGCAGTACACCGATCTTGCGGCCGCCCAGCGCTGTCAGCTGGCGCTTCTGCGCAGCCGGTGCGCAGGAAACGCGCCGTTTGCCCAGGTGCGGGGCATTTCGGAAGGTCTGGAGCACCGGCTGGAAGCCGCCGTGCGTTCCAGCACCACCCATGCAGAGCTGCTGGATAGCCTGACCACCGTGCGCTACCCACGGGCACGGATGCGCCGCCTGGCCATGGATGCCGCTCTGGACTATTCTGCCGATGCCTTCCCCGCCCTGCCGCCCTATCTCCACCTGCTGGGGGCGCAGAAGGATGCCCTTCCCCTCCTGAAGGCTGCCGCACTGCCGGTGTCCCACTCCCTTGCGCGGCTGGCCGAGCAGAACATCCCCTGCCGGGCGGTGGTGGACGCACAGCTGCGAGCCTGTGATTTTGGCGCGCTGTGTCGTAAAAAGCCGGAGCCGATGGGGGGTGCACTTCGTCAAAAAATTATCTTTTTGACGAAATAGCAAAATTTTCTCCTGAATTTTTTACATTTCCACACTTGTATCCCGGCAGCGGTTCGGTGTATCATAATGATAGTATTGGATACAACGAAGCGTCCCCAGCCTGTGGGACAAGAGGAGGAACTCCATGGCATTACACGTTCTGGACGAAGCCAACCGCTGCCTCGGCTGCAAAAAGCCGATGTGCCAGCAGGGCTGTCCCATCCACACCAACATCCCCGAGGTCATCCGTCTGCTCAAGGCAAACGAGCTGGATGCCGCAGGCCGGATGCTGTTTGAGAACAATCCCCTGACCACGGTCTGTTCTCTGGTCTGCAACCACGAAAACCAGTGCGAGGGCCACTGCATCCGCAACCGGATGCCCAGCCACGATCCTGTCCACTTTTCCATCATCGAGGACTATATCTCCACCACCTATGCCAACAAGATGACCAAGGGCCCCGCCCCCAAGAACGGCATGAAGG
>ERZ857922.4490-NODE-4490-length-10443-cov-13.879476_pt1 | contig 10443 bp, 9 predicted proteins | sample MGYA00519579_ERZ857922 | MGnify/ENA primary metagenome ERZ857922 (study PRJEB31778, sample SAMEA3449375) | human gut metagenome | biome: human gut; feature: human-associated habitat; material: faeces | place: United Kingdom | collected 2010/2012 ... | reverse complement strand
CGGTGGACGATGCCGTCTGCGGTTTGATCTCCATTCTGGATGCGATGAACACCGGTGACAATGACCGCTTCCATCTGGAAACACTGCATCACAGCAAGCAGGAGGTCCGGCGTATTCTGGAACGCGGCGGCAAGATCGACCGCACGGTGGAATACGCTGTAGATAATGAAGAGGAACAATACGAGCAGTACCACGGGTTTTCTATGCGGATGTAATGACGAACAATTCCAAAGTTCTGATAGCTATTTCCGCAAAAGTGTGGTAGTTGTTTGTGTTGCAAAAAGAAAATGAATCCAAAGGAAGTGAAATACATGGCAAAACGAAGACCGGCCGGTGACGGTATGGTGCGAAAGCGTGACGATGGCCGCTGGGAGGGCCGCATCGTCATTGGACACCGGGAAAACGGCGAGCCGCTGTTCCGCCATGTCTACGCCAAGACGCAAAAGGCGCTGCTGGACAAGCTCCACCAGAACATCGAGTGTTACCGTGATGTGGAGCTGACCGAGGACAGCCGCATGACGCTGGGTCAGTGGCTGGATTGCTGGCTCACAGAGTACAAGGCGGGTACGGTGCGACCCAGTACCCTCGAGGGCTACCGCCGCTACATCGAATACTACATCAAACCACAGTTGGGCGATAAACAAATCTCCCTTATCTCTCAGCAGGACATCCAGCGAATGTACCGCCGTCTGAAAACGGAGGGGCGCATCCACGAGCATCCCGAGATGGGGCATCAGCTCTCTGACTCCATGGTGCGCCACATCCATACCACCCTCCACGCTGCGCTGAAAGACGCGGTGCAGGCGCATGTCATTCCAAGGAATCCCACCGAAGGTACAACGGTGCCCAAGCCCAACTACAAGCCCAAGCGCATCCTCACCCGTGCGGAGCTGGACGCCTTCCTCGCGGTGGTGGAGCAGGACGAGGTGTGGCGGGACTTCTTCCAGACGGAGCTGATGACCGGCCTGCGCCGCGGTGAGATCTGCGGACTGCAATGGAGCGACTTCGACGAGGAGAGCGGTATGCTGAAGGTGTGCCGCACCCTCCACGGCCAGCGGAAGGGTGAGTACACCGTCGGCGAGACCAAAACGGGAAAGGGAATGCGTACCATCATCCTGCCGAAGACGGTGGCTGACATCCTGCGGCGGCGCAAGGCGGATACCATCAGTCAATGGATATTCCCCGACCCAGTGAAGCCGGAGGATCCTGTCAACCCCGGCTCGGCCTACCTCCACATGAAGACGCTGCTCCGGCGGGCGGGGCTGCCCAGTATCCGCTTCCACGACCTGCGCCACACCTTTGCCACCCATGCCCTTACCAGCGGCGTGGACGCCAAAACGCTGTCCGGCATTCTGGGACACACCAACGCCTCCTTCACGCTGGACACCTACACCCATGTTACATCGGATATGCAGAAGCAGGCCAGCGGCATCGTGGGCGGATTTATGGAGGATATCTTCGGGAAGGAGTTGAAACCGTGGCAAGAAAGCGAAAAGCCGGCGACGGAACCGTAAGACAGCGCAAGGACGGTCGGTGGGAGGGGCGCATCGTCACCGGCTACGATGATAACGGCTACCCCAAGACGAAAAATGTCCTCGCCAAGACAAAGAAGGAGTGCGTCGAGAAGCTCCAAAAGCTCAAGGAAGAATGCGGCGGGCTGAAGCCGGAGAAGGTGCGGCCTGAAATGCCATTCGGGGACTGGCTGACATACTGGTACGAGAATCACTCCAAGCCCAAGATCCGCCCCACCACGCAGGAGACCTACGAAAGCCGCATCCGCCTGCATATCATTCCGGAGATTGGGGACATCCCGCTGAACAAGCTGACACAGAACGACCTGCAGCAGTTCTACGGTCGGCTCAAGAAAAGCGGTCGGAAGCGGTTCACCGACAAGTACGGCGAAGGGCTGTCCGACCGAATGGTGCGCATGTGTCACGCCACCTGTCGCTCCGCGCTGGAGAAAGCGGTGCAGGATGGACTGATTCGCGTGAACCCGGCCATCGGCTGCAAGCTGCCGCCCAAGAAGGCGCGGGAAATGCAGGTGCTGACGCGGGAGGAGCTGCAGCGGTTTCTCATCCAGGCAAAGTTCGAGGGTTACTACGAAGTGTTCCTCCTGGACTTGGCGACTGGCCTGCGCCGGGGCGAACTCATGGCGCTGCAGTGGGATGACCTGAACTTCAAAACCGGTGTGCTGAATGTGAACAAGCAGGTCTACGATGTGCGGGGCCAGCTTCAAATCAGCACGCCCAAGACGAAGAACTCCATCCGCAAGATCGTCCTGCCGCCTGCTGTGGTGGAGGTGCTGCGGGAATACAAAAAGACGGTGGATTCCCGCTGGATGTTCCCGTCGCCGGTGAAGGAGGACTGTCCCATTACACCCGGCGTGGTACGGCGCAGATTGCAGCTCATTCTGGAGCACGCAGGATGCAAGCATGTACGCTTTCACGACTTGCGCCACACCTTCGCAACGCTGGCGCTGGAGAACGGCATGGATGTGAAAACACTCTCCGCTATGCTGGGACATGTGTCGGCGGCCACCACGCTGGACATCTATACCCACATCACCGACGACATGCGGCTCACGGCCGCCGCCAACATTGACCGCGGCATCGGCAAGGTAGCACCGCAGGAGGACGCTTCAGAGCCGGGGCAGGAAACTGCCCCGGCCCAGGCGGAAAAGCCGAGTATGACCGCTTTCAAGCCCTATGTGGGCCGCAAGCGCAGATCCGGCACCGGCTGCATCAGCGAAATCAACGACCACCTCTTTGAAGGGCGATACTCTCCCAAGTGGCCCGATGGTAAAAAGCACGCCCGCAATGTCTACGCTCACACCCGTGAGGAGTGCGAGGAGAAGCTGAAGGTACTGATTGTGGAGATGAAAGCGGAGATTGCGGAAGCGAAGCGGCAGAAAGCGGAGGGAACGCTGACACCGCAGGCAGTGGAGAAAAGCAAGAAAAAAGGAAAGAAGAAAGGAAGAAAGCAAAGCAGACAAAGAAAAAGAGTAAGCGTAAGTGAAAATAATCACCGCCATGGGTACTAATTTTACGGCATCTATGGCGGTGATATGGTATTTTATAATTTTTGGATATGATACACGACTTAACCATTTATCTTTCTGGCCAGTTGGTTCCGTAAATAAGGACGAATGGATGCGACGATGATTGCGCGAATTTTTTTCTGTTGACCAAGCGTAATGGAAGACTTGTCCCTTTTATTAAACATTTTCAGGATAAACTCGTAATCATCATATCCATCGTAACCATTGTATTCACAATCAAAGGCCCCTTCATCGTACAGCTTTTTTAAAAGCTTTCGAGAGAAGAATTCCGGTGAAAGAGAAATGAAGTGATTGTCTTCAACTGCATGGTACAATTTAAACATTTTCTCTCGAACTGCAGCTTCATCGTCCAAGTCGTCGCGACCAAACTTTTTGATGCAGGAACTTCCTATGGGAAACAAAGTGTTCCCGTTTATAGCATTTTCAATAGTGAATAGATAGTATAAATGCTCTTTGCCGCAAACACAGGATTCGCTAAGAGTATCATCCTCTTCACAATCAGCGATTTCCCATTCTGCTACCGCAGTATCCCAATCGCTGGATTGAGACAATTCAATTACTCTTTTGATGAGTCGTTCCACGTAAATGCTTGCCATAGGCAATACACCACCTTTCTCTGTCGTTAAGTTTGCTATTATAGAAATACAGTAAATTACTTGCCGCGCTTGATTTGAATCGCCTTAAAATCGATTATCCTCGAAACAGCTAATGTGCCAGTCGGGAGATCGAGTAGATATTCGACTTCTATCGGACTAATGCTCAGCCCGTACTCTACAGATAATTCATCCATAAACTCTTCGGCTGTAAAAACATTTTCCTGAAGCAACATCATGACGGATGCCTTCAGCAATGCTGGGGAAGCAGTAATGAGAACATCATCTAATGGCTCCTCTTTTCTTTGGCCGCGTCTTTGCATGATTCTAATCAACGATTGGTAGTCCTCTTTTGTGATTATATCAAGCCTTTCGGCTCTTCGAATCATTGCGGCAATAGAAACTTTCCATTTCTTCTTAAGTTGCTTGTAGTAAATGATTGTCTGTGGGCCAGCTTCTGCATCTTTTCTAAAAGTCTCTTCCGGAAGCAAAAAGGCTGCAGCAAAGTCATTGGCTTCACGCTCCCTACGCTTGAATTCCTCTTTTGAGAGTTCCTCAATGTCTTCGCTCCATTCATGCAAGCAAATATGTCCGAGCTCATGGGCTATATCGAAATGAATACGTGCAGCAGATGTTTTATTGTTAGAATATGCGATGAGATAAGTTGGCATATCTGCCGTTCCCACAAACTGACTAAATGCATCGACATCATCTGTACTTGTAGAAAAAGAAGTGACCAAAATACCATGTTGCTCAACAACAGATATGATATTATCAATTGGGTCACGCCCAAGTCCCCATGCATCTCTTAATGCATAAGCAGCTTCTTCAGGGGTAACATCTTCGGGGAGATCAAGTGGTTCATACACGGGGAAAGAAATATAATCCTGCAATAACGAATATACCTGCGCAAGAAAGTCCATTTTCACAATTTGTTCGCTACGATATTTCTTGTTGGTGGTAAGAAGTGAACGAAAATAAACTGTACCTTCTGTATTAGATGCAGGATGTTCGTAAAAGAATTTAACAGGAAAACTAAGCGCACGGGATAAACGGTCAACAAGCCCTTTGTCGGTTGGCTGACTTTTAGAAATCTCATACATTGACAGTGTTTGGCGTTGGCAACCAACTTGTTCCGCTAATTCGGCAACGGTTAAACCTCTATATATACGTGCTTTTTTCAAGCGTTCACCATTAAACTGGGTTTTCATATGGGGCGCTCCTCTTCAAATAATAATTGTTGATTGACTCGTTATCTGTACCTTCGGGAAGCCATATAAGGACTGCCACTCTGGCGATCCTTATATGGCCAATCTATTAGCCGTCTTTTTGAGCGGAAGCTTCCAAAGTCCGTCTTTCGGGTTTGCCTTTCTTGCGAGCCATAGCTTTGGCTGTAAGGGAAAGCCCGCGTCCGGGATTGTTCTCCGGTGCTGCAGGATCGGAAACTTTCTCTACAACAATACTCTCGTCGGCGTTAATGTACATAGACCAGTCGTGCTCGCTTCCCTGGGCAATGTCCAGGGAGGGAGTGACCATAACGGCACGGATATTTGTTAACCGATATCCCACTGTGTCAAATAACACCAGGACATGGTGGCGAACGATGTCGACGTTGCTTCCTAAATCTCGCAACAGCGTCTGAACTAATTCCGCAAGTCGTTCTTCGTCGGAGAACTCATGAGGAATGAGACAAAGCTGCTGTTGATCTGCCAAAAGATCCTGGTTGAACTGGCGAGCCATCATGTCGATGTAGTGCATCCGTTTGCGCTGTCGCTGTCGCTTGCATAATTCTGTGAATCGTTTTTCCCGCATGAAGGTGAGTATGCATTGACTGGATTTTTCAAAAATCACCAACATCTCCCACGGACCACGATGCGCTTTTGCGATAGTGCAATCCTCTGTATCCAGTGTCTTAATAACATTGGTGTTCAGCAAATCCCAGATACGAGCGGGAACGCTGTTCCGAGTTTGGAGATCATTGCGCTGAATATCAGCTTGAATGTCGTCGCCGACAGCATCTTCCACGCAACGAACGATTTTGACAATCAGGTCAGGAGAAAAGGAAATGATGTTCGTGTGCATACTGCACCTCCTCAGGAGTTGATGACTAAATTATAGGCGTTTTGCTCGAAAATGTCAAGACCTATATTTGAGAGCACCAATCACCCCCTGCGCCGCAATAGACAAAGAATAAGAAAATCCCTCTGAAATCAACGATTTCAGAGGGATTTTGGTCCGAGTAGTGCGGCTCGAACGCACGGTCTCCTGGTCCCAAACCAGGCGCGATACCAACTTCGCTATACCCGGATATTCACTTTTCTGCCATGATACCACGGCAAGCGGTAAAAATAAAGATTTTTCTGTCTGTGGTCATTCCTGTGGTCAAAGCCGCTTTTGTGCCGTTTTCGACAACCGGGGGAAATCCCGTAAACGCAGGCGCCGCAAGGCTTTCCGGCGTTTCACCTTGCCCCGTCCCGGATACAGCCACGGCACTCCCAAAGCAAGCGCGCTACCAACTGCGCTACACCCCGATACGGTATTCACTTTGCATCGCAAATCCGTTTTTGACAGCCCTAATAGTATACTGGATTTTGGCCGGAAAGTCAACCGGCCGGTTGCATATCCCGCCCGAATAGCCTATAATAAAAATATCACCCAATATATAAAGGAGCGTGCCCTATGAGCGGTATGAAAAATATCCCCAAGAACGAGCGGATGACCCTGGCTTCCCAGATCGATTACCAGCCCGGCCAGGTGGTCAGCAAAACGCTGGCCCAAAATAACGCCGTCAGCCTTACCCTGTTTTCCTTCGAAAAGGGTGAGGAGATCAGCACCCATGTCTCCGGCGGTGATGCCATGGTGCAGGTGCTGGAGGGCACTGGCCGCTTTACCGTGGATGGCGACCCCCACATCTTGCATGAGGGCGAAAGCATCGTAATGCCTGCCGGCATTCCTCATGCCGTCTTTGGCGAAGAACGCTTCAAGATGCTGCTCACTGTCATTTTTTAAGTCCTATTGGGCCATATTCCCGCGGCAGATGCCAGCCTTGGTATCTGCCACCTTTTTATAATGCAAGAAATTTCTGCATGAATTTCAATATTTCTATCAGTAAAAATAAATTAACCAGCGCTGGCGCACACGAACCGCGAAATGTGTTTTCTCAGAAAAAACACTTCGCATTTAGCTGCCCTTGGCACTGCAAAACCGCCTATCAAAGGCATTGACATTTCCCCCGGCCTCACATACAATAGTAAAAATACGGCGAAAAGTTGCCGTAATTTGTGTGACATCCAGTAAGAAAGAGGGTTTTATCGTGGAAAACAGCATGCAGAAACGCTATGGCCTGTTTACCGCCATTTCCATGGTCGTGGGCATTGTCATCGGCAGCGGCATCTTTTTTAAGGCCACCAAGGTGCTGGCCAATAATAACGGTGATATGGGCCGCAGCCTGCTCACCGTCGGCATCGTGGGCGCCATTATGCTCATCTGCTCCTTTGTGTTTGCCAATTTGGCCTCCCGGTACGAGAAGGTCAATGGCGTGGTAGATTACGCCGAGGCGGCGCTGGGCCGCGGCTACGCCTACTATGTGGCCTGGTTCATGACGCTGATCTATTATCCCACCATCACCAGCACGCTGGGCTGGGTCACCTCCCAGTATGCGGCCATTTTGTTTGGCTTTCCGGTAGCGGGGATGACCCATTACTGGGTCGGCTTCGGCATCCTGCTGGCGGATGGCCTCATCAATGCCTATGCTCCCCGGCTGGCCGGCAAGCTGCAGGTCTCCGCTACCGTTATCAAGCTTATCCCCCTTATTCTGATGGCCGTTGCGGGCACCATCACCGGCCTTTCCAATGGCCTCACCGTGGAGGCCTTTACCGCGGCCAGCGCCCAGATAGCCTCCCAGGGCAGCGGCCTGATGGGCGCCATTGTGGCCTTTGCCTTTGCCTATGAGGGCTGGATCATTGCCACCTCCATCAACAGCGAGCTGCACAATGCCAAAAAGAACCTCCCGCTGGCGCTGTCCCTTGGTGCGCTCATTGTGGTCGTTATCTACATGGCCTACTTCGTGGGCCTTACCGGCAGCATGAGTACCGCCGAGATGATGGCAGCAGGGGATATGCTCCCGGAAAAGGCCTTCGGCAATCTGTTTGGCCCGGCCGCCGGTACCATTGTATTTGTATTTATTGTTATCAGCTGCCTGGGTACTACCAATGGCCTGATGATGGGCTGCGCCCGCGGGGCCTACTCGCTGGGCGTCCGCGGAGAGGGCATCGCGCCGCGGTTCTTTGCCCGTGTGGATAAAAAGACCGATATGGCCACGAATTCCGCCTGGTTCGGCATCATCATCGCGCTGCTGTGGTACTCCTACTGGCATTTTTTCTTCATCCACGGCATGGGCCCCTCCTTCTTCAATTGGGAACCCGATGAACTGCCCATTATCACCCTGTATGCCGGCTATATTCCCATGTTTATCTCGGTCATGGTCCATTCCAAGGGAAGCAAGCCCCTTATGCGGTACATCCTGCCGGTGGTGGCCATCCTGGGCTGCTGCTTTATGGTGTATTGCGCGTTTGTGGCATACGGCATCCAGGCACTGTACTACCTGGGCTTCTTTGCCCTGGTCATGGCGGTCGGTGCGCTGGTGCGCATTACCCAGTCCCGGCAAAAATCAAAACCCGAATAAGAGGAACAGCCCCGCGGCGCAGCAGCCCGGGGCTTCTTTTTTTGCTAAATATCCATCCAAACTGCCCTGTGATACAAAAAGCTCCTCTTTCGAGGAGCTTTTTTCCTATAATGAAATTACTGGGCGTCCACTTCCGCCATATGGCCGATGAGATCCAGCAGCTTGTTGCTGTAACCCCACTCGTTGTCATACCAGGAAACCAGCTTCACAAAGTGATCGTTCAGCATGATGCCGGCCTTGGCATCAAAGATGGAGGTATGGGGATCGGTGTAGAAGTCGGAGGAAACCACATCCTCATCGGTGTAGTCCATAATGCCCTTCATCTCGCCCTCGCAGGCAGCCTTTACCGCCTTGCAGATCTCCTCATAGGTGGTGGGCTTGGCCAGAGAAACGGTCAGATCCACAACGGAAACATCCAGGGTGGGAACACGGAAGGACATACCGGTCAGCTTACCCTTCAGCTCGGGGATAACCAGGGCACAGGCCTTGGCAGCACCGGTGGAGGAGGGGATGATATTGCCGGCAGCGGCACGGCCGCCGCGCCAATCCTTCTTGGAAGCGCCGTCTACGGTCTTCTGGGTGCCGGTGGTGGAGTGTACGGTGGTCATCAGGCCCTCAACGATGCCGAAGTTGTCGTTGATGACCTTGGCCAGAGGAGCCAGGCAGTTTGTGGTGCAGCTGGCGTTGGAAACGACCTTCATATCCTTGGTGTAGGTATTCTGGTTTACGCCCATAACGAAGGTGGGGGTCTCAGCATCCTTGGCGGGGGCGGAGATGATGACCTTCTTGGCGCCGCCTTCCAGGTGGGCCTTGCACTTTTCGGTGGTGGTAAATACGCCGGTGGATTCCACTACATAGTCAGCGCCTACCTTGCCCCACGGGATCTCAGCGGGGTTCATCAGGTCAAAGACCTCAATGGCCTTGCCGTTGACGGTGAACTTCTCGTCCTTGATCTCCACAGTGCCATGAAAGCGGCCATGAATGGTATCGTACTTGGTCATGTAAACCATGTAGTCGCGGTTGATGGCGGGATCGTTGATCGCAACCACCTCGTACTTCTCCGGCTGCTCCATGGCGGCGCGGAATACCAGTCTGCCGATACGGCCAAATCCGTTGATACCGATCTTGATTGCCATAAAAAATCTCTCCTTATAGTTTTTTTAGGGGGTTATGCCTTACATTGTTTATTTTATAACATTCTTTTGCAAACTGCAAGTGCTTTTCCCCCGGAAGTATAACAAATTATTCCCCTTTTGGCAACGATTATTTGGTTTTTGGCCTGTTTGCGGGCCCCATAACGGAAATAATAGTAGAGATTTGCTCCATTTGCTAAAAAAGGAGTGACAGCGCCGTTAATTTATGGTAAGATGATGTTGTCGAAATTTGTCGAAAAAAGGAGGGCGGCCCCATGGCACAGGATCAGCTGGATCTTACCCCGCAGGATACCCTGGCGCTTTCCGCAGCCATGCGCCGCCCCCTTACCGATCTGTTCACCCGCATCCGGGCCATCGCCGCCCACGAGGAAATGCTGACCCCCTACCTGCGGCAGGAGCTGGAGGTGCTGCTGCGGGATGGCTACCGCCTGCTGCGCCTGGCCGATAGCCTGAGCACGGTGGAATGCTATGAACTGCCCCCCAATGCCGCGGTGTTCCCGCTGTGGCAGCAGCTGCAGGAGTGCCTGGAGAGCACCCGGCTGCTGCTGGGCGCCAATGGCCGTACCCTGTGCTACGATCTCCCGGAGGAGAATGACATGGTGCGGGGAGATGCCGAAATGCTTATGCGGGCTATTCTGCATCTCATCTGCAATGGCCTGGACGCCGCTGATGACGCAACGGCTCCAGTAACGGTGCGGGGCAGTGTGGCCGGGGATCAGGCCATCCTCACCATCCTTGATGAGGGACGGGGCATCCCGCCGGAGCAGCTGGAGGAGGTCTTTACCCCCTACCGTTCCCACGATAAGGACGGTCTGCCGTATCAGTCACCGGGGCTGGGCCTGCCGCTGGCCCGCCGGGTGCTGGAAGCCCATGGCGGCTCCCTGCGGCTTATCAGCTGCGAGGGCGGTACCGCCGCGGTCTGCTCGCTGCCGCTGTGCCGGGAGCTGCCCACCC
>ERZ857922.4489-NODE-4489-length-10444-cov-5.238425_pt1 | contig 10444 bp, 8 predicted proteins | sample MGYA00519579_ERZ857922 | MGnify/ENA primary metagenome ERZ857922 (study PRJEB31778, sample SAMEA3449375) | human gut metagenome | biome: human gut; feature: human-associated habitat; material: faeces | place: United Kingdom | collected 2010/2012 ... | reverse complement strand
CGATATCATCGGTGGTGCCGATGCCGTGATCAAGGCCCAGCAGGTAGTTGACGGAGGCAAAGATGTCATCGACGGTGACGGTGCGGCTGATAAGAACATCATGGTTCTGGCGCAGCAGCTCCTTCTGCTCCTCCACATCGGAGGTGGTGTCGAGGATCTTGCGGATCTCGGCAAAGTTGGCGCGCTCATTGACACCGGCCTCGGCCTCGACGTCGAAGCTGAAGAAGTTCTGGGCGTTGACGCAGCCGTTGGAGATGACAATGAACGGACGGGGCTCCTCGCCCTTCTTCTCAACGAGGATGGTAACGCGGGTAACACCGGCGTTATCGATCTCCTCGGCCTTGGCCATGTTGATCTTCTCGCCCTTGGCGGCCAGCAGCTCGCCGGTCAGCGGGGCAATGATGTCCTCGGCAGCCTTATAACCGGCAATGCGGCGGGTCAGGCTGAGCTTGTTGTTCATCTTATAGCGGCCAAAACGAGCCAGGTCGTAACGGCGCGGGTCAAAGAACAGGTTGTTCAGGTGCGCACGAGAGTTTTCCACCGTCGGGGGCTCACCGGGGCGCAGCTTGCGGTAGACCTCGAGCAGGCCCTCCTCGGTGTTGTGGGTGATGTCCTTCTCGAGAGAGGCGTTGATCTTCGGCTCGGAATCGCCGAAGAACTGCTTGATCTGCTCATCGGTGGACAGGCCCAGGGCACGCAGCAGCGTGGTAACGGGCAGCTTGCGGTTCTTATCGATACGGACGTAGTAAACGTCAGAGGAGTCCGTCTCATACTCCAGCCAGGCACCGCGGTTGGGGTTCATGGTAGCGGTGAACAGGTCCTTGCCGGTACGGTCCTTGCTGGAGCCGTAGAAAACGCCGGGAGAACGGACCAACTGGGAGACGATGGCACGCTCGGCACCGTTGGAGATGAAGGTACCGGCGTCGGTCATGAGCGGGAAGTCGCCCATGAAGATCTCCTGCTCCTTCACCTCGCCGGTCTGCTTGTTGAACAGACGGGCCGTGACGTACAGGGGTGCCGCATACGTGGCATCCCGCTCTTTGCATTCTTTAATAGAATACTTGGGGTTCTTGTCCAGCCGGTAATCGACGAACTCCAGCACGAGGTTGCCGGTGTAGTCCTCGATCGCGGCAATGTCGTGGAAGACCTCATGCAGGCCCTCCTCCAGGAACCAGTTGTAAGAGTTTTTCTGGATCTCGATCAGATTGGGCATACCAATCACTTCGTTGATGTGGGAAAAGCTCATGCGGGTCGTTCTGCCGTTTTGTACGGGCTTGACCTTTACCATAAAACGCGACCACTCCTATTCCATAGATTGACAAAGTTGGCGAAAGCGACCCGAAAGGCGGCTGTGAAACTGCGGCATATTCGTCGTTTTTCACAAACTTTTTGATTTTACAGATTTTGCAAAATCCCTTTAGGGCGCTCTATTCCATTTTTGTGATACTGCTTTAGTATACAGGGTAAATGGCTTGCTGTCAAGGGTTTTTCGGCTTTTTTATGAAGTTTTTCCGTTCTATCGAACGCCCGGGCGGGTGTAACAAAATTTCGGCAATTTGCTGATTTTGCACCGTTTCCCTCTGCTTGACAAATTCGGTACAGCGGTTACAGGGTGCGGTTTTTGGCAGTTTTCACAAGGTTGGGTGTGATATTTTAAACAGGTTGTCTCTTGACAGGCGGGGTGGTTTTACGGGATAGTACTATACAGAATACATATTAGAATTGGAAAGGCGTTTTGCACATGAATCTTCTCGGCCAGAAAATCACCCTGCGGCGCATCCTTGGCATGATTGCGGGCGTCGTCATCATCGGCATCGGCATTGCGGTGTTCAAGTTCTCGCGCCTGGGCAACGACTCCATCAGTGCGCTGAACCTGCGGTTGGCGGAGCTGGTCGGCCTGCCGTTCAGCATCGAGAATGTGCTGATGAACCTCTGCCTTTTCGTGCCGCAGCTGCTTTGGGGGCGGCGGTACATCGGGCTTGGCACCATCATCAACAGCTTCTGCATCGGGTTCATCGTCACGTTTACCGGCGACGTGATGACCGCCGTCTTTGGCTCTGCAGACACGCTGCCGGTGCAGCTGCTTTGGGTCGCTGTGGCGGTGTTGGTCATCGCGCTGGGGTGCTCGCTGTACCAGACGGCGGATTTAGGCGTCGCGCCGTATGACGCGCTCTCGCTGATGATGGCAGACCGGCTGCCTGTCCCCTACTTCGGCTGCCGCGTGTTCACCGATGCGCTGTGTGCGGTGCTTGCCTTCCTGTTGGGCGGACTGATCGGGCTGGGCACCCTGATCTGCGCCTTCGGGTTAGGACCGTTCGTGCAGTTCTTTACAAGGCATTTTTCGGAGAAGGTGCTGCGGTACAAGCCGGAGAAGAAATAAAAGCATCGCAGGGCGGGGTGTCCCCGACGGCCCGGCAGCGCTCCGGCTGCCGCAACGCTTCTGCGGGCGAGCAGTGCTCGCCCCTACGATGCACTTTTCGACAGGCTGCGGGTGCCTGCGGCCTCGGAGGCCGTAGGGGCGGATTCTATATCCGCCCGCGGAGCCTTGCCCTGCATCTCTAATAAAACAAAAAAGGACCGTTTCCACACCCGGAAACGGTTCTTTTCTGTCACATTTTAATGATTCCAAACGCATTGGCCACCGAGCTTGCCAGAATGACGGCGGCAAAGACCGGGCAGAGCCAGCGGATCATGAAGCGGAAAATTCTCTTGCGGCGGAAGGGCTGGCCGTCCAGCTCAACCTCCTGCTCGATCTTGTCCACGCCGATGACGCGGGAGACGAGCAGACAGGTCGCAATGGCCGCAATCGGCATCATGACCGAGTTCGTCAGGAAGTCGAAGAAGTCGAGGAACTGCATCCCGATGACCGTGACCCCCGCCAGCGGGCCGTAGCCCAGGCTGGACAGCGTGCCCAGCGCCACCATGATGACGCCGACGAGCACCGTAGCCTTTTTGCGGTCCCAGCCCAACTCATCCTCAAACGTTGAGACGGCGCTCTCGGTCAGGGCAATCGAGCTGGTGACCGCTGCAAACAGCACAAGCACAAAGAACAGCACACCCACCACCGTGCCCAGCCCCATGCTGGCAAAGACTTTCGGGATCGTAATGAACATCAGCGCGGGACCGGCCTGCAGCGTGTCGGGATCGCCGCCGGAGAACGCAAACACCGCCGGAATGATCATCAGGCCCGCCATGACGGCGATGAGCGTGTCGAAAATCTCGACGTGCTCGGTGGATTCCTCAATCGAGACATCCTTCTTCATGTAGGAGCCGAACGTAACAAGAATGCCCATGGCGATGGACAGCGAGTAGAACATCTGCCCCATGGCTGTGACGACGGTCATCCACGAGAAGTTGGCCGGGTTGGGCACCAGGAAATAGGCAACACCCGCCAGTGCGCCGGGCCGCGTGACCGAGTAGACCGCAATGATGACCGACAGCACGACCAGCACCGGCATCATGAGCCTGGAGACGCGCTCCACGCCGTTGCGCACGCCCGCAAAGATGATGCCCAGCGTAAAGAACGCAAACAGCAGGAAGCAGACCTCGGCGGACGCGCCATCTGCAATGAACGCGCTGAAATAGCCGTCCTCCGCAAGACCCTGGGCGTTGCCGCGCAGATATTCAAACAGATATTTGATGACCCAGCCGCCGATGACCGAGTAGTACGGCACGATCAACACCGGAATAATGGCGTTGATCCAGCCGCCAAAGCCGAGAAATCCGTTCTTTTTGCCGGGCTTGGCAAACGTGCCGTAGGCGCTGACCGGGCTTTTGTGGGTCATGCGGCCCAGGGCAGTCTCGGCCATGATCATCGTGTAGCCGAACGTCAGCGCCAGCACAATATAGATCAGCAAAAAAATACCGCCGCCGTACTTGGCCGCCAGATACGGGAACCGCCAGATATTGCCCAGCCCCACCGATGCCCCGGCAGCCGACAGCACAAAGCCAAGCTTGCCGGAAAACGAGCTTCTGTTTTGTTTTTGTTCCATGATTCTCCTGTTTCCTCCCAATTTCGTAATTCGCACAAAGGCAAGTGTAACACAGACGCGGAAAGTTTTCAATTACACTTTTTTTCAAGAAAAGCTTGACTCTGACGCAACGTCAGGGTGTATGATAGCAGTACCGCAAAGGAAACGAGGGTTTTATCATGATGACCGTAAAAGAAGCCAGCCGACTGACAGGCATAAGCATACGCACGCTGCAATACTATGATAAGCTGGGTCTGCTGCCCGCCATGCGCACCGAGAGCGGCTACAGACTGTATGACGATGCAGCGCTGGAACGTTTGCAGCAGATTTTGTTGTTTCGGGAGCTGGAGTTTCCCTTGCGGGACATCCGCACCATTTTGGACAACCCGAATTTTGACCGCCGCAAGGCTCTGCGCCAGCAAATTGAGCTTCTCACGCTGAAAAAGCAGCACTTGGAAGATTTGATACGGCTGGCGCGGACTTTGCAAGTCGCAGGAGGACACACTATGCAATTCAAAGAATTTGATACATCCCGCATTGACGAGTACACCCGCCGCGCCAAGGAATCTTGGGGCGACACCCCCGCCTACCGCGAGTTTGAGCAGAACGCCGCCGGACGCACGGTGCAGGAGAGCAGCGATATAAACAATCAGCTGATGGCGTTGACCGCCGGGTTCGGCGCACTGCAAAACCTGCCCATCGACAACCCCGCCGTGCAGGCGCAGGCCGCCAAGCTGCAAGCTTTCATCACCGAGCACTACTACACCTGCACAAAGGAGATTTTCGCCCAGCTCGGCCAAATGTACGGCGCTGGCGGAGAGTTCACCGCCAACATCAACGCCGCAGGCGGCCCCGGCACTGCGGAGTTTGCAGCGAAAGCGATTGCGGTGTATTGCAAGGAATAAGGCATAAATTTTGTTTGACGCCTTGTAGGGTGAGCATTGCTCGCGCGTGGAACATTGCAGCCGCCCCCACAAAGCGGCCATAACACCCACGCAAACCAAAGCCCCGCCCCGCTTATTTTCACAAGCGGGGCGGGGGTGCTTTTATTCACGTATCAAATCAATCCAGGAAATCCCGCAGTTTCTTGCTGCGGCTGGGGTGGCGGAGCTTGCGCAGGGCCTTGGCTTCGATCTGGCGGATACGTTCACGGGTGACGTTGAACTCCTTGCCGACCTCCTCCAGCGTGCGGGGGCGGCCATCTTCCAGGCCGAAGCGCAGGCGCAGGACCTTTTCCTCACGCGGGGTCAGGGTCTTGAGCACGTCGGCCAGCTGCTCCTTCAGCAGGGTCTGGCTGGCGGCCTCGGCGGGCACGGGTGCGTCATCGTCGGGGATGAAGTCGCCCAGATGGCTGTCCTCCTCCTCACCGATGGGCGTCTCCAGACTGACGGGTTCCTGTGCGACGCGCATGATCTCGCGGACCTTATCCACGGGCATGTCAAGGCGCTCGGCGATCTCCTCGGCGCTGGGGTCATGGCCGTACTCATGCAGCAGCTGGCTGGACACCTTCTTGACCTTGTTGATCGTCTCGACCATGTGCACGGGGATGCGGATGGTGCGGGCCTGGTCGGCGATGGCGCGGGTGATGGCCTGACGGATCCACCACGTTGCGTAGGTGGAGAACTTGAAGCCCTTGGTGTGGTCAAACTTTTCGACAGCCTTGATCAGGCCCAGGTTGCCTTCCTGGATCAGATCCAGGAACTGCATGCCGCGGCCCACATAGCGCTTGGCGATGGAGACGACCAGACGCAGGTTGGCCTCGCTCAGGCGCTGCTTGGCCTTCTCGCCATCGGGACCGCCGGCCTGAATTTTCAGTGCCAGCTCGGTTTCCTCCTCGGGGGACAGCAGCGGCACGCGGCCAATTTCCTTCAGGTAGACCTTGACCGGGTCGTCAATCGTGATGCCGTCGGCAGTCAGGCCGTCCTCGTAGTCGTCCGCGCCCTCCTCGGAGCTAGGCAAGGCGCTGCTGACGTCAACGGGCGTGTCGTCGACGATCTCGATGCCGTTGCTTTCCAGATCCTCGTAGAGCTTTTCCATCGCTTCTACGTCAAGAACGTTGCCATTTTCCTCCATTGCGTCGCTGATCTCACTGCTGGTCAGCTTACCGGCGCGGCGGCCCGTGTCGATCAGGCTGCGGATCGGATCTTTCTTTTCTGCCATAAGTACGTTCTCCTTTTGGTTTTCTATTGTTTGACAAAGTATGTCGGAATGTCGTTATTCGTCTGTCTCGGCGGGGCGGGCGCCCTTCTTTTTGCCGAGGTTTGCAAAGTAGCTTTCCAGCTGGCCGTCGCTCATACCCTTGACCTGCTCACTGATCGGCTTGGCGGTCTGCAAACGGTCCAGATACATATCAATATCCTGCCTTTGCAGACGGATGTCGTGGTTGTACGCCTGCCCGTGGGCCAGCTGCCGGAACGCGGCCTCATCCAGCATTTGCTGTAATGACGTCTGGTTCAGCGGCAGGTGCTCGTCCACACAGCGGAAAATTGCCTCCAGCGCGCGCTGCATCTCGGGCACCAGCACGGTGGACATATCCAGCCGCGCACGGACGTAGGGCACCTGCTCGGGGTCCTGCAGCATGGCCACGGCCAGCTGGCGCGCCGCGTTGGCCGCGCCGAGGGCGGACTCCCCGCTGCTGGTGTAGGGCACGCGGATGTCCGACGCGATGCCCTCCTTGGAAAGGTCGCGCTGCTCCTTGCGGTAGCTGCGGCGCGCGGCGGCCTGAAGCGCCCCGTTGAGCTGGGAAAGGATGGCCTGTTTTGAGACGCCGGTCTCGTCGGCCAACCGCCCGGCGTAGACGTCCCGCGCCGTCGGGCTGACGCCGCGCTCGGTCAGAATCTCGATGGCCTCCCGGATGTAGCTCAGCCGCCCGTCGTCGCTGCGCAGGTCATACTTGGCCTTACTCTTTTTTAGCTGGAATTCTGTCGGGTTGGCCGTGCCGTTCAAGAGCATCTCGAACCGCTCGCGGCCATATTTTTTAATGAACTCGTCCGGGTCCTTCGCGCCCTGGTAGCTTAGCACGCTGACTTTCAGCGTCGTGCTGCCCAGAATGCCAAGGCTGCGCTCGGTGGCCTTCTGGCCCGCCTCGTCGGAGTCGTAACTCAAAACGACCTCGTCGGCGTACTCGCTCAGCAGCTTGGCCTGCTCGGGTGTCAGGGCCGTGCCGCAGGCACAGACCGCCGTGTCAAACCCGGCCTCATGCATCGAGATGACGTCCATGTAGCCCTCACAGAGAATGTAGCGCCGGTTTTTTGACTTTTTGGCGATATTCAGTGCAAAAAGCGTGCGGGATTTGTGGTAGACCATCGTCTCGGGGCTGTTGATGTACTTGGGCTTGGAGTCGTCCAGCACGCGCCCGCCGAAGGCAATGATGGCCCCGCGCACATCAATGATGGGCACCATGACGCGGTGGCGGAAGATGTCATAGAGGTTGCCCTTGGCGCTGCGCTTGACGAGGCCGGAGGTTTCCAGCTCCTCCTCACTGAAGCCGCGGCGCTTGAGGTAGTGCAGCAGGCCGCCGAAGTCCTCCGGTGCGTAGCCAAGGCCGAACCGGCGGATAGCGGCGTCGGACAGGCCGCGCTTTTCCTTCCAGTAGCGGCGGGCCATGGCGGCCTCCGGCGTTTTAGCGTTGAGGTTCTCATAGAAGTAGCGCGCGGCGCAGCGGTTGATCTCCAACAGGCGCTGGCGCGCACGGGACTCGCGGTCATCCTCCTCGGGCAGCGGCATACCGGCGCGGCCCGCCAGCTGCTTGACAGCCTCGACATAGCCGAGATTGTTGTACTTGCGCACAAAGTTGATGACATCGCCCGCCGCACCGCAGCCGAAGCAGTAAAAGCTCTGGGTATCCGGATAAACGACGAAGGACGGCGTTTTTTCATTGTGGAACGGACACAGACCCGTGGCCGTGCGTCCGCGGCGGCGCAGCTGGACATACTGGCCGATGACTTCTTCAATGTCGTTGCGCCGCACGACTTCCTGTATGTATTCCTGAGGGATCATGGGATAGGCTGCACCTCCGTTTCTCAAAATAATAAATAATAAATACGGTGGCGTTTTCTCCCTTTGGTCGAAAACAAAATCGTAGGGGCGGATTCCATATCCGCCCGTGCCCGTTCGCGGCGGCGCAGACCTCCGCGGGCGCATATAGAATGCGCCCCTACGTTTTTTTGAGCGGAGCGCAGCGACGCGCTCCACAATCTTTATTATTTATTATTTCTTATTTATTATTTGCTCACAAAACCTTCCACTTCTGCGGAACGAACAGCTCCTCAAACAGGCGCGTGGCGAACTCGTCGCTCATGCCGCTGATGTAGTCGGTCACGGCACGGTCCACACCCTCATTGTAGGCGATCTGCATGTAAAAGTTCGGCATCAGGGCCGGTTCGTCGCACAGGCGGGCGTACAGCTCGCTGATGAGCTTGTCCACCTTCTTTTCCTCGCGCTTGGCCTCCTTGTCGACGTAGACCGTCGCGTACATGAAGTCCTTCAGCACGGCGTAGGCGGCCTCGACCTCGGGGGAAAAATTGATTTTCCCGTTGCCGCTGTGTGCGACCAGGTCGGTGATCATCGTCGTGATACGCTCGGATTTGGTATGTCCCAGCACGGCGACGGCCTCGGGCGGCAGCTGGCGCGCGTCGAGCACACCGGCGGTGATGGCGTCCTCAATGTCGTGGTTCAGAAACGCAATGTGGTCGGCACGGCGCACAACGCAGCCCTCGGGCGTGCGGGCCCACGCGCCGGACGTGTGGGTCACAATGCCGTTGCGCACCTCCCAAGTCAGGTCAAGGCCCTGGCCGTCGCGCTCTAAGTAATCCACCACGCGCAGGCTCTGGCGGTAGTGGGAGAACCCGCCCGGGCAGAGCCGGTTGAGCGCTCTCTCCCCCGCGTGGCCGAACGGCGTATGGCCCAGATCGTGGCCGAGCGCGATGGCCTCGGTCAGGTCCTCATTCAGGCGCAGTGCGCGGGAAATTGTGCGTGCGATCTGAGAGACCTCCAGCGTATGGGTCAGGCGGGTGCGGTAGTGGTCGCCTTCCGGGGACAGAAAGACCTGCGTTTTCTGCTTTAAGCGGCGGAACGCCTTACAGTGCAGAATGCGGTCCCGGTCCCGCTGGAAGCAGGGCCGGATAGGGTCCGGCTCCAGCGGCACACGGCGGCCCAGGCTGTTTTCGCTTAAAGTCGCGTAGCGGCTCAGGGTCTGCCGTTCGATAGCCTCGGTCTCTTCACGGATCGTCATAGTGTGCCCCCTTTTCTGCTCTCTGCTTATAAATACGACAAAAGTGCGGGAAACACTCTTTTTTTGTTGGAAAAATTTTGATTTTTTACAGAAATTTAAAACGCCGCATACTGCGGGGCAGAAATTTCCACCTCTGCCCCGCCGCGGGTCAGCTCGTTGAGAGCCGTGCGGAGCGCCCCCTCCTGCCCTGCCGGCATACGCCAGCAGAGCGTCACGGCATCGTCAAAAATCGGCTCGTCAAGCCGCGTTTCCGCCGCCGCAATGATGCGCTGGGCCTGCTCGAACTGGGCATAGCTCACACGGACCTTGCAGTCGACGACCAGCCGCATGCTGACGAGCTCGGCGCTTTGCAGTGCGCCCGAGGCTGCCGCCGTGTAGGCGCGCACCAGCCCGCCGGTACCCAGCAGAATGCCGCCGAAATACCGCGTTACCACGGCGATCACGTCCGCCACACCCGCGTGGCCGATGGTCTCCAGCACGGGCGTACCGGCGGTCTTGGCGGGTTCGCCGTCGTCGGAATACCGCGTGCGGCCATTTTGCAGCACATAGGCGTAGACGTTGTGCCGCGCCGTGCGGTTGGCGGTGCGCACAGCGTTCAGCACGGCCAGGGCCTTTTCCTCCGTGTCGGCAAAGGAGGCCGTTGCGATAAAGCGGCTGCGCTTTTCCTCATATTCAAAGGTGGCTGTGCCGCGGATGGTTTTGTAGTCGGCCATGGTGGGAAACCTCGATGTATAGCAAAAAATACCCCGGATGAAAACCATCCGGGGTACAAAAAACGGAATTACTTGCCAGACTTGGCGAAGCGGCGCTTGAAGCGCTCGACGCGGCCACCGGTATCGACCAGCTTCTGCTTGCCGGTGTAGAAGGGATGGCACTTGCTGCAGACTTCGACGTGGATCTCCGGCTTGGTGTCACGGGTGTGGATCACGTTGCCGCAGGCACAAGTGATGGTGCAGTCCACATAGTTCGGATGGATGCCCTGCTTCATGGTTATTTCACCTCTTTCTCGATCATGATAAAAGGAGCCATACTCAATATATGTGCTCATCACAATCTCCGAATTGCGGCTACCAGCACCCGGCATCCTGTCCGGGCGGAGCAGCCATCTGAACGATTGCTGAAATATTATAGCGGATTTTTGGGGCGATGTCAAGTATTTTTTTGTGTTGACTTACAGGCTCTTTCCCCCGGTGCACACGGTGCGGGCGTCCCATTTTAAATCACTGCCATTATAAATGGA
>ERZ857922.4486-NODE-4486-length-10454-cov-2.478604_pt1 | contig 10454 bp, 7 predicted proteins | sample MGYA00519579_ERZ857922 | MGnify/ENA primary metagenome ERZ857922 (study PRJEB31778, sample SAMEA3449375) | human gut metagenome | biome: human gut; feature: human-associated habitat; material: faeces | place: United Kingdom | collected 2010/2012 ... | reverse complement strand
CCAGCTGTGCTGTAATTTCCTCCAACGTAGCTCCCTCGAAATAGAACTTCCCATCAATCCATGCAGTATAGATGGATGTATCCACTTCTTTTGTTGCAAAAACCCCATCTTTCCACTCAACTTGTTGCCCCGGTAAAATAACCTCTCCTTTCCCGGTCAGCCGATCTCCAACCCGCACTTTACCACTCACAAGTGTCGTTCGGATTGCCCGTTCCGAAACATAAGTATTCACGTTAAAACTTGTTCCCAGCACCCGCACGTCCACCTCTTTCGCCTCCACGACAAAAGGCTTCGCAGAATCTCTCGCAACCTCAAAATACCCTTCTCCTTCCAAATACACCCGCCGTTCCTTCCCCTCGAACCGAGTCGGGAAACGAAGTCTCGATTCCGAATTCAAGTACACTTTCGAACCGTCAGCCAAGATCAATTGATACTCCCCTTTGCGGGGCACGATGATCGTGTTGTACTCGATCTTCGTGGGAGTCCCTTTTACCTGTTCATACGTCACGCTTTTAGAAGAATCGAGCCGGATGCGAACATCACCTTTATTCAGGATAGTATCACCGGCAAGCAAGGACAAATCGATTCTTTCCCCTTGTTCCATAAGCAACACGGCACGAGGTGTTCCGGCTTCTATCTCCGGGACCACTCCCGCCACGAGAACATCCTTTTTCTCCCATGAGCTTATCCATAAAATTCCGCCCAATAACAATGGCAACATCGCGGCAGCCACCCAACGCCATGCAGACACACCCCTCCGGTTCCGCCCCTCCCCCCGGTATTGCTTAACGACCCGCCACATCTTCTCTCGATCCGCCACCAACTCGTCTTTTTTCCGCATCCCGACCTCTCTCAGCACACGCCTCACCCCGGTAAAATCCTCCTCCTTCCATATCCTCTCCCACTCGGCATCCCCCGGCTTGACCTTTCCCTCCAGTATCGCCCGTAACCAATCTTTTTCGTCCTTTGTACTCATAATCTCGTTTTTTAGAGTAAAGCCTTTTCATCCGGCTTTCCACACGTAAAGCGAGAAACAGATCAATTAGGGTGAAAAGAAATCGTGATTTCTTTAGAAATTTGTAATATTTCTTTTTTTTGCTCGTCGATAACTATGATAGCAACCAAAACCGGCACGAATCGCCAATCCCGTCATGCTTTCTCCCGCATAAGTCGAATCATCCAATAATGCCTCCATCTCACGAAGGCGACAATCATTAATATAAGCCTTAAAATTCATCCCGTACGTACGATTGATAAACGTGGAAAGATACGTGCGATTGGTCTGTAATCCCCCGGTCAGGTCCGTTATCTTCAATTCCGGATTCAAATAAGGCTTGTCTTCTTGCATGTATTTCTCGAATCTTTCTTTGTTCAAAAGAGACGGCTTTTTGATAACCAACCTATCGCCGGAGAGATGCCTCTCACAAGGACACAAAACATAATTCCCCACGATAATATTATAAGATATAATCGAGAACTGCACCAACAAAATACCGATCGGGAGAAAATCGACCCAATAACTTTCGGCAAAAAGAGGCTCCAATAGTGGCATACACAAAGAAACGAGAAACAAAAGCAACACGCTCCCCAACCAACGCAGGGGTGGCTCTCTCATGTCGCCCGACCGCTCCCGCGTAACATGCCAGTAGCGGAACAGACGTTTCAGTCCCAGCAAAGTATAACAAAGACAAAACAGGAACGCCACCATCAACTGGGACGTGAAAAAACGAGTAAAATAAAAATAAACATCTTCCAGCGGACTATCCACGGCCACAATCGCCACCTGCACGCCCAAAGGCACAAAAAGACTCCATACCAAAAGAGCGAACGGGATCAGCACGGGTAACCCGTAATGCCACGTGGAAAAACGCTCGGAAGAATCCACCCGTGTCAACCAGAAAACAACATGATAGAAGGTCACGGACATCATGATAAACGAACAATAACACAAGCTATTCAAATGAACGAAAAGACGAGGTGACCACATGTACACAATCACGCAAGCCCACCCGAAAGCGACCGAGAAATAGAAAAAGAATAACCCTCGTTTCAAGTAACGCTCTTCCTCCTGCACGCTATCCTTATAGGTAAATAGCATTAACAAGCAACAAGTTAGAGCCGAGATTACCGGAAACAGATTCGTGAGAATTGATATCCATGTTTGCATACTCATACATACAAAGATATTAAAAAACATACAATAATATTCTGTACAACAACCACTTTAATCATCATCCGTGCATTTCGTACAAGATTCATGCACTGCAAGCCCATATCGAACGATTTGCCATGTCATTTTTTCTCTCTTTTGAACGATTTGAACCGTCGATTTATATACTTTGCACATCTCTATCTTCTTCTTTAATCTATTTTTACAGGGGAAAATTTACTTTACAAACGATACCATGGATGACGAAAACTTATTTGAAATAAACCTTACCGATTGGGCTTGGCGATGGGATTTTATCGATTTTTGGGCACAACCGTTAAGTCATAGAGGCCTCAAACCCGGAAAAGAAAAAGACGATAACGTACCCTCCCCAGAGAAAGATCAGTGATTTATCTTTTTCTTAATCAGCTCCACTCCCCACGCCAGAGCAATCCCAATCAAAGCCCCAACCGTAGCCTCACTAAAGCGCAGGACACCATTCACGAAAGGAGAGATCGAGGGCGACATTTTGGAGATAAGCAGGATAATTACTAACGTGATAGTGGCCATCTTACCGTTGTCGGGAATCCCCAAAAGCATACATAAAATATCCAACAGAAACACGGTGACAATCATTCCCAAAAGGGTGAAGGGAAAAAGAAGTAGATACACGTAAGCAATCACGGCCCCGATAAACGTCCCGAACACCCGCAAACCTCCCTGATGAATAGAAGTTTTCACGTCTTCCTGCAACACGACGATAGCGGAGATCACCGCAAGCATGGACCCCATCCAACGGGACTCCACGTGAAAATGTCCCGTGAGGTAAGCCCCCACCAAATAGGATAAAAGTACGGCCACCCCTTTCGCCGTGGCCATCAACGGGCTCACAGGATGAAATATTCGCTTCACGTTAAACTTCATAAAAACCAGATTTTCTAGTTTTTACCGTTTCCACGGGAGAAAAGTTACAATCTATTTCCCCGCCTCTTTTTTGAAAAAAGAATTACACAGGATCAACATGAAATTATTATTCTGATCACCGAACTCGGATTTGATTTTCTTGTAAGCCACCTTTACTTGGGTTTTCACTGTATTCACGGATACCCCTAACTGTTCGGCCACCTCCTTGTAACTCAGCCCCTCGACACATCCTAGAATAAAAATCTCCTTGCACTTGGGTGGCAGGCTATCCATCACGACTTGCAGTCGTCTATACAATTCTTCAAAATATTCGGAATCCTCGCTTGACTCTTCCCCGGACACCATCATTTCTCGCCGGTACCGTTGCTCCACCTCCGCGTGAAGTTTACGATCAATACAGGAATTCTTGACAGAACGACTCAGATAAGCGTAAAGAGAACCGGAATGGGTAATCTTCGCCCGATTCACCCACAAATAAATGAACGTGTCCTGCACGATGTCTTCCGCCTCCGCCCGGTTCCCGACAAAACCTAACGCGTAAAGGTATAACCGTTCCGAGTAAGACTCGAAAAAAGAATTGAACGCATACCAATCCCCTTCCTGCATTCTCCGAAACAAAGTTAACTCATCCTGCATAGGCCACATTTCCTTATTGAAAGCAAAAATAATGATTCTCTTTATATTTTAATACACCCGCATCGGAAAAATACAATATTTGATCACGTTTGCTTTAATCTCCGCCTGTTTTCAACTATGCCTTCTCCCTCCTCCCGCAACATCCAAACCTATTTCCCCATATAACAAATATACTACACAATACACCCATATTTCAAATATAACCGTATCAAAAATCAATTTTATCGAAGGTAAATGCTAGATGAATGCAGGATGAATGCTTCGTAGTCTAAATGAACTTATAATCGAATCTCTATGAAATTACAGGCAAAGACAGCTTAATGCCCTAGCAATACCAGCCCTTTCATAAGGTAATCATCTCCCATGTCCCATTCCACGCCCTTTCATCGCCCTTTCATCGCCCTTTCATCGCCCTTTTACCATACACGAGCAAGGGGGAAGAAAGTCTGAAATAAGGACTACGGGAGATTATTACCCATGTATATCCCAAGTATTTCAATGGTTTTACCTTGAAAACACATGGACACGCCACTAGCCTCCAATATTATCAGAATCTTTTATGATTTACATCTTTATTAACTATAGTTCTTAAACAAAATGGCATCCCCTCTTTGTTGCGAATGCCTTGTCAAGGTGATAGGAGTAAGAGAGAGATTGAAAAATATCTTTACAGATACTCGCACGACACCCGTATAACCATCTTAACTTGTCTTAAAGATACTTGTAACGATGACATTCTCCAGTGTTTTCGATTGGAAAACCAAAACTACATTAAGCGTATCTTTCCCCGTATAGCGAACTTCTTGCGCTTGCATTCCAACAAAAGAACAAACTAACACTAAGTCATTCACAATCAGCTAACTTATATCCCCATTTATTGTCGTTCCCAAAGAAGTACCCTTCACGAAATTGCTCTTTTCATAGATTTGAATTTTAAAATTAGACAAATTCCTGAATTACTGTCGCAAAGCCGGATTGTAAAATCAATACCGATAGCAGCAACCAATTAATATTGGCATTCTTTATTATAGCTGTCCGCTAAAAATTTTTACAAGCATTACAAATAACAAAATTTTACAACAAAAACTATTCTCTTTCACAATAAACGCCAAATTCAGCAATTGACGGAGTCGTGCTTGCTTTCAATATCGTGATACGTACAGCATCTCCCCACACCTCTTTGAAACGATGAATCTTTACGCGATGTTCTACCGGAGCTTTCCCCTCATAAATAATTTTCCATGTGCCATTTACACGATATTCCAAACGATATTCTTGTAAACCATCATCCATTCTATCGGTTACGACAATCATATTAAAAGGTTTTTCACGTTCAAAGGTTACAGTGTACCAAGGTGTTTTCACGTTAGCATTCGAGTTCCAACACGTATTAAAATTATCGTCATTGGCAAAATCCATAATAGCATAATCGCTACTCCAAGAACTTTCAGCCGGTTGATTTTTTGCCATATTAGAAGAAATGATTGGTTTTTCTGTCTCCGGTAATAGAGGTTGTTGATCATTATTTTTCCAAAGTTTTCCAATCTCTTTTAATGCTTTCAAAGCATTTTTGTCAATGAGTCCTTCCCGGTTTGGAGCGACATTCAATATAAAATTACAATACACGTTTCCCATCGGAATGATGTTGTCATACACGATTTGTTCAGCTTTTTTCACTTCCGTTGTCGGGAAACTCTCTTTCCAAAACCAGTTAGCCTGCAGTGGGAAACAAGATAATGCCGGCAATCGATTTGATTCTTTTGAAATGTGTTGACCTGCACCTTGTTCATATGACTTTATGTCGGTATAGAACAACGCTTCGGCAGGATATTTGGCAGCATTCAAATCCATAACCAAGCAATTAGGTTGAATGGATTTTACAAAACGATAAATATCTTCAAAAGGGATTTCATCGTATGAAATACGAGACCACGGGGCATCCCATCCATCTATAATTAAGGCCGAGATCTCACCGTAATTTGTAAGCAGTTCACGAAGTTGTTGCTTGATCATCTCTATATGTGCCGGAACAATGCGATGCGGACGCAAGCGAGCATGCATATCGAGAATCGAATAATAAAGCATCACTTGAAGCCCTTCTGCCCGAAATGCCTCCACGAATTCTTTCACCACGTCTCGTTTAAGCGGACTGCTCATAACGCTATAGTCCGTTGTTTGCGTGTTCCAAATACAAAAACCGCTATGGTGTTTTGTCGTCAAGCAACCGTAACTCATTTTAGCGGTCTTTGCCGCTGTCGCCCACTGCCGGCAATCCAATTTTACAGGGTTAAAAAGCATCGGATCCGCGTCGGGATCTGGCCAATCTTCATTAAAATAAGTCGGCATATTGAAGTGGATAAACATTCCGAAACGGGCATCCTGATATAACGATTTGTTTTGAGCGGTTGCATACACGACTGAAATCAGCTCAATAATTATTATAAATATTTTTCTCATCATAATGTTTACAATACGAACACTTAAAGAGAAAGTGTGTCTAAACACACCTTCTCCGTTTTGTTTTATTAAATAATTTTTATTGAAAGTCGGCAATTTTACTACCACGGAGCTGCACTTCCCATTGCATTGCTAAAATTACCGTATTTAAATATGACCTGTTTAATTTCTCCGATTTCGATGTCATCAGGAGATTCGTACATTTTTCCTGTAGCCCAAGGATCTTCTGATCCTAACACTTCATTTACCGTGTAGAAGATATAAAATTTTCCACCTTCCAAGGCAATCAACAATCGATCTCCGTTGTAATCCGGCATCAAATGAGTGATGTTATAATCGAAATCATGGACTTTTTTCACAATTTGTCGAATATTACCACCTTCATTTCTAAACTCACAATAATACAATGATTTCCCTTCGGCAAAATACATGAAATTTCCATTCCTTAACACGGCGTATACGGTTTGATCTGAAACGATGTCCGATGCGTCAAATTTCCATTTGCTTTGGTTTGAGACTTGAATTGTTGTAGAATTATAATTCTTTATCAAAGTAAATTTCTGAACATAATATTCACTATCCTTTTTGAAGACACATCTGAAGGTTGCAGAGCCATAAGAGGTTGTTTCACAGGTTGCCCATACCAAAGAGAACTCTCCAAAGTTATTCAAATTTATGAATTTTTCGTAATCGGAGGAATTATCATCGATTACACCTTGTCTTCCGGCAGTTGCTTCCGAATTCGTCGCAAATGCAACGAAGCGTTTGTTTGTTTTGTCATGCATCAATTGCAATCCACTCCAAAAATAAGGTACTTGAAAAACTTGGTCGATATATGTGTTTTTCTTATCAAAATCGAACGGCAAGTTCAAGAAACGAGTCAAATGAAATCCGTTACCTTGTGTTGATTGAGGATATATGTAGCGAGTATAAACATTTCCATCATTCCCAACCATCAAATCTACGACATTTCCAAACACCATATATTTGGGCATCACACCTGCCGGATAACCACCATAAAATTCTTCATCCAAGGAAATCACTTTATTGAATAATCTACCTTCCAAAGAGATGCAGCCTCCCTCTTGCTGAAAGATCAATAATTCATCCCCACCTCTATTGTCTATTGTGTAGTTCTCTGCAATAAAATAAGGACGCTTCCCTAACGGGTCGTTAGGAAACAGCGACGAATAGAGATTCAAGAATGGTGTATAATAATAAGGTTTGTCATCCGGTTTTTCCAATCTCAAATAGTGCAAGTCGGTTGAACCATCTCTTTTTTCAGTCAAAAGAAGATAGCCATATTTATATGGAGAATCGACCTGCAAAGCAGTACTATGGAAATACACCTGACCGGAACGGGTATCCGTCACATACAAATACAAACTAAATGACTTACACGTTCCTTGATGCGTGTACTTAAGCACGCGATCATGAGATATTGTTGCTGTATCCAATTTCCATGTATATTCATAATCCAAGGTATCGGATGGGAATTCAAAAGTCAATTTGGGTACAACTTCCACCTCTTCGCCGAGATAAGCAAATATCGTATACGAATTTTCAGGTTTTATGTCCACTTTGACCTCACGAACATCCGCATAATTATAATTTCCTTTATCTTCGTAACAGCCGTTTAACAGCCATAAAAAAAGGATTCCTAAAAATATAGTTGCAATTTTCATCTTTTGTATCAATTTATTAACCACCAATTACAGAAACAGTCATCTTGGTATAGCCATCTTCCTCGTACACCGTATTGTCCAATTCTTCTTGTTCTTTCAGATATTTTCTCAAAAGCAACGCATTATAACGACAATTTATAGCATCATCCGAATTGAGTTCTCCAATTCCTGTGACCTGAATGAACAGACGATATTTTTTATCCGAATAGGAACCCAAGTAAGAGTTTTCTATTACGGAATTCCACCAAGCCGGTCGAGAGATCATATCATTTATCCACAGAATTCGGGCACAACAAGAAGTTTGTCCAAGAGCCAAATCATCGGTTGGTTCCAAACGAACAGCCAGGCGTACCGGAGTGGTTTGTAAGTCCGAAGTCCGGATGAGCTTTAGGTTCACTTTGCTACTTATTTCATTCTTCTCCAAAATCCAACGTTCCGGTAAAATGTAGTGGTTGGAAGTTGCCGTGGTATAATCATCAATCACGGTTACTCGATATTCTCGATCTCGATCTACCGGATCCCCAACTAATTTTACACTCAAGGCATACTCTACGGTATCTTTATTCGGGTAGAATGTAAACGAGAATTCAACAGAATCAACCATACTACGAGTGAATTGGACATAAGCTTTGTCACTATATTTCATAATATTATCTCGTTCACAAGCCGAAAAGAAACAAAAAATTCCTAATATTAATAATATTCGTTTCATAGTTCTTTTGCTATCAATTAATAAGATGTTTCATTATTAGGATATTCCGCAGTGAATTTTTCAGCTGACATCGGAATATCGCGATCGCCATTAAAGACATCGTGATTCAATCTCTTATACATAAAAAATGTTTGTCCTTCTGTCAATCCTTCCCGAATCATTTCATTTACCAATTTTTCTTTCAAGCTTGCAGCATCATCTGGCAATGCCCGCTCAATGATTCCACGTTGCAAGCGCAAGGTTGCAAATAGAGTTTTTGCTTCATCCAAATGATTTTGGTTGATCAAGCATTCAATCAAAATATGATACATTTCTGTAAAACGAATTATCGGAATCACCGGACATTGGTAATCGATCACGTTAGTTACTTGTGACGTCGTGTTACTTGAAGAGGCTATCGGACGTTCCCAAACGATGTAGCGTTCGTCACCATTATAACGGTTGTAGAAACCTTTGTAACGATAATCACTCGTTTCTGTTCCAAAAAGTTTTTCCATCTCTTTCATCTTGAAGTAAGAAGCATAGGTGGTTGCCGATTCGAAATTATTTAAATTTTCCCGATTATAAAAACCTAAACAAAGCTCTTCCCAACGTTTCGGATCCGAATACTCCGGATAGGCATCCAAGTTTCCATGGCCGTTGGATGTAGTCCACTTAAACCACCCTGCATCAATGAATCGCTTTATGTCATTCGCATTCTTATAGGCTTTCTCTTCATTTCCCATCCACATGTATATACGAGCTAACAATGCAGTTGCACCCCAATAATTCATCCGGGTTCCCCGATAGTTTAGGAAATCGTCGCCCAAAGATATGGCATGAGCTCCCCACGGGAAGCGGTGTTGACGTTGTTTGGTCCAAGATTCAAATTTTAACGTATCTAACGGACCTAATGTTCTTTGAGCGAACTCCATGTCCGAAAGGATATTCTCAAGTACTTGACTCATCGTCATCCGAGTCGGTTGGTGATCTGGATATTTGGTTACATAAGGAATAGCTAGCGATTCCATATTTCCATTACTGGGAACCGGACAAAACAATCGCAACATATCAAAATGTAACAAAGCTCTCAAGCCATGCATTTCAGCTAAAATCAGTTGCTTTTCAATGTCTTTATTATTGAAAAAAGTGCTGTCTTTTTTCTCTACTTCTTGAATAATATTGTTGCAGCTAGCAATTACATTATATGCTTTAGCCCAGATATTTTCAGTTACACTCTGAACACTAGAGTTCTTCCAATTGTATCTAGCGGCCTCTGACAATTCTGTAGGCAATCCGTCTTGTCGATAATTTCCGGCCAAAGCGCTTGCAAATCCCCACGTTAGATTTTGACCGTATAAACCTGTTACGGCGATATCTTCATAGACGCCATTTACAGCCATTTGTACCCCCGTATAATCCCCAAAGATTTCTTCTTGAAGCAACACGTTGTCGGATTTTATGTCCAGCCAGTCATTGCATGAAGTTAAAATACTTATGGATAACAAACATGCTATTAATATCTTCGTTTTCATTTCATGTTATATTTAGATTAGAAACTTGCGTTTAACGTGAATGTGAAAGTTCTGGCAAACGGATAACTTAACCCCATTTCTCGTTTAATAGAGGAAATTGTGGTAATATCATTCATGCTAAATTGAAGCCTTAACATATCGAAACCAATACGTCGAACCAGATCACGGTTAAAATCATATCCGATATTCAATGAATTAAATGTCAAGGTGTTATTTTTTTGAACGAATCGAGATGTCGGACGAGTAACGTAGTAACGATCTTTCAATGATTTCAAAGAAGTTACATCACCCGGTTTTTGCCAACGTTGAGAGAGCACACGTCGATCAGCATTATATCTCCACAAATTTACATTCTCGACGTTGTCTACCAAGGTTTG
>ERZ857922.4485-NODE-4485-length-10459-cov-3.959439_pt1 | contig 10459 bp, 9 predicted proteins | sample MGYA00519579_ERZ857922 | MGnify/ENA primary metagenome ERZ857922 (study PRJEB31778, sample SAMEA3449375) | human gut metagenome | biome: human gut; feature: human-associated habitat; material: faeces | place: United Kingdom | collected 2010/2012 ... | reverse complement strand
CTCTTTCGGCGTTGGGGGACTCCCCAATGTTGAGCGTCGAGCTGTCGCCAAGCAAGGCTCCATCCGTCTCCTGAGATTGCTCCGGCTTTGCTCCATCTTCCCCCCCTACCCGAAGGTCGAGGAATTGAAACGTCTGGTTGTTCCACGCGGGCAAGTTCTTCCAACACGGCTCTGAAATCTTCTCCTCCGTTGGAACTGAATGCTCCGGGTACGTTTTCCCAAACAGCGAAAGTTGGATACATTCCATTGGTGGCTGTCCTCATTTCCTTAATGATTCTTGCGGCATCCAAAAACAACACGGAACGGTTGTCGTCAAATCCAAGCCTTTTTCCCGCCATAGACAAGCCCTGACAAGGACTGCCGAACGTGATGCAATCCACAGGCTCTATCTGGTCGCCGTGAATCTTTGTGATGTCGCCCAAGTGTTTCATCTTTCCAAACGCCCGTCCAGCCAGATAGCGCAGCTCTTTTATAAGGTAGGTGGTCATGACTTTGCAGAAGCAAAAGCCTTGCTCATATCAGCGATAATGTCATATCGGTCTTGATACTTGCTATACACGGTCGTTCCAGTTCCAAGACCAATCTGAGTCTGGTTGATAGAAGCGGGAACTATGTAAATGCTTTCCTTCTTTTCGCTTTTTGCGATCAGAAAATAAACATCGCAAGTAGGGAATCGTTTTTCAAGATTGAACGAATAGCAAAAACTCTTGTTTGCCCTGCTCGGTCTCGCTGTTTTCACGTCAACCTTAACGCTGCCATTAACATAAAGGTCATAGGCGTATCTAGTTGACATTCGCTCAACCACAAATCCATGTTCTTCCAGCAGTTTTGTAGCAAGGTCTTCGCCATACTTTCCGAATTGCGTTTCGCTTTCTTTCATTTCGACATTGAGGATTTCAGCTATTTTGTAATAGCCACCCGGAAAACGGCGAATTGCATTTGTCAACTTGTCGTTTCCGTAATACTCGCTCAATTCACTTCTTGATGGCATTCTGGTTAAACCAGTGGCAGACATACAGGCTTTCACATACAGCAAGATTTTATCTTGCGTCCAATGCGTTTTTTCTTCCTGATTCATGCGTATCTCCAATCAGAATGGCAACGAACCATCGTCCTCAATCACGGAAAAGTCATCATTCGCACCCTGCGAGTAGCCGGAGCCAGACCCACCAGACAGCGTTTTCTTCTGTCTGACCTCATAATCTCCAGAACGAATCTTGTCCACGCTGGTGAAGCGGTCAACAACGAGCTTGGTCTTGACGTTGCCATCGTTGCCCATGTACTCCTCCTCACGGAGAACCACGCCGACCAGCTTGCCACGCAGGGTCTTTTCATCGTTGTTAAACTTGTAACCGGGATTGGACTGCTCGACAGCGGTGATGAAGCCCTTGAAGAACGGCAGTGCCTTTTCCTTGTAGCTCTTGATGGTCTTGCCGCCCCATGCCCATTCGCCAGGATTCAGCTTGCCACGCTCGATAAGGGAAGCGGTCTGCTCACGCCAGTATCCCTTGAACTCGCCCTCTGCGACTTCCCACTCGATGTTCAGGCGCTCTTTTGCGGGTTCGTCCGTTGCCTTGCAGATACCGGCAACATAGCCGCCAACAGGCAGGTCGCGGCGTTCGGTGGCTTCCTGCACGTCATTCCAGTTGATGTTCTTCATCTGTTACTCTCCTTTGTTGTCCGGCTGAACCGGGATGTTGTAATACTCACGAATGGTCTTGTCTACGGCAGCGAGGTCGTTCTCGATCAGCGCATCGTTGAACATCCCAAGAGGGGTTTTCACGGTGTCCATCCCATCATTGCGGGTGCTGAACAGGTATCGCCCATCCTGCACAACGGTTTTCAGAACGATGGTGAAGTACCCTTCCACGCAGACCTTCTCGTCCAGCAGCTTGCCGATGGTCTTGAACTTCTCTCCACCGTCTCCGTCACGCTCGCTGTGCCCGAAAAAGTAGACCACCACATCGTCCGGCAGTTCCTTATATGTGATCGCCACACGGCTCTCATCACCCACGATGTCCTCCGTCGTCAGAGTAAATGTCTGTCCGTTCTTCAGCTCCACCTTGCCGCTTGCGAACTCTTTCAGACGGATCTCCGGACCCTTTGTATCCAGCAGAGCCGCGACCGGACGCTTCATCTCCCCGCGCAGCTTGCGAAGCATCGTAAGTCTTCCAAACTGCTCCTCGTGTCCTCCATGTGAAAAGTTAAAGCGCGCCACATTCATGCCTTCCTCGATCAGGCTGCGCATCACATTCTCATCATCTGTCGACGGTCCTAACGTACATACAATTTTTGTCTTTCTTAACATAATATTCCTCTCTTTATTATTCTGTCACTTTATTTTGTAATCATGGTGCCCATGCCCGGAGTTACCTGGCTTCCATCCACGTGAAGCTTTGTAATCAATACGGAGCGGATCGCCGAATCACCGATAAAGTCGATCGCAGCCTGAATCTTCGGCTGCATATCCCCCTCGCCGAACTGTCCCTGCTCCATATATTTCTTTGCTTCCGCCACTGTCATGGAACTCAGCGGGCGCTCATTCTCTGTGCCGTAGTCCAGGCACACATTGTCTACGCTTGTCAGTATCACGAGCATATCTGCCTCCAGAAGTTCTGCGAGCTTTCCGGCTGCCAGATCCTTCTCGATCACCGCACTTGCTCCCTTTAAATGATTGTCCTGAGAAAGAACCGGGATACCGCCTCCTCCACAGGCAACAACAATCTGATCCGCATCTGTCAGCGCGCGGATCGCATCCATCTCCACAATATCCACCGGCTTCGGTGCTGCCACGATACGGCGGTAGCCGTCTGCCACCTTCGTCACATGGTTGCCTTTTTTCTCCTCAGCCTCTGCCTCTTCCTCCGTCATCACACGGCCGATGATCTTGCTCGGCTTGTAAAATGCCTCATCGTACGGGTCAACCACCACCTGTGTCAGGATCGTAGATACCGTCTTGTAGATGCCTCTGTTCAAAAGCTCTGCACGAATCGCATTCTGCAGATCATATCCGATATATCCCTGGCTCATCGCCGAGCAGACAGACATCGGAGTCGCCGTATATTCCGGATACAGACGGCAGAACTCATTCATCGCCGTGTGAATCATGCCGACCTGCGGGCCGTTGCTGTGCGTGATGACCACCTGATAGTCCTCGCGGATAAAATCAGCGACCGCTTTTGCCGTGCGCTTCGTAGCTTCCTTCTGCTCCGGCAGTGTCGTTCCCAGTGCGTCATGTCCCAGTGCGATAACGATCTTCTTTTTCTTCATTTTTATCATCCTCCAACGCTTTTATGCGCGCATTTGTAATCCCTTTTCCCTGTATACACCAAAAAATTTTACCAATTTTATTTTATCACGAACCCTCTGTCATGCGCAATGGTCAACTTGTCACGGAAGTGCTAAAGTTTGCCGTGTCAGAACGCAAAAGGCGGGAACCGCACACACGTTTTTCTTTTGTATGTGCGATCCCCGCCCTGCGTTTTATAGTCTCCCGTTTTTCCAGCTAAAATCTACCGGATTCGTCCTGCCCGGGCTTCTGCCCGACTCCTACTCGTCCTGCGGCAGGACAAGCGAATCGATCAGTTCCCAGATCTCCTCTCTTCCCTGCTTGGTCTCCGCCGAAAACGGTATGATCGTCGTTCCGGGCTGCACGCCGAGTCCCTCACGGATTGCCTTGACGTTTTTCTGAATCTGGCTTCGCTTGATCTTGTCCAGCTTCGTCGCAATGATGATCGGGGCAAATCCCTGATACACCATCCACTCGTACATCATCCTGTCGTTGGCAGACGGATCATGCCGGATATCGATCAGGAGAAAAACAGCCTTCAGACGTTTGGAGGTGTGAAGATAGTTCTCGATCATTTTCCCCCACTTTGCCTTCACTTCCTCGGATGCCTTGGCGTAACCGTAACCCGGAAGATCTACCAGATACATGGCGTCGTTGATATTGTAGAAATTGATCGTCTGTGTCTTGCCCGGCTGTGCGGAGGTACGCGCCAGCGCCTTCCGGTTCATCAGCGCATTGATCAATGATGATTTCCCGACGTTTGACTTTCCCGCAAACGCCACTTCGTTGTAGGCCGTATCCGGTATCTTGCTCGTAATTCCGCAGACAATTTCAAGATTTACATTTTTGATGACCATGTTCTACTCCTTCTTTTCGCAAAAAGCGACGCGAAGCACCTGCTCCATCGTCTCTACATAGACGATCTCCAGTCCCTTTTTGATCTCACCTGATATTTCCTCGACATCCTTCTCGTTCTTCTTCGGCACACAGACCGTACGGACGCCGGCATTTTTGGCTGCAAGCAGCTTTTCCTTCAATCCGCCGATCGGCAGCACCCTGCCGCGGAGCGTGATCTCTCCCGTCATCGCAACATCCGCCCGCACCGGTGTCCCGGTAATTGCCGAGAGCATCGCCGTCGCCATCGTAATGCCGGCAGACGGTCCATCCTTCGGAACCGCACCTTCCGGGATGTGGATGTGAATATCATTTTTCTGGAAAAATTCCGCCGGAATGTCATACTGTCCGCCGACCGAGCGGATATAGCTGATTCCCGTCTGTGCCGACTCTTTCATGACATCGCCCAGCTGACCGGTCAGCTGGAATTCCCCCTTGCCCGGCATCACGTTGACCTCGATCTCCAGCGTATCTCCGCCCACGCTCGTCCATGCAAGTCCGCGCACGATCCCGACCTCATCGGTCTCACCGCGCATATCCTGGCTGTATTTTTCCTTGCCGAGATACTTCTCGAGATTGCGCACCGTCACATCGACCGTGCTGCTTTTTCCTTCGTAGATCTCGCGCGCCGCCTTGCGCGCAATCTCCCCGATCCTGCGCTCTAACCCGCGGACTCCCGCCTCTCTGGTATAACCGCTTATGATCTTCGCGAGGGCTCCGTCGCTGACTTTGAACTGATCTTCCTTCAAGCCGTTGCGCTCCGTCTGCTTTGCCAGCAGATGTTCTCTCGCAATGTGAAGCTTCTCGTTCTCCGTGTAGCTTGTCACCTCAATGAGTTCCATACGATCCAGAAGCGGTCTTGGAATCCCCTGTACAGAGTTCGCCGTCGCAATAAAAAGCACCTCCGAGAGGTCGATCGGGAGCTCCACATAGTGATCCCGGAACTTATGATTCTGTTCCGAATCCAGCACCTCAAGCAGCGCCGAGGCAGTGTCTCCCTTATAGTCACTGCTCATCTTGTCGATCTCGTCCAGAAGCATCAGCGGGTTCTTCACACCGGCGCTGCGCAGACCGTTCACAAGGCGTCCCGGCATGGCTCCGACGTAAGTCTTCCGGTGTCCCCGGATCTCCGCCTCATCGCGCACACCGCCGAGGCAGATCCGCACGTATTTCTTATCCAGCGCACGCGCCACAGAACGCGCAATGCTTGTCTTGCCGGTTCCCGGCGGTCCCACCAGACAGATGATCGGGCTTTCTCCCTTGCTCGTCAGATTGCGCACCGCGAGGAACTCTAACATACGTTCTTTGACTTTTTCCAGACCGTAGTGATCTTCCTCCAGAATCCGCTCTGCGTTTGCAAGATCTTTGTTGTCCTCGGACGCTTTATTCCACGGAAGCTCCAGCAGCGTCTCGATATAGCCGCGGGTCACCGCGCTCTCCGATGAATTCGCGCTGATGCTCTTGAAGCGGTCAATCTCCTTCTTGATGCGGTTTTTCACTTCCTGGTCGGCATCCAGCGCATCCAGTGCTTTCTGGTACTCGTCCGCATCCGATTCTGTATTGTCCTCGCCGAGTTCCTCCCGGATGAGCTTCATCTGCTCGCGCAGTATGTATTCCTTCTGGTTCTTATCCACGCGCTCTTTGACTTTGCTCTGGAATTCATTCTGGATGGCAGTGATTTCAATCTCTTTTAAAAGGAGCGCCATCAATACCTCATAGCGCTCCGTAAGTGTCATTGCCTCCAGAATCTTCTGCTTTTCTTCGTAAGAAACCGGCAGATTGTTCGCAACCTGATCCATCAGCTTCGGCAGATCCTGTATGGTACCGATCTGGCGCAGCAATTCTTTTCCGGCACGCGGATTTACCGTCTGATACCGGCTGTATGTCTCCTGTACACTGCGCACCATCGCAGCTTTGGCCTCTTCCGAAAGCCCCTCCTCCGGCAGCACGCACGGCGCCACCTCTGCCAGAAGATACGGATCCGTCTGTGCAAAAGCCGAAAGTTCGGCTCGCTCGATACCCTCAACCAGAATTCTTACGATATTGTTTTGTAATTTGATTACCTGCTTTACTTCCGCGATCACACCGATATGGTATACATCGTCCGCTCCCGGTTCTTCCTGTTCGACATCCTTCTGCGCCGACAGGAAAATCTTCTGGGAATCCATCATGCACTGTTCGATCGCACGGATGGACCGGTCACGGCTGATGTCAAAATGCGCAATCATTCCCGGAAGAATGACCATCCCGCGAAGCGCAACCGCAGGTATTTTTAAGATTTCTGTATCCAACATATCCTCTATTTTTCTTCTATGGTCTTTAATTTCTGCTCCTCAATGGAAAGCTTCTCCTCCACCAGATCCTTGGTGATCTCACACTCGGTGATGCTCTCATCCGACGGAATATGGTACATCAGATCCAGCGTCACAGCCTCCATAATCGCGCGCAGTCCTCGCGCTCCCGTCTTGCGCTCCAGCGCCTTGTCAGCGATCGCCTCCAGTGCGTCCGCGTCAAACGCAAGCTTCACGCCATCCAGCTCAAACAGCTTCTCGTACTGTCTGGTCAGCGCATTCTTCGGCTCTTTTAAGATGCGGATCAGGGCGTCGCGGTCTAACATATCCAAAGATACCGTCACCGGCACACGGCCGATGAACTCCGGGATCAGACCGAACTTCACAAAATCCTGCGGCAGCGCATGCTTTAACACGTCGCCGATATTGTACTCATTCTTTGACTTGATGTCCGCGTTGAAACCGATCGCCTTCTGATCCATACGCGTCTCAATGATCTTCTCAAGTCCGTCAAATGCTCCTCCGCAGATGAACAGAATGTTCGTCGTATCGATCTGGATCAGTTCCTGCTGCGGATGCTTCCTGCCTCCCTGCGGCGGTACCGATGCAATCGTTCCCTCAAGGATCTTAAGCAGCGCCTGCTGTACACCCTCGCCGGATACATCTCTCGTGATAGACACGTTCTCGGACTTCTTGGAGATCTTATCGATCTCATCGATATAGATGATACCGTGCTGGGCACGCTCAATGTTGTAATCTGCCGCCTGAATAATCTTCAAGAGGATATTCTCTACATCCTCACCGACATAACCTGCCTCTGTCAACGTCGTGGCATCTGCAATCGCAAACGGCACATTTAAGACACGCGCCAGCGTCTGCGCCAGCAGCGTCTTACCGGAACCGGTCGGACCAAGCATCAGGATATTACTCTTCTGCAGCTCAACGTCCAGATTTCTGGAAGCAAGAATTCTCTTGTAATGATTGTAAACAGCCACAGAAAGTGCCTTCTTGGCATCGTCCTGACCAATGACATATTCATCCAGGATACTGTGGATCTCTTCCGGTTTCAGAAGGTTGATCCCTGTTTCATAATCTGCCTCATGATCATACATACTGAATTCTTCTTCCATGATCTCGGAGCAGATCCCGATACATTCATCACAAATATATGCTCCATCCGGACCTGCGATCAGCTTGCGTACCTGATCTTCAGTCTTATGGCAAAAGGAGCATCTTACCTTTCCTTCTCTTACTTTATCTGCCATATCTTTTTGTTTCCTTTCTAAACGTAAATGTCCGTCTCTCGCAGACATTTAAAATTCCTTTTTAAAGCAAGATAAGACTCCTGTGTCTTTACAGGAGTCTTTTCTTACGCATTATTTGTGGATGACAACACCATCGATCAGGCCATATGCCTTCGCTTCTTCCGCGGTCATATAATTATCACGGTCAGTATCCTTCTCCACAATCTCAAGAGGCTGTCCGGTATTCGCAGAAAGAATCTCGTTCAGCTTCTTTTTGGTTTTTGCGATCTGGTCAGCTACGATCTGGATCTCTGTAGCCTGCCCCTGTGCACCGCCTGATGGCTGATGGATCATGATCGTCGAATTCGGCAGTGCATATCTCTTGCCTTTGGCACCGGAGGACAGGAGGAAAGCTCCCATGCTGGCTGCCATTCCAAGGCAGATCGTAGATACATCGCACTTGATATACTGCATTGTATCATAAATTGCCATTCCGGCAGTTACAGAACCACCCGGGCTGTTGATATAAAGCTGGATATCCTTGGAAGGATCTTCTGCTTCCAGGAAGAGAAGCTGCGCAACGATCAGGTTTGCACTGACATCGTTTACCTCTTCTCCAAGGAAAATGATTCGGTCCTTAAGAAGTCTTGAATAGATATCATAACTTCTTTCTCCTCTGCTGGTCTGCTCAATGACGTAAGGTACTAAACTCATTTTGCCCTCCATTTCCGAGGTTTATTACGCCTCTACAGCTGCATCGGCAACTAATGTAACAGCTTTCTGAACAGCCATATCTTTCTTCATCTGCTCCATCTCGTTCTCACCGATGAGTTCTTTTAATTTGTCTGCTTCCATCTTGTACATCTCTGCCATCTTGGAGATCTCTTCGTTAACCTCTTCCTCTGTTGGCTGGATGTTCTCTACCTCAGCGATCTTCTCAAGAACAAGTCTTGTCTGGATTCTCTTAAGAGCCTGTGGCTTCATGTCTTCCATCATCTTGTCAACGCTCTGGCCTGTGAACTGGAAGTACTGCTCCATGGAAAGACCCTGGGACTGCATTCTTCTTGCGAAATCGTCAAGCATCTGACGTGTCTGTGTCTCGATCATTGCCTCCGGAATATCCATCTGGGCATTCTCGATTACTTTATCTACTGCTGCGTCCTCTTTAGCACGGCGAGCATCTTCTGCTTTCTTCTCTGTCAGGTTCTTCTTAACGTCTTCTTTGTACTCAGCAAGTGTATCAAACTCAGATACATCCTTAGCGAAGTCATCGTCAAGCTCCGGAAGCTCTTTTGCTTCGATCTTCTTAACGTCGCACTGGAATACAGCTTCTTTACCAGCGAGCTCTTTTGCCTGATACTCTTCTGGGAATGTTACTTTAACTTCTACGTGATCACCTGTGTTGGCACCAACAAGCTGCTCCTCGAATCCCGGGATGAATGTGTTGGAACCAAGTGTCAGCGGATAGTCTGTTCCTTTACCGCCCTCAAATGCCTCTCCGTCTACGAAGCCCTCGAAATCGATAGTTGCTGTGTCGCCGTTCTCAGCTGCACGATCCTCAACTGTGATTGTTCTGGAGTTCTTCTCCTGCTCTTTCTTAAGCTCTGCCTCAACTTCCTCGTCTGTTACTTCTGTCTCAGACTTCGGAACCTCAAGTCCTTTATAGTCGCCAAGAGTTACCTCTGGTTTGGTAGCTACTTCTGCTGTAAAGATAAATGGTTTGCCAGGCTCAACCTGTGTTACATCGATCTTAGGCTGGGAAACGATCTCAAGATCACACTCAGCAAGTGCTTTGCTGTAATGCTCAGGAATCAGAGCGTTAGCAGCATCCTCAAGGAATACACCCTTGCCGTACATCTGCTCGATCATTTTTCTAGGAGCTTTTCCTTTACGGAATCCCGGAATGGAAATTCTGCCTTTCGCTTTCTGATATGCATTCTGCATTGCTTTGTCAAGATCCTCGGCGGAAACCTCGATTGTAAGTTTCGCCATGTTTTTCTCCATTTTCTCCACCTGTAAACTCATGTTTCTTGTTCCTCCTTAATTATATCGAGTAAATACCTTATATAAATAGTTAACACTCGCATTTTATATATTTACAGTCATTTCTGTAGTATAGCATAACCACTGTAAAAACGCCAGTATTTTTTTCAGTTTTCCATATGCCCCCACAGGGCATTTCTCAGCTGCCCACGTCCTCAATGTTAAAGTAATTTTCTGTCTTTCTTATGTTGTTAAGACAAAATGTAAAAATCCTTTTATAAGTTTTAGGCGTATAATGAACACCATCGTCTGTACCGTCTCCCGTATTGGATACAGTACCATATCCGGTCCGCATCAGATAACTGTAAACATCAATATAGTGGTACTGACTTCCAAGCTCACCGGCAAGACCGCTGTTAAAAGTCCGGACATCCTCACATTTACGATTCTTGGTACTTCCCTTTTCCCCTCCATTGATCGGATTCACAGACATATAATACAGACTGCAGTTTTTCATGGAAAGCTTTGTTCCCAGCTTTTTCATATAAGACACGTACTGTGAGAGTCTATCATTCAGATCCTGTTTTCCGTTAATATCTCTGAGATCATTGATACCATGATTAAACACCACTGCGATCTTTGCGTATTTTTCATTTTTACGATATTTTTCTATTTCTTTCAAAAGAGCCTGTGCGCCCGTTGACTTCAGCCAGCCCAGTTCCGTATTAGAACAGCATACAAAGCTGACATGGATGTCC
>ERZ857922.4483-NODE-4483-length-10464-cov-69.568643_pt1 | contig 10464 bp, 5 predicted proteins | sample MGYA00519579_ERZ857922 | MGnify/ENA primary metagenome ERZ857922 (study PRJEB31778, sample SAMEA3449375) | human gut metagenome | biome: human gut; feature: human-associated habitat; material: faeces | place: United Kingdom | collected 2010/2012 ... | reverse complement strand
CCGCCGGGGTCAGGACGATTTATAAATACGGCGTGGCCTTCAGCGGTAAAAAGGTTGAAGTGGCAGTCGGATGAGGAGTGAGAATTCCAAAGTGCCAATTTGGCACTTTGGAGATGTGCTTATATCAAATGCTAAATGAATTAACAAAAATCGAGGGAGACTGCTTATGAAATCAAATTTTGATTTTCTGAATCGATACTGGCCTGCATTGGCACAGATCGGCGCAACCGCAGAAACCTATGTCTATTCTGATCCCAATGCCTGTATCTATAAACTCGGAATGTTTGCCGAGCGCTTAGTGCAGGAGATCCTTGTCTTTGAGCACATTGCGGAGCCGGCTGTTGACAACACCCACGCAAATCGAATTCGCATTTTGAAGCGAGCCGGTTTATTGCCGCACGAAATTGACAACACGCTATATGTTCTTCGCAAGACAAGAAACACGGCAGTACATACAGGAACGGACTCCGTGGACGAAGCAAAGACATTGCTATCCTTGACATACAATCTTGCTGTTTGGTTTATGGAAACCTATGGAGACTGGGGATATATTGCGCCTGAGTTCGTTATGCCGAGCGAGACCACGCACGAAGATTTGGAATCCGTTATTGCCGAGCAGGAAAGGAAAATCGAGGAATTGACGAAGCAACTGGCCGTGGTCAAGACCGCCGCTTCGGGCAAAACGCAGAAGGAGCGCGCAAAGCGGTCGGAATCTGTCTCCGCTATGATGAATTGGAATGAGGCGCAGACCAGATGCTTGATTGACGAGCAGCTTCGTCTTTCTGGTTGGGAAGCTGATACGCAGAACCTGCGCTACAGCAAAGGAACGCGTCCTGTAAAGGGGAGAAATATTGCCATCAGCGAATGGCCTACCAATTCGGCCTTTTACAAAAACGGGTATGCGGATTATGCATTCTTCGTTGGCGAGAAGCTCGTAGCATTGATGGATGCAAAAAAGATGTCGGAAGATGTGGCATCTACCATCGATGTGCAGGTAAAGGACTATGCTGCACATATTAAGCCGGAGGATATTCCACATACGGTTGGAAACTGGAATGGTTATCAGGTCCCCTTCCTCTTTGCTTCAAATGGCAGGGCATATTTAGAGCAGCTGCGGACGAAGTCTGGTATTTGGTTTTTGGATGTCCGGGAACAGGAAAATCAACCGTATCCTATTCGGAACTGGTTTAGCCCAAGTGACCTGATGGAAAAACTTGGTCAGAATACAGCGGCGGCCAATCAGGCGCTGGCTGCAGCAGATAATTCGTTTATGACAGATCCTAATGGGTTGAATCTGCGCGACTACCAGATCAAGGCCATTGATAAGGCAACAGAGGCAATCGTTGACGGCAAGAGAACGGCCTTGCTTGCAATGGCCACCGGAACGGGCAAAACCCGTACTGTTCTGGGGCTTATCTACAAGATGCTGGAATCCAAGCGTTTCCGTCGTATTCTTTTCCTTGTGGATCGAGTGTCCCTCGGTGAGCAGGCAATGGACACCTTCAAAGATGTCAAGCTGAAGGAACTGCTGACGCTGGATAAAATATATGAGATCAAAGCGATCGATGACAACAACATCAATCTGGAAACCAAGGTCAGCATTTCAACGGTGCAGGGGCTTTTGAAACGCACGATTCTGGCAGAAGAACCGGATTTGATGCCCGGTGCATTTGATTTGATTATTGTGGACGAAGCCCACCGAGGCTATATTCTTGACCGTGAAATGACGGAAGAAGAAATCCTCTACGATAATCAAGATGATTATATGAGCAAGTACAAGCAGGTTATCGAGTATTTCGATGCGGTGAAAGTTGCCTTGACTGCTACGCCCGCCCTGCACACGACCGAGATTTTCGGGGAGCCGGTCTATACCTACAGCTACCGTGAGGCGGTTATCGATGGCTGGCTGGTGGATCACGACCCTCCGTATCTGATTAATACGGATTTCATTGAAAATGACGCACAGTTCAAGAAGGGTGAAACCTTGGCGCAATATGACCCCAACACCAATGAACTTTTGAACGGTGCAGTTTTGGACGATGAAATGGATTTCGATGTGTCGGAGTTCAACCGCAAAATTGTTCTGCCGGATCATACCCGCAAGGTGCTGGAAGAAGTTTCGACCTACCTGAATCCGGAAAGTGGAGAAAAGACGCTGATTTTTGCGGTGAATGATGCACACGCTGACCGTATTGTGGATACGCTCCGAGAAATTTACAAGCCCTATGGCATTTCTAATGATGCCATTATGAAAATCACGGGCAAAACTGCCGGCGGCAACAAAAAGAAGATTTTGCAGGTGATCAAGCAGTTCAAGAACAACCAGTACCCAAACATTGCCGTAACAGTCGACCTGCTGACTACCGGAATCGATGTGCCGGCAATTTGCAATTTGGTGTTTATGCGCAAGATCAATAGCCGGATCCTCTTTGAGCAGATGCTGGGACGCGCTACTCGCCTTTGCCCGGAAATCGGAAAGACGCACTTCAATATCTTCGATGCAGTTCGCGTGTACGAGGACTTGGACAACACTTCCAATATGAAGTCAGTCTCCGTCAGCAAACCAATGGCTGAATTGTTGGAGGATTTGTTCCGTCCGGGTGAGGCCAGCAAGCAGCCTGTCAAAGATCGCATTTTGGCAAGATTGCATCGTAAGAGCAACAATCTGACCGATGAGCGAAAGTATGATGTATCCGAGCGTTTAGGCGGAAAAACAATTCGGAAATATGCGAAGGAATTGAAAAGCTGTACAGAGGAAGCTTTTGTACGACGCTGCCGGGAGGATAAGGATTTCCTGCTTTGGTTTGACAACCTGAAGGGCAAAAAGCGTGGACATTACTATTCCGAAAAGGAAGATACTCTTTTGGAAACGACCCGCGGCTATGGTGACACGGAAAAACCGCAGGATTATCTGGACTCTTTTGTGGCCTATGTTAATGAGAACAAAGACCGTATTGAAGCGATCCGCATAGCATGCACCCGCCCCAGCAATATGACCCGGGCGCAGCTTCGGGAGTTAAAGCTGGAACTGGATAAGGAGAATTTCACCGAGAGCAGCTTGAATGAAGCGGCCAGCGCGGTGAGCAATGAACGGATCGTGGCAGACATTATCGCCTTTGTTCGTCGGGCTGTACTTAAAACGCCGCTGGTGAACCACGATGACCGCGTGAAAATGGCCTTTTCTAAACTGATTTCGGCGCATCACTTTAACAAAATGCAGCTGGATCTGCTGGAAAAGATCAAGGTATATATGCTTCACGAGAGCATCCTCAATACCGAGACCTTTGAGGCACCGGCGTTCAAGATGGATGGCGGTTTCGCACGCTTTAACAAAAAGTTTGGCGGGCAGCTTGCGGAGATCATCCGTGAGATCAACACTTATATTTACGAAGGAGCAGCTTAAATGAGCACGCAAGATATTGTACAGAAACTTTGGAACCTCTGCAATGTGCTGCGGGATGACGGTATTACTTATCACCAGTATGTGACAGAGCTGACCTACATTCTGTTTTTGAAAATGGCCGATGAGACCGGTGCAGATAAGGATATTCCCGAAGCATATCGTTGGGGCTCTTTGACCAGCCGTTCCGGCATTGACCTGAAAAAGCACTACTATACGCTGCTCAGCAAGCTGGGCGAAGAATCCGTTGGCCGCGTGGCGCAGATTTACGCCAACGCATCCTCCAGCATCGAGGAGCCGAAAAACCTCGAAAAAATCATCACGGAGATTGATAAGCTGGACTGGTATGAGGCCAAAGAGGAAGGTCTGGGCGATTTGTATGAAGGACTCTTGGAGAAAAACGCCAATGAGAAGAAGTCCGGTGCCGGCCAGTATTTTACCCCTCGTGTGCTGATTGATGTGATGACGGAACTCATCAAACCTCAGCTGGGCGACAAGTGCTTTGACCCGGCCTGTGGTACTTTTGGCTTTATGATTGCAGCCAACCGTTATGTCAATGCGCATAACGATATGTATGCACTCTCTGACCGTCAGGCAGATTTCCAGCAGAATAAAGCGTTCAACGGTGTGGAGCTGGTGCACGAAACCCATCGCTTGGCATTGATGAATGCCTATCTGCACAATATGAATGCCAATATCACATTGGCGGATTCTCTCGCACAAAGCGCCAAGGGATTGAAAAATTTTGATGTCATTCTGACCAATCCGCCCTTTGGCACGAAAAAGGGCGGTGAGCGTGCCACCAGAGATGATATTTCTTTCCAGACCTCCAACAAGCAGCTGAACTTTTTGCAGGTGATCTATCGCAGCCTGAAGGCGGACGGCAAGGCCCGCTGCGCCGTGGTGCTGCCGGATAATGTGTTGTTTGCTGCCGGTGACGGTGCCAGCGTGCGCCGGGAACTGATGAATTTCTGCAACCTGCACACCATTCTGCGCCTGCCTACCGGTATTTTCTATGCACAGGGCGTCAAGACCAATGTGCTGTTCTTTACCCGCGGGACAACCGAGCAGGATAACACCACCGAGGTTGCATTCTACGATATGCGCACCAATATGGACAGCTTTGGTAAGACCAGGCAGCTACGCAAGAGTGATTTCGACGAGTTTGTGGCAGGGTATGAAGACCCGTCCAAGCGCACGAGCGAGCGCTGGAGCAAATTCACTCGTGAGGAGATTGCCAAGAACCCGGATGATAGTCTTGACCTTGGCTTGATCCGCGACGACTCCATCGTGGATTATGATGATCTTCCTGACCCTGTAGAAAGCGGCGAGGAGGCGATTGCAAATTTAGAGGAAGCGGTCGATTTGCTGAAAAGTGTTGTGAAAGAATTGCGAGCGCTGGAGGTACAGGGCTGATGGTAGAAAAAACACTTGGCGATGTTGCTACATATATAAACGGCAGAGCGTTCAAGCCACAAGAGTGGGAGACATCTGGAAGGCCAATTATCAGAATTCAAAATTTAACTAATTCAACGCAGGAGTGCAATAGAACAACAAAGCAATTTGAGGAGAAATATCGAATATCCGATGGAGATTTATTATTTGCTTGGTCTGCATCGCTCGGAGCGCATATTTGGCATGGTGAAGATGGATGGTTGAATCAACATATTTTTAAGGTGATTCCAAACGAAAGCATAGATAAAATATATTTATACTATTATCTTTTATATGTTGTGGATCAGCTTTATGCAAAAACTCACGGTTCTGGGATGGTGCATATAACGCTTAAGCCATTTAAGTCCACGAGGATTATGCTGCCGGAGTTGAATGAACAGCGGCGTGTTGTAGGAAAAATCGAAAGTCTGTTCGCCAAGCTGGATGAGGCCAAGGAAAAGGCACAGGCCGTGGTGGATAGCTTTGAAACCCGTAAAGCTGCTATTCTGCATAAAGCCTTCACCGGTGAACTGACTGCGAAATGGCGGGAAGAGCACGGTGTGGGGATGGATAGTTGGGAAAAAAAGAGTGTGGGTGAGCTGTGTATTTCATTAAAATACGGCACTGCAAAGAAGTCTGATGCATCTGGCAATGTGGTTGTACTTCGGATGGGCAATTTGCAGCAAGGTGAAATCGACTGGTCAGACTTGGCTTATTCGAATGATCCAGACGATATAGAAAAGTATAAGCTTTTCCCCGGAGATGTTCTTTTCAACCGAACAAATAGTGCAGCGCTTGTTGGGAAAACAGCAATCTATCGTGGTGAGCATCCAGCCATTTACGCAGGTTACCTTATTAAACTGGACTATGATCACGATAAAATAATAGGTGACTATTTGAACTATGCATTGAACACTCTTGATGCGAAAAAATACTGTAATTCGGTTAAAACGGATGGAGTGAACCAATCTAATATCAATGCAAAAAAGATTGGAGCCTATTCGTTTAATGTTCCCAGTATCCCTGAGCAGGAAAAGATAGTATCTGTAATACAGAAGTTGCTATCGAAAGAACAACAGTCCAAAGCAGCCGCCGAGGCAGTCCTTGACCAAATCGACCTGATGAAAAAATCCATTCTCGCCCGTGCCTTTCGCGGTGAACTGGGTACGAATGACCCAAGCGAGGAGAGCGCGGTGGAATTGCTGAAGCGAACCATTTTATAAAAGAAAGAGGTGGTATTGTGCGTAGATTTATCTATCTTGATACAGACACCCTCAACTCCTATTTGGCGCAAATATTTGACGGTCTAATTCAGTCACAGGAAATGGAAAAAAGCGCGGGCAAAAAGAAGGAAAAGCAAAACCATTTTGGCAGTAATCTCGGAAGTCAAATTGCATTCAAGCTTTTTGGAAAAGGCATAGATGCAAATGCGCAAGCCACTTATGAACATTTAAAGACTGTCGCAAATGATGAAATGGTCAGAGATGTTCAAACTAAAATAATGCACGATAATGCTTTTGATGAGTTTGCATCTTACTTAAGCGAGAATGGCCTTCTAGGCGGAGCGAACATAGGAAATTTTATTTCAGTTGAAGATGAATTCTATATTTTCGACATTGCATTTTTTCAAAATATGTTTGCCGAAGGTGGATTTGTATCTGAGCTGAAAGAAATTCAAAAGGTTTCTATTCAAAAGGAAGCGGAGCAACAAGTACAGGGACTTAACCGCGGACAGCAGAGAAACAAAACTCTGCAAAAACAAGTTCGGGATATTGTTGAGGCTGCTACTTCTAAAAACGAGGAAGAGTATAAGTCGGCAGAGGCGTTGATTAATATGCTTGCCTCCATAATCCCTTATCCGCAGATTCTATGCATATCAAATTATCTTGTTGTTCTTAATGAGAAGTATTTGCGCGATAATATTTCGACAGCTGCGTTCAAATATGGAGGAAAAGTTAAAGTGGTTGGCTACATAACTAACAAGGTTATGGCACAAAGCAATACGCATACTTCAGCTTTTGCGGAGATAGGCGCTTCCATTAATGCACTTATGAAAATTTTCTTTGAGAATGCAGATGAAATGTTTGTTGTTCATCCGGTTGCGATTTACTACGATAACTAATTGCAACTTACAGATATGCAGCGATAATCGTGCATACTTGGTGAAAGCAAGAACAGAAATGAGGGATGATAGTGCTGGATCAAACAAATGCAAATATTGAAAGACATATCAAAACCCACACAGAGCGTTCTGATGATGACCGCTCGGCAGTATCTGTTTTGGAGACATTTCTCCGTTCGAATGGAAGAATCAACACTTCTTTTGCCTCAGATGATAAGTGGCCCAATCACGATGACACTTTCGAGTTTGTTCCCAATCCTGACATTTCTAGACGGCCCAAGCAGGCTTTCTATGTCCAAATAAAGGGAACACGCAATTATACTGAGCGCGAGGGTGCTATTAAGTACACACTAAAAGATCTCGCTTTTCCCGCTTTTATATGTGGCAGAGTATCCCTTGATCCGGGAATTCTGTTTGTGATTCTCAATCCCGCTGAACGCGGAGATGAGAGAGTTTTTTGGAAGTATATGTCGCCCAACTTCCTCAACAGTATTGATTTTGCAAAAGGCAGTATGACAGTCAGTTTTTCACCGGAAGAGGAAATCTTGAACAATGATGAAAGCGTTTTAGCTTTTTGCGAGAGGTTAGAAGAAATTGTCGAACGGCATTCCTTTGTAAACCAATTGGAGCGGCATAGTTATTCTTTTGAAGAAGCTAAGCGAATTGTCGAGGCCTGTGATGAGGAAATCACGGAAAGCATTGACAATTTAAGCATTCTAAATAAGAACCGCGATAATATTTCACGGAGAATTCTGACGAGATTGAATGATCTGTGTATTTCAGCATTACTGTTGAATGCAATGAAAGATGGCTATCAAAATCCCAGCGCCGGCTTTGCGTGGGAATACTCACTCTTAAGGGCAAATACAAAGTACTTAGGAAATTTTTACCGAGGATTGCAATATATTGGGCGTCGAATTCCCGAGGAGGGTCAAGCAGAACGACTAATGCTGAAGTACTATAGCTTTATGTGGCAGATACGTCAATCGCTCTACGAAAACTACGGCATCACCGTGCTTCAGAACTTGGAGAAATTTCAGGAATATACCGGAACTGATGAACTGGATAAACAATACTATGAGTTGGTGGCGAATGCTTTCTCAAACCCAAAAACTGAGCAGAAACATAACAGTAATACGAGGTTTTATATTCAGAAAAGGACTCCGTTTTATGTCGGTAAAGAGCGTTATTTTGAGGTAACACTGCAGCAAGCGGACATCTATGCTTCAAAGTATAACCGAATTACAGCATATACCCAGCTTGACATTTCTACAGGCTATTCTGTCCAAATCGACTATGTCCCATCATTCATTAATCTCTGGGGTGTCAATACAGAAATTAAAATTATCACATCTTGGCGTGTTTCGGTAGATCCTAAATGTTTGAACAAGCTTGGAAGGATACTTAATATGCGCCTTCAGCTTTCTTCAAAATATGGAGAATATAATGCCCTGATGAGTTTCCTAACAGAAACAGGTATGAATTTTCTGGAAATGATTGATCTTCGGGAGATACATTTCTCGAATCTTTTGGAGTCGGTTTACAAAAAAACAAACACCTCTTATTTCAAAGATGTTTTGCAGCAGCTGAGGGACAACTATTCTACAGGTTCAACACGCTTCGGACGATATACAGTTCGATATCTGTTACTGAATCTGCGCGAAGATCTTTTGGAACGCGTTATGCCGTCTCAGTTTAGTCCGCAATGGAAATGCAAGGATTTATACCTGTCTAGAAAATGCTTTCCGTTTGAGTGTAACCCACTTGCTTCTGATTTAGCTGACAGCAAAACGAGCCAGATAAGTCAAGCCAAGTACTTGGCCAGAGTAGTTGAAAAGGAAAAGACTGAGGTTGCGGTTCCATACTGGTCTATTGTAAAATCTATGCAAGATACCGGCGAAATTTACTGCGATCTTGGCGGAGATTTAACCGAACAGGCGATCCAGAAATATAATGATTGCTTAGACAATTGGGAAAAGCGCCAAGGGTATGAAATCATTTCAGATGGAAATGTCGCTTGTATCGCAGCATATGAGGCATCGACGCTCTTTATTTTGAATAAACTACTGGAATTATCACAGATTCACAATAAAGGGCAAAAAGAAGTTAACGAAAGATATTTGAGAAATTGCGATATTGCCTTTTCAGATCCTAAAAAAGAAGAAGCTCTTAAATATGCTTTTGTAAACTCCAGAGTACTTCTTGTTTACGGAGCTGCCGGTACCGGAAAGACGACCCTAATCGATATGATCTCGACAATGCTGTCTGGGCGTCGGAAATTGTTTCTTACCAAAACACATACGGCCTTGCAGAATCTGCAGAGGCGAATTAATAATCCGGGGGCTGACGCCAGTTTTGTAAGCATCAATAGTTTTACGAAGAGGGTAAACCTTCCTGATTATGATGTTATCTTTGTAGACGAATGTAGCACCATTGATAATCGTGTTATGAAGGTATTTCTTGAGAAGATGCGCCCGGATACATTTTTAGTGCTTGCAGGAGACACCTATCAGATAGAATCTATTGATTTCGGTAATTGGTTTACTTATGCCAAGGATATTATCAAGACTAAAGGTTCGAATGTTGAACTCGTAAGCACTTGGAGAACAAAGGATCCCGGTTTAATTGAGCTTTGGAACGAGACTCGAAATAAGGGTGCGCTAATAACGGAAAAACTTGTTATCGACGGCCCATTTTCTGAAAATATTGGCGAAGGAGTGCTCAATTCCGAGATAATGGATAAGGTGATTTTATGCTTGAACTATGACGGAAAATTTGGCTTGAATAATATGAATAGCTATTTCCAAAATGCTAACACAGAAACGGCTGTTGTCTGGAGAGACTGGAAATATAAAGTTGGCGATCATATATTGTTCAATGACACGGACAGATTTTCTCTGCTCTATAATAATTTAAAAGGGCAAATTGTCCAAATAGAACTGTTTGACAGTAGAATCAGATTTACAGTAGATGTAGAGATCCCGTTAACAGAGCAAGATTGCCAAAACGATGGCATAGAATTCATCGATATAAGTGATGATGTGACCCGAATACGATTTGATGTACTTGATTTTGAAGAGGAAATGGCAGATGAAGATCGCAAAAAAGCCATCGTACCGTTTCAGCTTGCCTATGCGGTTTCAATTCATAAAGCGCAGGGCTTAGAGTATAGGTCAGTTAAGGTTGTTATTCCGAGTAGCAACGCTGAAAAAATAACACACGGTATTTTCTATACAGCAATTACGCGTGCAAAAGAAAAACTAAAAATCTACTGGAGTTCTGAAACAATGCAAGAAGTTGTCGCTGGATTTTCAGTAGACACTTCAAGACAAAAAAGTTTGGCAATTATTAAGGAGAAGCTAAAGCAGGACAAGAATACTTAGGAATAGGGCACCGACCGTTTGGCCGGTGCTCTATTTATATATGAGCCATCTATAAGTCAATAGTGATTACCAGCCGTCCTCCCATCATCGGGAGGGCGGCTTTTTTGCGTCTTGATAGAAAAATT
>ERZ857922.4480-NODE-4480-length-10471-cov-3.213134_pt1 | contig 10471 bp, 8 predicted proteins | sample MGYA00519579_ERZ857922 | MGnify/ENA primary metagenome ERZ857922 (study PRJEB31778, sample SAMEA3449375) | human gut metagenome | biome: human gut; feature: human-associated habitat; material: faeces | place: United Kingdom | collected 2010/2012 ... | reverse complement strand
TCCGGCGACGAAGAACGCCGGATTCCCTTTCTTCTGGAAGGAACGACCATTCACCTCAACTATACCAGCTCCGAGCTGGCGACCGGAAGCGAACTGATCCTGATGCGCTTTGATGCCCCCGCCGCCGGAATCTGGAAAATCCGCGTCTACCACACGCTCTCGATTCAGGGTGAATACCATATGTGGCTGCCGGTGCACGGCTTTATCTCGGATGAAACCTTCTTTCTGCGCCCGGATCCGGACACAACCATCACCGATCCGGGCAATACAGCAGCCATCATCACCCCCGCCGCCTACAGCCACCAGACGGGCGGGATCTATCTGCATTCCAGCCGCGGTTTTACCCGCACCAGAACTATCAAACCCGACCTTGCCGCCCCCGGCGTCCGGCTCCCGCTTCCCGATTATCAGGAGGTAACCGGAACCTCATTTGCCGCCGCCATGACCGCCGGAGCCGCCGCGATCCTGCTCTCCTGGTCTGCCTATACGCCATCAGCCCCGCGGATCAACACCTCGATTGCCAAGGCATTTCTGATCCGCGGGGCTGACCGCCGAAATTCCATCGAATATCCCAGCCGGGAGTGGGGGTATGGGACGTTAAACCTATATAACTCTTTTTTATCCATGAGAAGTTAATTAACTTCTGCTGTTTTCTCTTCACACACAAATTACTTTTCCGGAGCCTTACATCGCTAACTTTCACCACATCCATGACACCGTTCACCGATCATGCTCCTGAAAAGCTATTACCCCCGCATCTCTATCCGCGGACCGCCCTTCTTCTCCAGATACGGGCGCGTGATCACAACGGAGCCGATATTCGGATCTTTCGGGATCTCATACATGATATCCATCATAAAATCCTCTAAAATTGCACGCAGCGCACGGGCACCCGTATCTTTTTCCAGCGCCCGCTCGGCGATCCACTCCAGTGCATCGTCCTCAAACACCAGTTTGACCTCATCCAGCGCCAGCAGGCGCTCATACTGCTTGAGGATCGCATTTTTCGGTTCTTTCAGAATCCGCATCAGCAATTCCTTTGTCAGCCCCTGCAGGCTCACAAGCACCGGCAGACGCCCGAGAAACTCTGGAATCATGCCAAAATTCCGCAGATCTTCCGTTGTCACCTGGCTCAAAATATCCGGATCATTGTCAAATTCATCCTTCAAATGGGAGTTGAAGCCCATCGTGGAACGCTTTTTCAGGCGCTCCTTGATGATATCATCCAATCCCGGAAACGCGCCACCACAGATAAACAGGATGTTGTTCGTATCCACAGTCGCCATCGGCGTGAGTGCATTCTTCTGGTTTGAGCCGACCGGCACCTCTACCTGGCTGCCTTCCAGAAGTTTTAAAAGCTCCTGCTGTACCGACTCACCGCTTACGTCTCTCTGACTTGAATTCTTCTTCTTTGCGATCTTATCGATCTCATCGATGAAAATGATCCCGTGCTCTGCCTTCTCCACATCATTATCTGCAGCCGCAAGGAGCTTGGATACTACGCTCTCGATATCATCACCGATATAACCAGCCTCTGTAAGAGATGTGGCATCTGCAATGGCAAGCGGTACCTGAAGAAGTCTGGCAAGCATCTTCACCAGATAAGTCTTACCGCAGCCTGTAGGTCCGATCATCAGCATATTGGATTTCTCGATTTCAATCTCATCCATTGTATCCGTTGCCACTCTTTTATAATGATTGTATACAGCAACCGACATTACCTTCTTGGCGTATTCCTGTCCTACTACATATTCATCCAGTTTCGCTTTGATCTTATGCGGAGCAGGAATATCCTTGATATTCAGGATCGGTTCTTTTTCTTCTTCCGGCTTTTTCTTTTTCACACGCTGGCTCTTCGGGATCTGTGCATCCATGTCTCCAAATCCCATCATCGGTCCCATGTTCATAAACTGGCTGTAATCCATCCCGCCAAAATTCATATTGTTCATTGCATCAAAGCTTTTTTGCATACAGTCCGGACACACGCAGATATTGTTCGGAAGATCGATCATCTTTCCGGTCACACTCTCCGGTCTGTGACAGATGAAGCAGACCTTTTCATAGCGATCTTCGTTATTTTCTTTTTTGTCTGTATTTTCTACCTCACCGGTTACTTTCTCAACTGTCTTGTCCTTCTGGTCATTTTCTGCCATTGGCTGGTCCTCCTTTTCTCGGTCGTATTCAGACAGATTCCTCTGTCCTTCTTATTCGATTTCCACCCCTGCAAGTTCTATAAACTCTTCCTCTGAAATGATCGGCACTCCAAGTTCTTTCGCCTTTCTGTTCTTGGAAGAAGCAGACTCTACATCATTGTTGATCAGATAATTTGTCTTCTTCGTTACAGATCCGGTCACTTTTCCACCCATCTTCTCAACCAGTTCTTTTACCTCATTCCGGTTTGCAAAATGATTCACGCTGCCAGTGACAACGAAACTCATACCCGCAAATTTCTGTTCTTCTGCCATCTCTTCCGGCTGGATCTCCAGTTCTCCGAGAAGGAGCTTAAATTCCTTTTTTCTTTCCTCTGATATAAAATATTTTACAAATGCCGCCGCAAGCACCGGACCTACCCCCTGGATATCACTCAGTTCTTCTTCAGATGCTCCTGTCATTTTTTCCACATCATTTTTAAAATGGCGACAGATCAGTTTTGCATTTGCAAGACCGATTCCTGCAATCCCAAGTCCATATACTACTTTAGCAAGGGTTGTACTTCTCGCCTTATCCACGCTTGCGATCAGGTTCGCATAGGATTTTTCTCCAAAGCCTTCCATCGTCTGAATTTCTTCCTGATAGACATCCAGATGGAAGATATCTCTGTATTTGTGAATGAATCCTCTCGCAATAAATTTCTCCAGTGTTGCCTCAGAAAGCCCGTCAATATTGAGTGCATCCCTGCTGACAAACAATGCAAAGGATTTGATTCTTTTTGCCTGACACATCGGATTTGTGCAATACAACGACTTTGCATCATTCATCTGACGGATCTCCGTAGCTCCACCACAAACCGGACAGACTTTCGGGATCTCAATATTATCACTGCCGGTCAGATTCTTTGCAATCTGCGGAATGATCATATTCGCCTTATAGACTTCGATCGTATCCCCGATTCCCAGATGCAGCTCCTCCATAATACTTAAATTGTGTACACTTGCACGGCTTACCGTTGTTCCTTCCAGCTCTACCGGTTCAAAGATCGCTACCGGGTTAATAAGCCCTGTCCTTGACGGACTCCATTCAATCTCCAGAAGGTGCGTCTCGCGGATCTCATCTGCCCATTTGAAAGCGAAAGAATCACGTGGGAATTTTGCCGTTCTCCCAAGCGACTGCCCATACGCAATGTCATCATATACAAGGACCAGACCATCTGACGGAAAATCATTTTCTACGATCTTTTCTGCAAAAAATGCAACCTTCTCATCCAGTTCTTCTCTTGTCACCAGATAATGCTCCACCACATCAAATCCCTGCTGTTCCAGCCAGTCAAGCTGTTCTTTTCTGGAATTGTGGAAATCCACATTTTCTGCACGTACCAGGGTAAATGCATAGAATTTTACGTTTCTCTGTGCCGTGATCTTGTTGTTCAGCTGGCGGACAGAACCACTGCACAGATTCCGTGGGTTTTTATATTTTGCATCCACGTCATCAATTTCTTCATTGATCCGCTCAAAATCTTTGTAACCGATCACCGCTTCCCCTCGCAGGATCAGTTCTCCTTTATACGGAATATGAAGCGGCACATTTTTAAATACTTTCGCATTATTGGTAATGACTTCACCGACTTCTCCATTTCCTCTTGTAACTGCCTTAAAAAGCTCGCCGTCACGATAGGTCAGAACAATCGTCAGACCATCCATCTTCCATGAGATCACAGCCGTCTGGTCTCCAACAAATTCCTTCAGCCTTGCCACTTCTTTTGTCTTGTCAAGAGAAAGCATCGGTGACTCATGACGTTCTTTCGGAAGCTCACTTAATACTTCATATCCTACATTCACAGTCGGACTGGAAGCCATAACGGTTCCCAACTCTTCTTCCAGACCTTTCAGTTCATCATACAGCGCATCATACTCATAATTGCTCATAATTTCCTGCGCATCCTGATAATAAGCTTTTCCGGCTTTATTCAGAAGCTCTACCAGCTCCTGCATCCTTTTCATCTTATCCATATCCAAATCCACACTTTTAATTATTGTTCCACGGTGTCGGCTCTGACTTTGAATCCCTGATCAGCTCATAGAGTTCATTCAGTTCCTGATCCGTAACCTTCCGGTATTCTCCCGGCTTTAAATTACCAAGTTCGATATTCATGATCCGCACTCTCCGAAGCTCCTTTACCTCGTAGCCAAGTACCTCACACATCCGGCGGATCTGCCGGTTGAGTCCCTGTGTCAGAATGATCTTAAATTTATATTTTCCAAGCTTTTCCACCTGGCATGGTCTTGTGACAGTATCCAGGATTGGGACACCACCCGCCATCTCCTTGAGAAATTCATCTGTTACCGGCTTATCAACTGTAACTTTATATTCTTTTTCATGTTTATTTGCCGCACGCATCATCCGGTTGATAATGTCACCGTTGTTCGTCATCAGAAGCAGTCCTTCCGAATCCTTATCCAGACGTCCTACATAAGTAATCCGTACCGGATAGTTAAGAAATCGTACAATACTGTCTCTCTCCCGTCTTTCCTCAGTACAGACAATTCCACGTGGCTTATTGACCGCAAGCACGATCATCTCTTCCTGTCTGGATACCTGCTTTTTCCCAATCCGGACAACCTGCCACGGCTCTACCTTCATTCCGGTCTCTGCACGCACACCGTCAACCGTCACCTGTCCGGCTGCTATCAGTTTATCCGCTTCCCTTCTGGAACATACACCAGCTTCACTTAAATATTTGTTCAGCCGGACCGGTCCTTTATTTTCCGTGTCCAGAAACTGCTTTTCTATTTTATTTGCCATGTTTTTCTCCTGTTAATTCTCATCCAGTACCCCCGCCAGCATCCGATCTTCAATGAATGTATTGGCATTATACAGGAACAGCACATCATCAAACTGTTTATCTGACATCACAGAACTTAATTTACCGGTATAATAACGAGGGTCGATCACAACGATTTCCCGGTAATACGGAGCCAGAAGCGGAAGAAAACAGTTTGCATATGAATCTTTGAACACCAGAAGTCTGCGTTTTTCTGTCTGTGTTGACTGGATATCGATCATTGCATGATTTCCACCGAAGAATACGGAATATTGATCTCTCTCATCCAGTTTGGATGAATCATACATAGAAGCACTCTTTTTCTGTTCTTCCACATAATTGACTGCAACCTGTGGTGCATCCGCACTCTTTGGCAGATAAATATAGATTGGTTCCTTATAATCTGTCTCATATCCACTCTTTGCGGATAACGTTCCGTTAAAAGAATCCGATACCGCATAGGCTTTCATCTTAATTTCTTCACTCTTATCCAGTCCAAGCTGCGTCTTTGCTCCCTGGAATGCATACCATGCACCAAGAGAAGTCCAGTGATGATCCGTGTGATAATAAATTGCTTCATCCTTGTGAGCATCCAATACTTTTTCTGCATCGATCCAGTCATAAGAATCTCCAAGTTCTGCCTTTACACGGCTGATCTGTCTGCTCTGACTGGCAGTCACCGCAAATGCCGGAAGCTTGTCCTCCATAACATTTGCCGCATTCGGGACCAGCATCATATGCATCTGGATATCCGGATAACGCTCTTTAAAATTCTTCATTGCATCCAGATTCTCTTTCAGATCACTTTCATCTGCCACAGCAACATCTTCCATCAGATAATGATCCTTTCCTTTGAAAACACCACCTTCTTCTGTCCTCCCCGCCACACTGTCCGCAAATGTCTTAATTCTTACCCAGGTATCTCTTCCTGCAAACTGATCCGATACATACTCCTCGTACTGCTCCATAAACCTTCCGGAAGCAATTCCGGAAAGAGAAATTTCCGGTTTCTGCGCCAGCATACGCATTTCTTTTTCTGACATCTGCCTGTCTTTATGCATAAGGTTTACTCCGCAGCTGAGAATAAGGACTCCCAGAAATAAAAACGCACATACTGCCTGGATCTGTTTTTTCCCTCCTGGCAGAAAATACTTTGTTCTGTTTTTTTGTTTATTATTCTTTCTTTCTACCATTGTCTTTCCTTAAAATCTAAAATATAAAAATGGATTGTAACTTTCTGTCACCAGATATGCCACACGCAGCACAAACAGTCCTGCCATCAGGCAGCCTGCCAGAACCGTATGCGGTCTTTCCTCATTAAATACCAGCCGCTTTCCGAGCAGATGCATAAACGGTGTACTTCCTATGATCCCTGCCACCCAGAAGAGCCAGTTTCGCATGATCAGGTACAATGCCTGGCTATCCATAAATCCGGTTGCACCCTGTCCGAACATATTGCCGATCCAGGTAAGTGCGCTTCCGAGTGTCGGGCTGAAGAACAGTACCCAGCCGAGCATGACCAGAATCATTGTGTAAAGTGTCTGGACTGCCTCCGGCAGCTTTGCAAGTATTTTTCCTGTAAAATATTTTTCAGTAATGAGGATCACTCCGTAGAAGAGCCCCCATACTACAAAGTTCCAGCTTGCCCCGTGCCAGAGACCGGTCAGGAACCATACGATCAGAAGATTCAGTAAATGCCGCGGAACCGTTACCCTGTTTCCTCCAAGCGGAATATACACATACTCGCGGAACCATGATCCCAGCGAAATATGCCATCTTCTCCAGAACTCGGTAACACTTTTGGAAATATACGGATAATTGAAGTTCTGCATAAACTCAAATCCGAACATCTTTCCAAGGCCGACTGCCATGTCCGAATAACCGCTGAAATCGAAATAAATCTGGAAAGTGTAGGCAAGACATCCAAGCCATGCAGTCACTACTGACATTCCATCCATCGCCGCGATATTTTCATAAATCGAACCAATCGTATTCGCCAAAAGCACCTTCTTTGCCAGTCCCATCACAAAGAACCAGGCACCGTATCCAAACTTCGTCAGTGATTCCTTTCTTTCACGCAGTTGTCTCTCCACATCTGCATACTGTACGATCGGACCTGCGATCAGCTGTGGGAACATTGTAACATAGGTTCCGAAATCAATCAGATTTACCTGTACGTCTACATTTCCCCTATATACATCAATGATGTAAGACAATGTCTGGAAAGTATAGAAAGAAATTCCGATTGGGAGTTCCAGTTTTCTATATGGAATATAGAACGGAAGGATCGCATTTAAATTTGTTACGATAAATCCGTAATATTTGAAAAATCCAAGAATAAACAGGTTTACAACGATCGTAAAGATCAGACTGCGCACCTGCGATTTTCTTCCTGCTTTTAATGCAATGTCCATTCCGCAAAAATAATTGAACAGAATGGAAATCAGCATCAGGAAGATATAGACCGGCTCTCCCCACGCATAAAATATGAGGGAAGCGATCAAAAGTACCACATTTTTTACCTTACGCGGCACCAAATAATATACCAACAGTGTAATTGGCAAAAATGTAAACAAAAATACCAGACTACTAAATAACATAACTTTTTCGTTTCCTTTTATCTACTTCAGGCTCTTTGTAAACGCCTTTTCTACAGTTTCAGCTTTTGGTGAAATAACAAAAAGCACGTATGTACCTTTCGTCTTAATGATCGAAGCATCCAGAAGCTTTACCTGCTCGGCCCCATATCCTTCAAAATTATCGAGCTGTGTCTTTTTTCGCTGTTCTGCGGCTTTCTCAACTGCCTCTGCCTCATTCTCGTCCTTTGTTTTCACCAGAAGGAGCTCGTTGACTCCCATTGTTTCATTCGTATAATACAGTGTTATATCTTCATAATCCTTTGGATTGATCCCATAGAATCTCTTGATCTCCTGGGTTCCGGCAAGTGTCATGTTCTTGTCATCTGCCGCATCCACAACCGCTTTCTGTACATCTGCAAACGGTGTATCGCTGTCTCCCTTAGACTGAAAGATCAGACCGATATAGATAAGCAAAATAATTACCATCCCAGCTCTGATATTACGCAGAACTGTAAATTCCCCTTTTTTCTTTGTCATATTCCGGCCACCTCCGCCATATGTTCTGCCCAGATTGGATAATACTCCGCCTTCATATGCTCGCCATCCTGCTCATAATACTCATCTTTTACGATCTCTGTATTATCGATAAATGTAATTCCTTCTTCATCACACATTGCTTTAAGTGCGGTATTATAATCCGGAATCTTGGCATAAACCGGCTCTTCTTCTTCTTTTTGGGCGGAAACAGGAAGAACACAGTTGATGTAGATCACTGCATCCGGCATCTGCTCACGCACATTTGCAAGTACCGCTTTGTACTTTTCAATAAATGCATCTGTATCTCCATCTGTTCCGGAAATATCATTCAGTCCAAGTGCCAGAAAAAGGACTTCCGGCTTTAATTCTGCAGCTGTCTTAATCAGATCACCGGTCTGATCAAGGTGCATTCCTTTTTCCGCTACAACCTTAGAAGTATCAAGCACATCATATACGGTAAAACCGGTTGTGATCGAATCTCCGAGAATCACCGCATGCGCAAATTTTTCGGACAACGGACGGTTCTGCCAGTCCTCTGTCGCCTGTTTTTCTTCTTTCTCAATATTTGAAATTTTGGTCTCCACCTCAGATACATCTGCTTTTTCCAGCTTCTTGATTGCTGTTACTCCTGCTGATGTATTCACCTTATCTGTTCCAAGATGCGAAAGACCAATACTTACGATTACAGTCAGTACAACAACCGTTCCTGCAATTTCCATCAGAATTTTTTTTCTTCTTTCTTCTGCCTGATTTTCTTTCTCCATCGTTCTTTTCTTCATGCTATGCATCCTATCTTTTATTAAAATATGAGTTTCATTTTCATTGAATCAAGTGATAAATACTCTAACTTATTCATTTTACTTTCTTCTATTATAAAAGTCAAATCTTTAATAATGCCAAAATCACCAAATGTGCAGGGTAAAACACGTAAAAAAAATACTTTTTCACAAGAAAATGTTTCTGTGATTTTTTTCCGTTATAAAATACCAAAACACAGCCTCCCGCTGCCAGTACTGCAATCATTGCCCCTGCTCCCGCTGCGATTCCTGCAGCTCCCGGAAGTTCTGCTGTCACCGTAATCCCCAGAACAAGTGCTGCAATAAAAAAAGCCTTTTTCCGGCGCTTTGGATCCTCTCCTGCCCGGTAAAACCAAAGCGTATACAATGGAGCCAGAATTGCCCAGTCACAGATACTGCTTACTGCTATAATTCCCAGTACAACCAGACTTTTCTTTCCCGGATCTGATATTTTTTCCTCTGCGATCATCAGACACAGACACAGAAAAAGTGTAAATATCATATTTAAAGTATACCACGGTGCCAGATGATTCCGCGCAAATGCCAGATAATACGGAAGCTGTGAAATGACAGCAAAGGTCAACAGTCTTCCGGCATATTTTTTTACTGACCTTGTATAACGGTATCCTTCAACCAGAAACCAGCACATGACCGGTGCTGTAAAATAACCGATATCCTTTAGCGCTTCGCAGGCAAAGGTTCCTGGTTGCAGAAATATATTTGCAACGTGATTGAGCAGCATAGTAAACACTGCAATGTATTTGATCTGATCCCGGTTTAATTCTATTTTCATCTTGTTATCCATCCTTTTTCTTTCCCGTATTGTATCAAATTCTTATGCATATCTCAAGATTTATGCTATACTGATACTATTACACTGATGACGGGAGGAAGTCTATGCTTATTTTTTCTCTGGATACAAAAAAATGCATGAACGCACTTTTACTGCATCCTGCATTTGATTCCTTTTTATTTATTGAAGGAGATATCACAACTTTTAATACCTTTCAATTTAACGGACGACTGAAAAAAGATTTCTTCAGTGCTGAAGAAAAAGAAGCTCTGGATGACCGGGAATATGCTCTCTGGAAGGAACTTCGCGAGTTTTGTCTTTCTCTGATCAAAGGAAAGCGTACTCCGCTGGAATTTCATTTTGTTCTTTCTATGTCAGCACCGAATATTGCACGGCTTCTCGAACAGGAACATCTTTCCTTTGCTCCGGCAGATGTGCAGGGACTGTACCTGAATTTTAAATATGACGGGACAAAACTTAGCTGTACGACAGGAACATCTATGAACCTGTTCACGCTGGACAAATCACTGGAGCAGGCATGGGACAAGATGGCGCAGCGGATTTTTGCGAAGTACGAAATTCCGTTTGAGGTTGAGTAAAATTTTGAAAATAGTGATGAGATAAAGAGCATAAAATACCGCATACAGATTCAATCGGCAAACCATTCCGATGAACCCCTTAAAGCAGAAATCGTGTCAGCAAAGGCTTCCACGATTTCTGGGTTTCATCTCCATTGCCTCAAATGAATCTGTATGCGGTATTTTATGCTCTTTGTCTTTCTACCTCG
>ERZ857922.4479-NODE-4479-length-10472-cov-7.967745_pt1 | contig 10472 bp, 8 predicted proteins | sample MGYA00519579_ERZ857922 | MGnify/ENA primary metagenome ERZ857922 (study PRJEB31778, sample SAMEA3449375) | human gut metagenome | biome: human gut; feature: human-associated habitat; material: faeces | place: United Kingdom | collected 2010/2012 ... | reverse complement strand
GCATCGCGGCGTTCCTGTTCCTCTGGTTCTTGGAGAACAACCGCATCCTCTACCGCCCCGACGGTTCGCGTCTCTTGGATAACAACACGTTGGTGGCCCTGACGCTGATGATCGCCGAGAGCCGCACCGAGGAGAAGGACGTGATGACGAAGGTGGTGGTGAATCTGATAAATAAGAATAATTAAAATGATTTGAATAGAGTAATAGGACTTTTAAGTCCTATTACTCTATTCAATGATGCGGTTATCGTAACAATCTTGACATTTGCTCCATACACCGTTTCTTCTGCTCCAGATTGGGATGAACATATAGATTGAGCGTCGTGCTGATATTGGAATGTCCTAACAAAACACTCACAGTTTTATAGTCGCATTTGCTTTCGATGCAGCGCGTAGCGAAACTGTGACGAAGGCCGTGAAATTTCATCAAAGGCAAGCCGAGCGACTGCATGAATTGTTTGTAGTAGTTTCGATAGGTGCGAGGTTCTGTAGGCTTCGGTTCATTCGTCAGGACATAGAAATTTCCGTTCACGATCTTTTTAATGGGACGAATCATCTTCAATAGATTTTTTGTCATTGGAATCTCGCGGATGGAATTTTTTGTTTTCGGGGTATCGAGAATCACTTCAGTATATTTTCGGTGCTCCTCGATAACATAGATGCGCTGAATCGTTTTTCGAACATGGATAATCCCATTCTCGACATCTAAATCGTCCCATGTCAACGCACAAATCTCCCCGATGCGCATACCGGCACTTAAACAAATGTAAATACCTAAATTCTTGAAGGTAAAATGTAACCGAATATACTCCATGATTTGTTTCTGGTGCGAACGGCTCAATATGTCTATTGAATGCTTATCTCGTTCAGTCGGAAATTTTATATCTATTTGACGATATTCGGTCATTTGATTTTTGACGCCGAAACTCAATATCATTTTCAGAACGATCAGAATATCCTTGATCGTTTTATGGCTCAAGCCTTCGTTGAGCTTCCGAAATACGAAAGTCTGCACGTCCTGTTCCTCAACGAGTGCCATTTCGCCGAATGAAGGCAAGATGTGATTTTCAATCAATAGTGTGTAGGCCGCAAAAGTCGAACGCTTTACATACTGCTTCTTGTCCTCTTTCCATAGAGCGACAATCTTCGAAAATTTGTTTTCTGCTATCATACTAACGGATTTTAGATTATATAGCAGTAAGATAGGAATTGCGGAGTTTTTACGATTCGATTTTCTTCAATGTTCCCCCTTTGAGATTTCCGAAGTTTACGGAGGAGTGGGAGACAAAACCAATAAATGATTTAGCGGTTGTTATTGGTGGTGGAACACCTGATACTACTGTAAAATCATATTGGGACGGAGAAATACAATGGTTTACGCCTTCTGAAATAGGTAAAACTAAATATGTTGATTTAAGTTTGCGTACTATAACAGAAGACGGGTTAAACAATTCCAGTGCAAAACGTTTGCCTCCCAATACGATACTTTTAAGTTCCCGTGCCACAATTGGAGAATGCTCATTATCCCTCAGAGAATGTGCTACAAACCAAGGTTTTCAATCTCTTGTATCTAAAAAATGCAATGTAGATTTTCTTTACTATCTGATACAAACGAAAAAGAACGATTTAATCAGGAAGTCTTGTGGATCAACCTTTTTAGAAATTTCTGCAAATGAAGTTCGTAAAATTCAAGTATCTATTCCATCTGATGTTGAGCAACAAAAGATTGCAGGGCTATTGTCGTTGATAGACGAGCGTATCGCTACCCAGAACAAAATCATTGAGGACTTGAAAAAACTAAAGTCTGCGATTAGTAAACAGGTATTTGCTCAAAAGCCTAATGGATGGAATAGATTAGACACTTTGTTCTCAAAAGGCAAGGCTGGTGGCACTCCGACTTCCACAAATAAAGAATACTATAATGGAGAAATACCATTCTTGAGTATTAACGATATAACAAAACAAGGTAAGTATGTCCAATACACAGAAAATCATCTGAGCCAAAGTGGATTAGAAAACTCTTCGGCATGGATGGTTCCAGAGTATAGTTTAATAATGTCAATGTACGCATCGGTTGGCTTGGTAACTATAAATGAAATACCCATTACTACAAGTCAGGCAATGTTTGCGATGCAGCTCAAAGACAAAGATTTATTAGATTATCTGTACTACTACTTGTCATATTTTAAGTATCGCTACATCCACAAGTATCTTGAAACTGGTACACAAAGCAATATCAACGCTGATATTGTTCGTGGAATAATGATTCCAACTTATGGACATAGTCGCAATATGGAAATTGCGTCAACACTGCAAGGCTTTGATGCTAAAATCGACAATGAGTTATCAGTACTTGAACTGTTCAATAGACAAAAGAACTATCTTTTGTCCCAGATGTTTATATGAACATTTGGGCAAGGAAATATTGCTTCTGCATGGTTAGTAAGATTAGTCTTCGCAGCTCATTAATGACGCACTCATCGTATAAATGTAGTATTTTTGCGACTAAACGAATGTTATTGACATTTGAGGAGTATGGTAATACAAAGCTTTCTACATCCCCTTTGCCAATATTCATTTGGGCAGCACCTTGACCACAAGCTATCATATTATTCTCGAATCTTTGAGAAGATAAAATTTGATATAGGAACTCTTGATCTACATTTTTCGCAAGTTGCAACAACCCAACTCGTTGGTTGAGTAAATAGTCCCCAGCCTTACAAAGAGAAACGCGCCCAACATTACCCGTAAGAGATATTAAAATATCTCCTTCTTTTAATACTTGGTGGTTTTGTATATCGTTCGGCAACTTGATTATGCAATTACAATCCTTATCGTTTATATATCGCTCGCCAGACACATTTGAGATTGTAAGGATTTTCCATTTGCCCAGTGCATTATACATGCCACTCTGGAATGCGTAACCATTTTTCAATGTCGCAATATCCGACAAGCATATGGTAGTTTCTAACAAATCTTTTCGTGCGAACAAATGTTTACTAATCGCAGACATTAAGGTATTGTTTTTCCTAAGAAATCATTTGTATTTTAGCAGAAAAAAGAAAGCGATGCTAACGAATGAATTTCGGATTTTTGATCCTTTAAAGGATGATGTAAATACAGTACCTACTCTATCAGGAAATTACATTTTCGCATTACGAAAAAATAGTAAACTTCCAGATATTGGTATTCCTGTAATCTATACTAAGTTTAGAGATTATGAAGTTATTTATGTCGGTTTAGCCAGTACTAGCCTTAGAGATAGAGATGTAGAGAAACACTTCAATGGAAATGCTGGAAGCTCAACTCTGAGGAAAAGCCTTGGTTGCTTGTTTGGATACAATTTAATACCGCGAGATTCACATTATAATAACAACGGGAAAACTAAATTTAATGTTACCGATGAAAGCGAACTCTCAGATTGGATTAAAACAAATCTATTACTGTTTTATCATCCCAATAAAGAATTTGACCGCATTGAATCTTTTTTGATTCAAGCATTAAATCCACCATTAAATTTAGATAAGAATCACAATGTTATTAATTCAGAATTTAGAAAACATCTTTCTAAACTAAGAAACCAAAAACCGGTACATTTTTATGACAATATGGGTGAAATTATGAATCAAAGAAATTTAGGAAAAGAGTTATATGTTCAAATATGGCAAGAATATTTATCGGAAATTTTGTATGCTATAAATTCTATAAGTAAAACAATGAAGCTTAACCGCTCTTTATTTGAATCCGTTGGAAATAGAAAAAAATCAGGATATACTTTCCGTTTAGAAATAGTTGATGGTATAGTACCAAGAAAAAAAGGCTCTGCTGTTGCACGTGATTTGAAAAAAGTATTGGATAAAAGTATTGATTTTAAAACACTTGCCAACAAAAAGAGTATAATAATCAGTTTAAATACTAACTTTGAACTGGTTGTGCAAGTAATATAGAGAAAATTAAGCCTTAATCAAGGGACTTAGAAATGAGATTTTTTGGAAACTTAGGAAAAATGTAGGTTTTAATGCGATGATTGGCGATGTTCTTGATTATGAGCAGCCACAATCATATATTGTTGAAGATACGGAATATATAGATAAAGGAACTCCAGTGCTAACTGCAAACAAAGCCTTTATTTTGGGTTACACATCAGAAACAGAAGGAATATATGACAAGGGTGATTGCATCATATTCGATGATTTCACTCTTGATAGCAAATATGTTGATTTCCCTTTTAAGGTCAAATCGTCTGCTATCAAAATTCTAACTGCTGAGAATAAAGAACTCTTACGTTATACGTTTGAGTTTTTGAAATATCTTGATTTGTCAACAAGTGAGCATAAAAGGCATTATATTGCAGAAACGCAAAATCAAGAATTTATTTTGCCAACGACACAAATAGTCAGAACAATAGCACATACTTTTTCTATCTTATCATTACGAATGGAAACTGCTATAAAGCAAAGACTTCTATTTGAAAAACAAAAACAGTATCTGCTCCGCCAGATGTTTATATGAACATCTGACGAAGCAGGTATTGCTTCTGTAAACTAAGGCTTGCTAAACTATTCTGCTCTGTTGATACTTTGCCATCTATTGCCGATAATAATCTCGCATACTGGAGTTGTTTTGTATATGATGGACAAAAGATTTTGGCTTTGCCATAGTCTTTGAAATAGATGTGAGGTATCGCCATCCCTGTTTTATACGGTTCGAAGTTGAATACCTTCAGTATATAGTAAAGGTATTGAAGCGAATAGCCTTCTTTAGCTTGCAAAGTATTCAATGTTCCTGTTGTAGAACATTGGCCTGTAACATAAGAAACCGTTCCTACCCCTGAACCATCTTTAATAATATAGACAGCCTCATCCTGAGTGCTATAATTGTCAAGGTAGCCAACAATCCCATTAGCACCATATACAGGATATGTACCAGATCTCAAGGCATCACTTTCTTGCAAAGTTGAAGAAGTACATTCTAAGCATTCTGATATGCGTACATTGGGCTTATTATGGAGTGTTATATTCTGTGTAATTCCCTTGATTAGGGTTTCTAATCTCTCAATGATTTTGTTTTGGGTGGCAATGCGATCGTCTAATAAAGTTAACAGGTTGGCTATTTTTCTCTGCTCTTCAATTTCGGGAATATTAATTGACATCCCCATCACTTCACTTTTGGAAATATTGAATCGCGTACTTCCCTGTGCCAATACAAACATTTTCTTGCGAATAGTCTGTGAACGAAGGTAGAAGCGCATATATTCAGGAACAGTTTTCGATAAAGAATTTAACCTATAGCCAAAGCAAAAACTATTAAGATAACAGTCCTTTATCTCATCAAGAAGAACAGAACTCATTCCCACTTCATCTGGTGTTTCTGATGAAGTTGTAAAGAACACGTCACCATATTGAACTTTGTTTTGTGTTTCCTTTTTTCGTTCAACATCGGTTATCTCTACATACTCGACACGAGAAATATCTATTTTCGAGTTGTCAAAAATAGACTTGTATGTAATATATGGAAAGCCTTGTCCAAAGTCAGAACCGCTCTTGCCTGTTAGCCCATTAAAGGTTTTACCTATTTTTCCAAGACTTGTATTTTTCCACTCCTCCGTAAACTCCGGAAATCTCAAATGGGGAACATTGAGGGCTTTATTGTTGTTATTTGTTGCCATTGCTTTTTCGGGTTTATTCGACAATACCCAATTCTTTAAGATAAACCTCTATTTGTTTATCCAAGTCGGCGCGTTTGGCCTCCAGCTCCTTGATCTCGGCCATTACGGCGTGGATATCGATCTCCTCTTCCTCTTCAAACGTATCGACATAGCGCGGAATATTGAGATTGTAGTCGTTCTCGGCAATCTCCTGCAATGTTGCGCAATGACTGTATTTCTCGATCTCTGTGCGATTACGGTAAGTCTCGACGATTTTGCGGATGTGCTCGGGGCGTAATTTATTCTGTGTCTTCACCTTCTCGAACTCGCGCGAAGCATCGATAAAGAGAATATTGTCCTCCTGCTTGCGGCATTTTTTCATCACGAGGATGCAGGTCGGAATACTGGTGCCGTAGAAGATATTGGCAGGAAGTCCGATGATTGCGTCGATATAATTCTTCTTCTCGATCAGAAACCGACGGATCTTACCTTCGGCCGCTCCGCGGAACAATACGCCGTGCGGAGCTACGCAAGCCATCGTGCCGCCCTCGTTGAGGTGGTAGATCATGTGCAGGATAAACGCATAGTCGGCCTTCGATTTTGGGGCAAGCACTCCGGCCTTGCTGAACCGGTCGTCGTTGTTGAATTTCGCGGCGGCACTCCAATCGGCCGAGAAGGGCGGGTTGGCCACTACGGCGTCGAATTGTTGATCGCCGAACTCATCGGCTTCGAGCGTATCACCGTTGCGGATGTCGAAATCGTTATACTTAATACCGTGCAGCAACATATTCATGCGGCAGAGATTGAAGGTCGTAGGGTTCTTCTCCTGCCCGAAAATCTCATCGGCCTGTCCGCTCCGAGCCGTGCGGAGCAGGAGCGAGCCGCTGCCGCAAGTGGGGTCGTAGACCGTCTTCAAACGCTGTTTGCCCGTGATGACGATTTCTGCAAGAATCTGACTGACCTCCTGCGGTGTATAGAACTCGCCCGCCTTTTTCCCGGCTCCGGCGGCGAATTGACCGATCATGTATTCGTAGGCGTCGCCCAGAATATCAATCTCCTGCGCATCTTTCAGCCCGAAGTCGATGCCGTTCAATGCGACAAGCACGTCGCTGATTAACTTATTCTTATCGTCGGCCGTTTTGCCCAGCTTGGGAGATGCGAGATCGATGTCAGAGAAGAGACCGCCGAAATCGTCTTCGCTTTCCTGACCGATGGTGCTGTCCTCGATTTTCTTGAGCGACCGCTCCAATGCTGGGAGGGTATTCTCCTTACGGTCGATCATCGAGATAATGGTAGAATAAAGGTATTCCGGCTCGACGAAATAGCCCAAATCCTGCACGCACGCCTCTTTCAGGTCGACCTTCAACTCTTCGTCGTCGCTCTCCCATGCCTCCTTGAAGGTCATGCCGTCCTCCTTCAGTTCCTCATTGGCATACAACTCGATTTTTTCGGAGAGGTACTTATAGAAGATGAAGCCGAGAGTGAAATACATAAAATCGCTGGCCGACATGTTGCCACGCAGGGTGTTGGCAACCGTCCAAAGCTGGCTGCGCAATTTTTGTTGCAGTTCTTCGCTCATATGCGTTGTGTGTTTATTCCCAGTTAAACGTGTCGATAATTATGCGGAGCTTAGCCAATACCCGTTTGAGGATATTGCGACGCTCCTTCAGCCCTACCTTCTTCTCTTTGATAGCGTTCTGAATGATTTCGGGTTTCTCGCGTTGAAGGTAATCGTATTGCGCCAGAAACTCTCTCAACGCATCGTGACTCAGGGCCTCCTCCTCGGCCAGACGTTCGATCGCCCGTTCGCGGGCTGCGCTGACGTAGTTCGTCAACCGCGTCTCCAAGTCGATGGACCCGTCCGCCTTTGCGCGGTTGAATCCGGCCTTGTCGTCATCGACATTCTGCTGGATAAACCCGTCGATGAGTTTGGCCTTGTTGCGCATCGAGGCGTCTCGAATCATCGTATCGATGATCTGCTGACGTTTCTGCCGGTAATCCTCGCTGTCGGGGTTCAGGTCGGCAATCAGCGCCAGAATGTAGGCGACATTGATGACGTCGCTGTGGAGCAGCTCCAAACAGAAATCCACGTCGTCGATATTTTCGTGTTCGATCTCGGTTTGTGTAGCGTCGGGAGTGCCCTTTTGCTTGTCTCCCGTATGACCGATGGCGATGTCGAGGTATTTGGAACGGAAATCCATGTATTCCTGCTCGGACATGATGAAATAGGGATCGTCCGCTTCGTATTCCTCGTAGATTTGCGCCTCGATTTTTCCCCGGATAATCTCGCGGAAAGCCAACACGAATTCGCGTTTCTCAGGTTCGCTTTTCAGCGCGTCGATGCAGCTGACGTCGGGATATTTCTCCAGAAAAGAGATCATTTTCAGATTCAACTCCTTGCGCACCTTCTCGAACGGCGGGCGTATGATCTTCTCATTGGGCGTGTTGTTACTGAAAAGTTTGATCGCAGCATCCACATTGGCTTTAAGGTCGCGGAAGCATACGATTTTTCCGAAACGCTTTTTCTCGTTCAGCACGCGGTTCGTGCGGCTGAACGCCTGTAACAACCCGTGATATTCCAGATTTTTGTCGACATAAAGCGTATTGAGCTTCTTGGCATCGAAGCCCGTGAGGAACATTCCGACGACCAGCAGTAGGTCGAGCGGCAGCATATCCTTCTTGCGTTTCTTCATGCGCTCGTTTACGTCGTCGTAATAGGCGCTGAAATTGTCGGTCGTAAAAGATGTGCCGAACATCGCGTTGTAGTCATCCATAATGGCTTGCAGCTCGTCGGCAGCGACCTTTGAGTCGGCAAACCCTTGATTCATTCCCGTCTGCCCGTCGTCCAGACTGGCGTTGGCGGCATAGGTGAAGATGGCGCCGATTCGGATCTTCGGATTCAACTCCTTGAAAATCTTGTAGTAGCGGAGCAACATCGGTACGGACTGAATGGCGAACAGTGCGTTGTACTCACCGCCGAAGGTCGATTTGTCGTAGTTGTTGAGAATGAACTGTGCAATCTCCCGTATACGCGCCTCGCTCTCGTAGTCGGCCGTCGTGCTGCCTTGATAATATTCGACCAGAAAGCCCAATACATTCTCGTCGGCAATGGCATCCTTGATCAAATACTTGTGCAGGCATTCGCCGAAAACTTCGGCCGTTGTGTGCTCCTGTTTGGCATTCTCGACGAAGATAGGCGTACCCGTAAATCCGAAAATTTGCAGGTTGTTGAAGAAGTTAACGATATTTTTGTGGCAGTCGCCGAAGTGACTGCGGTGGCATTCGTCGAAAATCATTACGACTTTTTTATTCCGAATCTCTTGCAGATGCCGGTTGTAGTAATCTTTCGTGACGGCACAATTGAGCTTCTGAATCGTGGTGATGATGATTTTCGAGTCACCGCTCAACCGCTTGATCAGCTCGTGCGTGTTGTCCGTATTGTCTACCGCACCCGGCTCGAACGCTTCGTATTCCGACTGCGTCTGCGTGTCGAGGTCGTGACGGTCTACGACGAACATCACCTTGTCGATTCCGTCTATTTCCGAGACCAGCTGCGCCGCTTTGAACGAGGTCAGAGTCTTCCCCGCGCCTGTCGTATGCCAGACGTAACCGTTCTTGTTGGTGTTCTCCACCTTGTCGATAATCTTCTCGACGGCATAGAACTGATAGGGCCGTAATACCATCAGACTCTTGTCGCCCTCGTGCAGCACTACATATTTGCTGATGATCTTTCCCAACGTACACTTGTCGAAAAAGAAGTTGGCGAACATATTCAGGTCGTTGAACGGCCGGTTCTCGGCATCCGTCCAGTTGAACGTGAATTTGTAGCCGCTGTTCGGATTGTTGGCAAAATAGCGTGTATTCACGCCGTTCGATATTACGAACAGCTGAATATAGTCGAACAACCCATGAAACGACGTCTTGTGATAACGTTGGATCTGATTGTATGCCTGCTTCAGTTCCACGCCGCGTTTCTTCAACTCGATCTGCACCAACGGAAGACCGTTGATGAGAATCGTGACGTCGTAGCGGCATTGCCTACGCCCCTCGACGGTTATCTGGTTGGCAACCTGAAACTCGTTCTGACACCACTTATGCGTATTTAAGAATTCAATCCAAATACGTTCTCCATTATCTAAATCGAACTCTTTGATAGTTCGTAGTTTCTTTGCTTTTTCCAACCGTGTGCCGCCTTCGAGGTAAATGAGGATCTTTTCGAACTCCTTGTCGGTAAATTGCGACCGGCCGTGAAGTTGCAACTCTTTTTGGTTATGCTTCTCCAACTGCACCTTGAAGTTCGTCTTCAGATTCTCTTCCTCTTTGATTATGACGCGCTCGTAGCTGTTGTCGATCAGCGTCTTTATCAATCCGTTCTCTAATGCTGCTTCGCTTTGGGTTGTCATGGTAACGAGCTTTTTGATGCAATAATACAAAGATAGGAAATAATCCGCAAGGCAATTCTTTGAGGATATGTTTTCTCCTGACGTTTTATTCATAACGTCGGAATATCGCCGTTTGCGAATCGGGTATTTAAGACACAGAACGGCCAATCGCTTGCGAATAAAACCACAGGGATCTTCAGGTACGATTTCATTTTAGAAAACGATGGATCGAAGAGTGGACTTTGCTTTATAGCCGTCCACTTCGAGTTCCGCTGCTCGGCACTCACCCTCGCTGCATGGCCTGTTCGAGAGCGTCTACGATCCGTTCCTTTTCGCTGCTGCCGTCCGTGGAGAGACGCAGAAGCGGCAGGCCGATCTTGGCGAGGATGCCGTTTTTGCGCCGGTCGCGGGCGACCTGCACCTCGTCGAAGCGGTGGTGGAGCA
>ERZ857922.4476-NODE-4476-length-10493-cov-4.288082_pt1 | contig 10493 bp, 10 predicted proteins | sample MGYA00519579_ERZ857922 | MGnify/ENA primary metagenome ERZ857922 (study PRJEB31778, sample SAMEA3449375) | human gut metagenome | biome: human gut; feature: human-associated habitat; material: faeces | place: United Kingdom | collected 2010/2012 ... | reverse complement strand
CGTATTAACTCCATACAGCATGCGTCAGGGACCATTTAAGTATAACTTAAAGGATCAGGCACTTCGTAAGTATTCAACAGAATACTACAATTGGATTGCTTCATTCTCAAAGGTTAATGAAGTATTCTACAAGCATGAAACAAACAGTATTGGTTCACTTGCTACAGTAACAGCATCAAGTGAAAACAGCAGTGACAGCAGATGGGATGACCAGAGTGCAGTTAAGGCAGTTGACGGTATTGCAGATGGTTATGCAACAGGACTTGCTAACAAGCATACAAGATTCCCATGGGCTGAATGGGTAACAAAGAATGAAGGAAAAGGTGCTTGGTTAAATCTTGCATACGATGAAGCACAGAAAGTTACAACAATTAAACTTTATGACAGACCTAATACAGATGACCACATCACAAAATCTCACTTAGAATTTGAGGATGGAACAACACTTGAAGTTGGAGAACTTCCAAATGATGGTGCAGTTAAGGAAATCAGTCTTGGCGAAGGCAAAGAAGTTAAGAACATTAAGTTCGTAGTTGACGAAGTTTCAGAATCAACAACAGCAGTTGGTCTTGCTGAAATCGAAGTAATCAAGGCAGAAGTTAAGAAGCCTGAAGAAACAACAACACCAGCTACAGGTGAAACAACAACAAAACCAGCCGCAGGCGAAACAACTACAGTAGCAGCTAACAAAGATACACCAAGTGGTGCTACAGGATTAAAGGTTCCAACAGTAGTTTCAAGCAAGAAGTTAAGCGCTAAGGCTACATACAAGTTACGTCTTAAGAATACTAAGGGTGCTAAGGTTTATACTTACACAAGCAACAAGAAAGTTGCAACAATTAGTAATAAGGGTGTAATTAAGACAAAGAAGAAAGGTAAAGCTAAATTAACAATCTGCATCCAGAAGGGCAGTGTTGTAAGCCAGTACTACTTCAATGTCAAAGTTAAGGGCAAAGCTAAGACAAGCTTCAAAGTAAGCAAGATTAGCAAAGCAGGAAAGAACCTTGCAGTTGCAGACGAAACAGTTCTTAAGAAAGGCAAATCTAAGAAGATTAAATTAGCAAACCTTGCAAGTGGTGCTACAGTTAAGTATGCAACATCTAACAAGAAGGTAGCTAAGGTTTCTAAGAAGGGTAAAGTTAAAGCTGTTAAGAAAGGCAAAGCTACAATTAAGATTACAGTTACAAGTGGTGGTAAGACATACACATTATATCATGTAGTCAAAGTAAAATAGCCTGATAATATTGAAAAGCATTGCTTTCTCATATTCTCATAGTCCCGGAAGATTGGGTAACCAATCTTACCGGGACTTTTTACGCGTAACTTTAAGCGGTGCATGACTGAAATAAAATTGCGTTATGAGCTTGCTCAATAAAAGCATTTTTAATTCAGGAATATATCGCGCTAGCGCGATATGAGTATGGAACGAAGCGGAATACGAATACTGCTTATGATGTAACTATTTATCTAATACTATTCAAAAAAGTTAATAAAAAGCTGGTTAGAAAGTTAGATTTAAAGTTTAATACTTTCCAGTTGACTTTTTATATAAGGTAAACATCACATAAACTGAATCCGAAACACATAAATAAAATGTTGACAGAAGCGCATTTATTATTTAAAATATATTTAGATATTAAATAAACAAGGGAGGATAAGATAATGGGAAAACAATATGAAGAATTAGGAATAACAGATGCATTTATGTTTGCCAAAGTAATGTCTAATAAAGAGATATGCAAGCCGGTGTTAGAGCAGATATTAAACATTAAGATAAGGGACATTGAATATCTTGATTATGAAGAAACCATTCAGATTGCACCGGGTTCAAAGTCAATAAGACTGGACATCTATGTTGAAGATGACAAAAATACTGTTTTTAATCTTGAAATGCAAACGACAAATTATGAGGAGCTACCGAAGAGGTCACGATATTATCAGGACATAATTGACTTGAAATTAATTGAAAAAGGTCAATCTTATGATATACTAAAAACAAGCTATGTAATATTTATTTGTACCTTTGATTTTTTTGAAAAGAATAGAAGTATTTATGAATTTGAGAATATATGTATTGATGATTCGGATATAAAATTAAATGATGGAACTCATAAGATTTTCTTAAATACCAAAGGTAACAGAGATGGCATAAGCGAAGAACTACAGATGTTGTTAGATTATTTTGATGGCAGAGAACCTGAAAGTCAACTAGCAAAGGACATAGACAGGAAAGTGTTTGAAGCCAGAAACAATAAACAGTGGAGGCGAGAGTATATGTCATATCAGATGGAATTAGATAGGCAGTATAGAAATGGTAGAGAAGAAGGAATAAAAGAAGGAATGGAGAAAGGTTCAGAATTAGCAACAGAAAATATTAATAAGTTACTTAAAATTTTGATAGTAGAAAAGAAATACGATGAGATTGAAAAAATATCAGAGAATAAAGAGTACCAAAAAGAACTAATGAAGAAATATAATATTATTGAAGATTAATAGTGAAAAGAAATCAGTTGTCCACCAGCAATTGGTTTCTTTCATTATATGGGAGAATAAGTATATGAAGAAGATTTTGATTGTGGAAGATGATAATACAATAAGCAATGAATTGAAGGAATTGTTAATAAACTCAGGATACAAAGCAGAGGTGCTTGAAGATTTTCAAAATTCTAAAGAGAAGATTTTGGAAAGTCAGGCAGATTTGATTCTTTTGGATATTAATATTCCCGGAATTAATGGGGAGATTCTTTTAAAAGAGATAAGGAAGGTATCGGATGTACCAATTATTATGGTTACAAGTAGAACCAGTGAAGTGGACGAGGTGCTTACAATGTCCTATGGGGCAGACGATTTTATAACCAAGCCTTATAGTCCTACGGTTTTACTTCTTAGAATCCAGAATATTTTTAAAAGAATGGAGCCTAAGTCGGACAGAATCAGATATAAGGATTTGGAAATAAATATAGGCAAGGGTTCTATAAGTAACGGCAGCAAAGAGATTAATTTGACAAAGAATGAAATGATTATTTTTTCTTACCTACTTAATAACCGTGAAAAAATAGTAACCAGAGATGAGTTGATGACGGACTTGTGGAATAATGAAGAGTATATTAACGACAATGCATTGACGGTAAATATTAGCAGATTAAGAAATAAGTTGTCAGAAGTGGGATACGATAAAGCCATAGAAACAAGAAAGGGGCAAGGATATATTTTAGTATGAAATTAGACAAATACTTGTGGGACAAAAAAATAAATATATCCATTTTGGCAGTAGGATATTTCATTATAGTGGCAATGCTTGTTGCGTTTAAGGCTCAAAACAGTATGATAATTGGAATAACAATTGTGTATATTGCAGTAGTTGTGGCAAGTTTTCTTATTGATTTTTTCAGAAAAAAGAATTTTTATGATGAATTTACAGCTAACACCGAAAAACTGGACAAGAAATATCTAGTTTTGGAAATGCTTAAAGAGCCTGAATTTTATGAGGGAAAGATTTTGTATGACAATCTTTATGAGATAGACAAGTCAATGGCTGAAAATGTAAACAAATATAATCATAGCATTGAGGATTTTAAGGAATACATAGAGATGTGGATTCATGAGGTAAAGATTCCAATTGCCAGCCTTGTGCTGATGTGTCATAACCATAAAGGTGAGATTGACGAAAAATATATTAAGCAAATAAGAAGGTTGGATAATTATACAGACCAGGTTTTGTATTATATTAGAAGTAACTATTCCGAGAACGATTATCTAATAAAAGAAGTGGGACTTAATAAGGCTGTGGGGGAAGTTTTGATTAAGAACAGAGATGATTTGCTTGAAAACAAAATTAATATTCAGGTGGATTTGAATAATTATTCAGTGTTTACCGATTCTAAATGGTTTCAGTTTATATTAAATCAGATTATTAATAATAGTATAAAATATAAAAAAGCAGGAGTTGAATCGATTATAAAAATAACCGCAAGTCAGACGAAAGATGAGACTACTATTGAAATTTTTGATAACGGAATCGGAATACCAAGGAAGGATTTAAAGAAGGTTTTCAATAAGTCCTTCACAGGCGAAAACGGAAGAATCGGGGCCAAGTCAACGGGAATGGGTTTGTATATTGCCGATAGATTGTGTAAGAAATTAGGACACAGAATAGAAATTGAGTCAGAACAAAATGTGGATGGAACGTCTGACAGTTATACAAAAGTAAAAATTGTTTTTGGCAGAAATGATTATCTAACATTACAAAATTGTAATGTTAAGTAATGTTAGAATGACGACCGAGGAATCAAAACAGAGTAACATAGTATTTGCAAAGAGAAATTAAAGGAGTTAATACTATGGAAAACATTTTAAAAATTGAAAGTATTGAAAAGTATTATGGAAACAAGTCTAGTCTGACTAAAGCCATAAATAATATCTCATTTCAGGTTGAAAAAGGTGAGTTTGTAGCAATTATGGGAGCTTCCGGTTCGGGGAAGACTACATTACTTAATTGCATTTCTACAATTGACAAAGTTACATCAGGTAACATTTATGTTGCAGGAAGAAACATAACTAATTTAAATGGTAAAGAACTTAACAAATTTAGAAGAGAAGAATTGGGATTTATTTTTCAGGATTTTAACTTGCTTGATACACTTACAGCTTATGAAAATATAGCGTTGGCGTTATCTATTCAGGGCGTTAAGCCAGACGAGATAGATGCAAGAATCAGAGAAGTGGCAAGAGAGTTAGATATTGAAAGTGTGCTTAAAAAATATCCTTACGAAATGTCAGGAGGACAGAAGCAACGTGTGGCAAGTGCAAGAGCCATTATTACTGAGCCTAAATTGATTTTGGCAGATGAGCCAACAGGGGCACTTGACTCAAAATCATCAAAAATGTTGTTAGAAAAAATCAGCTATTTAAATATTAAGAATATGGCAACAATTCTGATGGTTACACATGATGCCTTTACGGCAAGTTACGCATCAAGAGTAATATTTATCAAGGATGGCAGAATCTTTAATGAACTTCTCAGAGAAGGAAGAAACAGAAAAGAGTTTTTTGATGATATTATGGACGTGGTAACAATGTTAGGTGGAGAGTTAAACGATGCTTTTTAAATTATCATTAAAAAATATTGTAAAGAGTATTAAGGATTACGCCATCTATTTCTTTACTCTTGTGTTAGGTGTTGCAATTTTTTATGTGTTTAATGCCATTGAGTCACAGACTGTAATGATGAAGGTTTCTGATAATACAGCTGAAATTATAAGATTGATGACAAATGTATTGTCGGGTGTAAGCGTTTTTGTATCATTTGTTTTAGGATTTTTAATTATTTATGCTTCGAGATTTTTAATAAAAAGAAGAAACAGGGAGTTTGGAATATACTTAACGCTTGGAATGGGAAAAAGGAAAATATCTTTTATTCTTTTTATTGAAACTTTGGCTATAGGTATGATTTCTTTAGCTACAGGACTTATAGTAGGTGCAGGATTATCACAACTTATGAGTATTTTTGTGGCAAATATGTTTGAAGCAGACATGACAAAGTTTAAGTTTGTATTTTCTCTAAGTGCATGTATTAAAACATTAGTTTATTTTGGAATTATATACATTCTCGTAATGTTGTTTAATACTATTATAATTGGAAGATGTAAATTAATAGATCTTATTAATGGAAATCGAAAATCAGAAAAGGTCACAATGAAGAATCCTATTGTGTGCATCTTTGTTTTCATAATTTCTATGGCTTTTATAGGCTACGGTTATTACGGTGTAATGGGTGGATATAGTAATTTAGATGACCAAATGTTATTTAAAGTAATTTTTGCAGGAAGTGTGGGAACATTGTTTTTGTTCTGGTCATTATCAGGTTTGATTTTGAAAATAGTAATGTCTGTTAAAAAGGTATACTACAAAGATTTAAACAGTTTTGTATTAAGACAGATTAGCAGCAAAATTAACACAACTGTAGTTCAGATTACAATTATATGCTTAATGTTATTTGTTACTATTTGTATTTTTTCAAGTGCATTATCTATAAAAACTTCCATGGATAACAATATTAAGGAACTGGTACCTGTTGACATTCAGTTGTCAAAGAATGTTAACAGCGACTTTAGTGATAATAAGAAAATAGCTAAAGATAACAAGATTTCCATTGAGAATACTTTGACAAATAATGGTTTTGATTACAAAACTAATTTTAAAGACATTGTGAAATTCAATACTTACGAAGCAGATAAGTTTACAATTAAGGATACACTTGGGGACAGTTATAAGCAGGTGGCAGAACAGTATAAGTTTTTGGCTGTTGACAATAATGAAGTCATAATGAAATTAAGCGATTACAATAAGATTGCAAAGCAGTATGGTCATACAACTTACGAACTTAAAGATGATCAGTATATGATAATTGCCAATTTTGTAAATATGATGGAGATTAGAAATATTGCTCTAAGGAACGGGGAAAAGATAACGATAAATGGAAAGGATTATAGTCCTAAGTTTAATCAATGCAAAACCGGATTCGTTGAAATATCAGGAAGCGTGTCTGAAACAGGAGTCTTCATATTGCCTGACAATGCAGTGGAAAATTTAGAGTTACATCAAATATGGCTAAATGCCAATTATAATGCATCCACAAAAGAACAGCGACAGAAGGTTGAGAATGAAATAAACAAATTAATTGAAAAAACATGGCTTAAAACATCAATAATGACAGTAAATACAAAAAATGATATTGAACAGTCATGCATAGGATTAAGTGCCATGGTTACTTTTATTGGACTTTATCTTGGAATAATATTCCTGATTTCAAGTGCGGCAATACTTGCTTTAAAAGAATTGTCTGAGTCAACAGACAACAGGGAAAGATATGTAATGCTTAGAAAACTTGGTGCCGATGAGAAAATGCTAAACAAAGCATTGTTTAAACAGATAGGGCTGTTCTTCGGATTTCCGATTTTCATAGCAATCATACATTCAATCGTAGGAATAAAATTCTGCAATACAATACTTCTATCAATTGGCCGAACAGGACTGTTACCATCAATAATAATGACAGGTGCATTTCTTGTGGTAATATATGGAGGATACTTTGTGATAACGTATTGGTGTAGCAAGAATATAATAAAGTAGAAATAATATTACAAGATTAATATAAGATAATATAGTATTAGAATATTGTAGCTGAAAAGCTGGGTATCAGTATAATAAAGATATAGAACAATTGAATAAAGAAAGATTAAGAAAGCAGTTACATTTGCGGTGGGACGCAGATGTGGCTGCTTTTTCTACAATCAAGCTAAGCGGCAATTCCTTCCAGCCGGAACTATATGAAATCTTCAATAATTCCAAAAACCTCATTGACAAATTGCATATACTGTATATAATGAAATATATACAGTATATACAATGCATTGATTAGAACTGGAGGTAACAATTTGAAAATTATTATATCGAATCAATCTGAACTTCCTATATATGCGCAGATAAGGGAGCAGATTAAGGAACAGATTCTTAACGGACAGATTAAAGAAGGAGAGATTCTTCCATCTATTAGAAGTTTAGCTAAGGATGTTGGGGTAAGTGTTATTACAACAACAAGAGCTTATAATGATTTGGAGAAGGAAGGTTTTATAGCAACTATGCAGGGAAAGGGCAGTGTTGTCTTATCCAGCAATAATAAGATTTTGAAGGAACAATTTATTATGAGAATAGAAGAAGGAATAGAAACTGCCGTGGAATCGGCAAAGCAGATTGGTATGACAAAAGACGAGATAATTGCCATTGTTGATTCAGTATGGCAGCAGGATTAAAAAGGTACAATAGGCACTAATATTAATATCCGTGAAAGGAGTAGAAAATGAATATTTTGGAAGTAAGAAATTTAAATAAAACATATAAAGATTTTCAATTGAAAGATGTAAATCTGACAATTCCAAAGGGATATATAATGGGATTTGTAGGACAAAACGGGGCAGGAAAAACAAGTACCATTAATCTGATTAATCATATATGTAAGTGTGATTCGGGTTCAATAAAGATAGATGGAATATCATATGCGGATGATCCTGTAAGATACAAAGAAAGCATAGCTTACGTTGGTGATGAATGTTATTTTACAAAAGGTCTTAAGGTAAAAAATGTAAAACAGACATTAAAGGAATTTTATCCTACATTTGATAGCGAAAAGTTTGACAGCTTAATTGAAAATTATAATCTTCCAATAAACAAAAACATTATTAACTTTTCAAGAGGAATGAAAGTGAAATTAATGTTTGCTACAGTATTTTCAAGAGATGCCAAATTATTGATTTTGGATGAAGCGACTAATGGACTTGATCCTGTTGTGAGGGAAGAATTAATGGGGGAACTTCAGAAATATATTGAAAATGGTGAAAGAAGCATTTTGTTTTCAACACATGTGTTAAGTGATTTGGAAGAAATTGCAGATTATATTACTTTTATAGATAACGGTAGAATTATTCTTCAGAAGCCTAAAGATGAAATGCTTGAGGAATATATGATTATAAAAGGTGATTATGGTAATTTAACAGAACAACAGAAAAAATATTTAATTGGAGTAGAAAATAAAAATTACGGATTTGAGGCATTAATTGAAAGCAATAATGCACAGAATTTTGACGGTCAGTTTGTTTTTGAAAAGCCAAATGTGTCACAGATTATGTTACATACAATTAAAGAAGGGAGAATGTAATAATGGCAAAGATATTATTTATGAAATATGATTTTAGAAAAATGAAATTATTATACTTGGCATCCATAGTTCTGTTTGCACCATTAGGATATGTTATGGCATATTCAACTGAGAACATTCTTTCTGCTTATTCATATATGCTCCTTATTTCTACAATAGTACCAACGTCACTATTTACATATGAACAAAGAGCAGATTGTGGTTTTGATTTAATGCTACCTGCAAAGGAAGGTGATAGAATTGCAGGAAGATATCTTATAAGTGCAGTAACGATTATATATGAATTTTTATTGGGAACAGTAATTGCATTTATTTTGACAAAAACAACACAGGCAGTTTGGTTTGACATATCAGTTATATTTAAATTTTTTGTAGGTGGAATTTTAATATGTATGTCTATAGAATTGTGCATATTATACATTATAGGAAGAGGGATAAACCCACAAGTTAGAAGCGTAATGATTATGCTTCCTAATATGATAATATGGGGGATTGCTTATGCAGCAATAAATATTTTTAGCGATAAACTATCAAGTGCAAAGGGAATATTTAGCAATTTTGAAATGCTTGGAAATATAGTGTTAATTGTTAGCCTGATCTTTTATATTGCTTCTATGTATGTATCGACATATATAGTAAAGAAAAAGGATTTTCGATAAAATTTACAGTCCAAATTTGTAATATAAATAATTAATTTCAAAGTTAGTTCATTTCATAGAAAAAACATATTTTTTTACAAGAATATTTAACAAAAAAAATGAATTTGCAGTATAATATGTTTATAGTTATTTAGGGTATAACTATATTGATAAGGACTAAAATTTAAATCAGTAGTAACTGATTACTTAGGAGGTAATATTATATGAGCAAATACGAAGGAACACAGACAGAAAAGAATTTAGAGGTAGCTTTTGCAGGAGAATCACAGGCAAGAAATAAATATACTTATTTTGCTTCAAAAGCTAAGAAGGAAGGATTTGAGCAGATTGCATCATTATTCTTAAAAACTGCTGACAACGAAAAAGAACATGCTAAGATGTGGTTTAAGGAATTAAACGGAATCGGCGATACAGCACAGAACCTTGAAGCTGCAGCAGAAGGCGAAAACTATGAATGGACAGATATGTATGAAAATTTTGCTAAAGTTGCAGATGAAGAAGGCTTTACTGAAATAGCTGCTAAATTTAGAGGAATAGCAGAAGTTGAAAAACACCATGAAGAAAGATATAGAAAATTAATAGACAATTTAGGTAATGGTGAAGTATTTAAAAAAGGAAGTATAACTGTATGGAAATGTAGAAACTGTGGACATATTCATGTAGGAACAGAAGCTCCAGAGGTTTGCCCAGTTTGCAATCATCCACAAGCTTTCTTTGAAGTAAACGCAGAAAATTATTAATTATAAACATTTATAACAAATTTGCTATTTTTAGTTAAAAAAATTGGAGTATACACAATAATTTGTGTGAAGTAAAAAAACTTCTTATAATAGTATATCGAAAAATTTGTGTAAAGTTAAAAAAAAACCTTCTTATGATAAAATAAAAATATCATAGGGAGGATTTTTTATGAAAAGAGAAAGAAACGAAGAAGATGAACTACTAGAAAAAATAGCAAAAGAAATTATGAGAAGTAGAAATGCGAAAATAAAAGTATAAAAAAAGATATAACTAAAGCAGTAATATCCTTTATGGAAAAAATTACATTAAAAATAGTTGATATTTTTAATTTTTTAATATACAATACTAAAGTATAAGAATGGAGGATTTTAATGGTAACT
>ERZ857922.4474-NODE-4474-length-10503-cov-3.645865_pt1 | contig 10503 bp, 10 predicted proteins | sample MGYA00519579_ERZ857922 | MGnify/ENA primary metagenome ERZ857922 (study PRJEB31778, sample SAMEA3449375) | human gut metagenome | biome: human gut; feature: human-associated habitat; material: faeces | place: United Kingdom | collected 2010/2012 ... | reverse complement strand
TTAAGTATCTAGTAGTCACTTCTATTCATAATAGTGTATGTCCTCAGTTTCATGCTTTTGATGAATTCCGTACATTGTACAGAGAGTGAAGGAAGGGATGCACAAGTATCATCGGAATCCTCTGTAGAAACAAACCGTATCGTTCGTTGTAGGGCTACATGATTAGAAACAGTAACTTTACTCGGTTCAAATCAAGTGGTAACAAAAGATATGCAGCTGAAGTAATGATTCTCGTTTAGAAGGTGTTTCTCGTTTATTGAAAGAACTACTGGACTCAGATAGTGAGAAATCACCAAAGGAAAGGTTTCGTAAGAAGAACAAGATTCGAAAGCACCGTAATGAAGAACGAGAAGAACATCCGGAAGTAGATACAAAGGATACAATAGAAGTATTGGATAAATTGGGAAGAATGGAAATCATTATGGATAAACGAGGGGGGAAGTCCCGACTTGGTAATCTGCGAAAGAAGCATTTGAAAGTGTCAGACAAGCAAAGTGTAAACAGTGGTCCATCAGTGAAGGAAGATTTGGAGTCGATTCCTGAAACTACTGAAGCCTCAACAACAGAGTCGTTAGACGATATTCCGAGCTTAGGTCCCCTCAATGATTTGGATCCTAATGAGGATGCAAACGATTCTGATATTGCTGACGAAGACATTCCAAGTCTGAAAACCTATCATCCAGCGAAGCGATCATGCCCTGTATTTCTTCATCCAGAGGTGCACCGCCAGACTGTTGATATCCATCCTCTAATCACTGACAATGAAATGTATTCCATTCAATGTGTCTTTGTGAAGAAGACCGAATCAGTACCTTCAGAGGACTATCTCCTAATGAGTCTTATTCATAATTCGCCAATATTGCGTTCGATAGAGGATAATCCAATCATTACTCTTTCTGGCCCAGAATTGGCTACAGTAAAGCAAGTGGCGTGCATGGTTGCATCTTCGGATTTTTCATACTTTCCCGCCATTATTTTAAATCTTCCACTTGATGTTGAAGAGGAATCACCTGATCTCACAGTTTTCATAGAATCAGAATTCCCTAATTCAGTCCAATATCGGGTTGATACCACAATTCCTTGTTTTCTTTGGTGTGCTCCATTTCTGGTCGATTCTCCTCCCCCATCCGTCACAGAACTCAAGCATTATCCAAAGAGATACTTGCGATCTCAATGGTCATTCACTCATGATCATCTCCAACCTGAATCTCTCTATGACATGTATTGTTATGCTGAGAGTGTAAGGGGGTCACCAATGAAGATTTCATTAGAGAAAACCAAAGCGCCGTTTGAAACTCCTCGAGGTGGAGTTACATTTGATTATTGATATTTAGGCGAAATGACTATTGAAGGATGGTCTCTCACATCACAGGCTCTCCATTTCTCGATTCGTAGCAATCTTGATAAGACACCTGTCTGTCGCTTGAATGGATATTTGCCTGCTGACTCATCGAACTTGTATCCACAATCTTTCTTCTTTCCTACTGTAAATGAGGATAAGAATCATTTGGATTGTAACATTATCTATGATACTGTGGAGTATCATTATAGTCGAGATTTTGATCTGAAATCAAGATCAAATAATAGTGCCTTTTTCTGGATTCTGTTGTTTATGATATTACTATTAGTTCTCATAAGTCTTATTATTCAACCACTTATGTGGGTATGATATGGAGTACTAACTAATAGAACACAAATAAAGAATCTATATGATCAGTGGAATGTTGATCAGGAACAGGAACAAGAACAAGAGAGTTTATTGAATCCTAATCAGGAAGAGGTATAATGATAGAGTCAAAGGGTGTATTAGAGTTTCGTGGTATGGTTTTGTCCTTTGTTATGTTTGTTACTATTAGTATCCTGAACAAACAGAAATCACCTAATTGACGTTAGTTCATAAGAAGGTGTATCAACTATAACTACATTGGTATTTCCATATGATACACTAGATGTCTCTAAAGGCAACCAGGTATTTGAAGCAGCATCATACACATAAACAGGATGTGGCGACACATTGTTTGTCTTGCTTACTGAGATTACTGTCAGTACTACTATGATCATACCAACAATAATCAGAATGATTCCGATCACGAAGGACAAATCCATCTTGCTCTCAATACAGAAAGAAGGTTTATCCCACTTTGCCAGACCAATTCCAGCCTCAACACAAGTACGTGTACTCGTTCCCTTATAACCTTCAATCGTTGTACAATCCAGAGTGTAACTCTCACCAACTGTTGTAGCAGGGAAATCTTTCATGGCATCACACTTGGGCAACTCAACTGTAATCGTTAAAGTGGCTGTACAACTTCCTTTCTCATTACTAGCAGTCACCACATAATCGGCAGTAGCAGTAGCAGTAGTAGGAGTACCTTGAATACGTCCATTAGTCTCAAGAACCAAACCACTAGGAAGTTCAGGTTCCACAGAGAATTCAGACACAACATGCTCAACACCAGGACGAGGAATCACATAAGAATGCTCAGTAGTCATCACAAAGACAGTAGTTGCATAAGTCAAATTGCTAGGTACCATGTAAGTACAACCACTCACATCCACACTACTCAATACACCATTTGTACAAGTTCGGAAAGCCTCTCCCTCCATATCTGTAGGACACTGTACCATCAATCTATCTCCATTGGCAACAGTGATACCATTCACACCAGTACACGAAACAGCAGATACAGTGATGACCAGATTGGTTGTGACTTGAGAATTCTCATTGCTAGCTCTCACTGTGATGGTGAAAGAACCAGTCTCCTTTAGAACACCCACAATAACACCAGTCGAAGTCAGAGTCAAACCAGAAGGCAAAGAACCCACAGCCATAAACGAACTGGCATAACCAGTATACTCAGGATCTGAAGATACAATACCCTCACCTGAAGTCACACTAATGGTACTAGGAGTATAGTGGAATCCTGTGATATCATCATACACACAGTTCGAGGTATTGATAGGTCCAAACACACCATTTGTACACAGACGAGTAGCAGTACCATGCATATATGTAGGACACTCTGTAGTAGAAGAGGATGTAGCTCCATTAGCAGCAGCAGGGAAAGAATCCAGAGCAGCACAACTGTAATCAATCACTTCAATGCTCAACGTTGTTTCCTTATTACCACCAGCACTAATACCACTAATCGTGTACACAGTGACAGTAGAAGGTTCAGTAGCAGTTCCAGAGATCGAACCATCCTCTGAGAACATCAGACCATTAGGCAGATCTGGAGAGATTGTGAAACCAGTGAACAAAGAATCCACCATCAATGTCATTGGCTCTATCGTCACACCTATCTTTACAGACAGAGAAGACATGGCATAAGTGAAGATAGTGGCTTCACGTACAACACAATGTGTCAGATCAAGTTCCTCAAACACACCTCCCAAGCACTGACTCATTCCATAACTAATGTAATACTGAGGACAACTAGTAATAGCATACTCTCCATGATTTGTAGCAGGATAAACATCAGTTGCTTCACAATTCACAATCACAGAAGAAATAGTAATTGTTTCAGTAATACTTCCATAACTACTAGAAGCAGTCACAGTGAATTGGACCCCACTCATTTCATTCTGAAGACGACCACTAATGACACCAGTAGTAGTATCAAACACCAGATTATTAGGCAGAGCAGGAGAGATCGACCAAGTATCAAGATAACCAATATAGGTTGGAGTAACAGTTTCATCCTTCATCAGAACAAGAGTTACCACATTATCAGTACCATAGTTGAGATTATCTGGAGCAGGAGCCATACAAGTGTTTTCTACCTCATCACTCAACACTCCAGTAGACAAGCAGGTTCTGTACATAGCACCCAAATAGGTAGGATCATCACAAGCCTTCACAGCCTTGGTACCTGCATATGAAGCAGAGTAACCATCAGTAGCACTGCACATAACAACAGTAGCACGAGTTCCAAGATACACTTCAGCCATCTCAATTCCTTGTAGATCGAATCCATAGGTATCAACACGATACATACGATAGGATTTAGTATTATCGAATGTATACACCTTATTATAACCATAAGCCTGTGAAGTTGACCATGAAGGAGTATCATGCATCAGAGTGTCCCATGTTTCACCATCATTAGAACCCAACACATCAACGTTATAAGGACGACGATTTGGCATGTTACCAGAGTAGAAATTGAGATAGTTGATAAACACAGCACGATTGTTGTTGTAAGTCCACTGAATCCACACATGATCATCATCAGGAGTGTACGAACCGTCTGAATTCATTGAGTTGAACTTATCATTGGTATTCTTATTCACAGCATTTAGAACTGCTTCATACCATGTACCATCATCAAATCCAGGATGTGAATAGCTGAGAACACCATCAACAACCAAATCATCCTCATCCATCAACAAGGAAAGAGAGAAAGTGAGATCGTCAGTAACAGTAGTCATTGTGTGAGTCTCCAGACAAATCAGATTACCAGAAGCACTCAATTGGGCAGCGGCAAACGAAAGAGAAACACGATACGAAACAGCCACATCAGACTGTGTTAGAGATTGAGTCATATAGGTGAGAGTGCCTTCAGGCAGGTTATCTCTGAATTGTTCAACACCATTCAAATAGAGAGCATAACCTCCTTTCGTAGTTATAGTATAATCAACTGAAGCGTACTGGACAACGCTAGAAATATCAAATGAAGCACAATAATAAGCAGAAATACTCTGAGCTGAAGGTGCAGAAGCAAGAGTTGATGTTTGCCAACTGCTACCATCAAACTCATTCGTATTCCATCCTGTTGGAGCCTCAGCAGCTTCCACATAGTATCTCCATTGAGTACTATCAGATAGTGTCGTTTGAGAAGTTGCTACAGATGAAATGAACACCAAAGAACTACCGATTGCAACAATAGCTAGAAGAAAAAGAAACATTAAATAAGGACATTCTTAGTATTAACTGAATGTATACTCGAAATACTTGATAGATATGATTCTCCTTCTCTATTGGAATTCATCAAGCCTAATGGATATTTCCTTCTATTAACCAATAACCTGATAACAAGAATGACTCAAAACAGTTGTAATGAAGGTTACAGTTCGCATGATTCCAATCAGTTTCAGATCATTAGCTTAGATATGATTGTCATCCTTTATTGGGATTCTCATCAAACTAATCAAACAAACAAGTAAAAACAACAAACTCAATCAGTCAGCGCAGCAAAGGCCTTATCAATATCCTCGAATAGACCCTGGAACTTTCCATTCATCTCCTCCACAGGCATCTTAGGATGATAGAACTTCATCGAGGTGATCTGATAGATGAGATCAGTCATATTACTCTTTATCATGGCCCAAGTGATCTTTGCATCCACAGGAGAGTCTTTGATAGCCTTCATGCAACAATCATAGAAATGGGTGATCACTCGAAGCATACCAACTGACTTGTGAAGAGGAGATGTGAAGTCATAATCAGAATAAGCATTCTGTTGAAGGAAATCTTCACGAATAATCTTTGCTACCTCCATAATCACCTTTTGGTCCTCTGACAGAGATTCCTTACCCACCAACTGCACAATCTCTTGAAGGTTATCTTCCTCCTGGAGGATCTGACGCACACGATTACGCATCGAGATGAAGTCTGCATCCATGGAGGAGAAGAATGGCTCCAACACACGATCATACTTACTGTAACTCACCAGCCAGTTGATAGCAGGGAAGTGCTTACGTTGAGCCAGCTTCTTCTCCAGACCCCAGAACACCTGTACAATAGACAGAGTGGCAGAAGTGACAGGATCCGAGAAATCTCCACCTGGAGGCGATACAGCTCCTACCACTGTCACTGAACCCTCACGCTCAGGAGAACCCATAAGACGAGCACGACCTGCTCGCTCGTAGAATGCAGCCAGACGAGCTGACAAATAAGCAGGATAACCACTATCAGCAGGCATTTCACCCAGACGACCTGAGATTTCACGCAGAGCCTCAGCCCATCGAGAGGATGAATCAGCCATCATAGCCACATTCATTCCCATATCACGGAAATACTCAGCAATAGTAATACCAGTATAGATAGAAGCTTCACGAGCAGCCACAGGCATGTTGGATGTATTGGCCACCAGACAGGTTCGGTTCATAATACCAATCTCCTTACCATTCAACTCTGTCTTTAACTCAGGGAACTCATACAACACTTCAGCCATCTCATTGCCACGTTCACCACATCCCACATACACAATACAGTTCGTATTGGCATACTTGGAGAGAGCCTGACTGATCACAGTCTTACCACAACCGAAGGCACCAGGAATACAACAAGTACCTCCCAACACAGAAGGGAACAAAGTATCAATGATACGCTGACCAGTGATCAGAGGATGATTACCAGGCAGCTTCTCAATCACAGGACGAGGAGATCGTACAGGCCACAAGTGGGACATCGTCAGTTTCGTCACAACACCTGTCGTCTCATCACGTACCTCCAACAGAGTATCTTCCAATGTCATCTCTTCCTTTCCATCTGTTTCACCTCCATATACCTTCACCACAGTACCCTTGTAGTTGGGAGGGCACATGATGTTGTGCTCTGGAATCAACTCATTCTCATATACTTGACCGAAAATGTCACCTCCACTGATGATATCTTCTTCCTTGAAGTGAAGAGGCTTGTACAGCCATTTACGTTGTCTAGGAATTATTGATACTACGTACAATCCACCTGTTTAACGCAGGAACATCGGCTCCTCTTGGAATGAAAGGAGAGTGGGAGTTGTTGTAAATTACCTCCAGAGGACGCTGAATACCATCGAAAATGTTGGACATGATTCCAGGTCCCAGTTCCACCGACAGAGGAGAATTCGTGCGCAAAACAGGATCACCAACAGTCAATCCAGCTACGACTCATTCAATCCAATCACTATAAACCTGTCTCCTCGTAACACTGAATAGATGCCGTATCTCCTTCCAGTTTGATAATCTCTCCCACCAGACGATCATATCCCACTCTAACCAGTTCATACATACTAGAACCAGACATATGGTCAGCAACAACCACTATTCATTATCCAACTGTTCATTCAAGCATACGAGGTCCAGACACCTTCAGAACGTATCCGAACATACTCTCTTTCTCTTCATCATTGTAGGAAGGCATTTTGACAAGTCGTAAGCGCTACTAACTACAGAATCTGGAGAACAGAAGGATGCAAAACGGGGAAATGGAGAAACCATTCAATTTGGAACAAACAACACATCGAATTCTTATCAACAGCACCCTAATCACTTCGTGAAGCAATTTACTTGCGAGCAGGCTTCTTAGCCTTTCGGTTCTTGATCTCACTACAAACTCACTTTACTAACACAAACCATACGCAAGAGCAGCTTCCTTCGACTTCTTCGTGATTTCTTCACGCTGTTCTCTCTTCTTCTGGATATCTGCAAGCGACATACCAACAACAGCACGCTGAACCTTATAAGACTTCTTGCTGCGACGCTTGCTCTTTTCAGCAGCCTACAAAGCTCAAAACCATTTCAAACACTCTTACCTCTGACTTCTTGTTGTTACGTCTCCAAGAAGTAGTCCATCTGATACGAGCAGGTCTCTTCTTCTGCTCGTTCAAAGAGCAGCACTTGCTGTTCAAATAACGCACAGGCTACAAAGGAACGCTAGAGAACGAATAATTACCTGTCCATCCTTGCGAATGTACATACCTCCATGTCCAGGGTAAATCTTGTACTCTGAGAAGGAACAAGTCAGTGTTCTACAAAGAGTGAGCAATGGACATCCAATCGACTCCAATTCGTACCAAACCACAAGTTCAATCCACCTACTTCACAACCATTCTGAATAGAGTTCTGTGTAAGAATGTATTGCTCACGAAAGGCTAGAAGAGATGTTTAGTGGTATTCTTGATTATTAAGAATGAATTGCCTTGACTGATTTTGAAGAAGCAAGCGGATTTGAGATAGAATGGATATAATGAAACGATTAGAATAGAACATAGGAGATAGAATAGCCTGGAATGAAACAAAGAGATTCATATAGGTTTTGTAATGATGGCACTTTCCATTCGAATAGTGTAGATAATCTAATTCTCATTTTGATAACTAGGAATCTTGTATTAATCCTTCTGATTGTCTTGTTATCGTGTTCCATTCTCCTATATCCTCTTCCCTACTGTGATCAAGAAAATAAGAAAGGTTCAAATGGAAAAATGCACTAATGAGTAGATTGCCGTCCTTGTTTGATTAACGGAACCTGTAGCGGAGTTCATGCATATTGTCAAGAAGGGTATGAATCAAATGGAGTTGCTTGTGTGAAAAGTGCTGTAGATCATTCTTTAGGTCTTGAAACGTAGAAATTGTTATCCAAAATGGAAATTATGAGAAATACGATCAATGAATTGTTGAAGTAGGCTTTATAACCGGATGTTTACGTCTAGTAAACGTATGGGGGATTATCTATGCGAGAATTATACTTCGAATGGTAGTGTATTTCCCTATGTATCAAGAAGCGAATTGGAGGACTATCTCAAGTATTGGTATTTCGTTTTTGTTAATCCTATAGATTTAATATGAGCAATCCTTCAACATCTTCTTCACCCGATTATGCAGTTTTTATGGAAATCCTCTCCTCTCTTCCTTGTTATCGCTTCCACAATGCAGTGGAAGTGGAAAAGCATCTCTCTGAGATCACTGAAAAGGATTTGGTGGTGGAAGTGTCTACTTGTTCTGATCGTGATCGAGATGTCGTCGTTTCTCCTCTTATGGATGAATACTTCATCCAGAAAGATACTCCCACCATCGGCTATTATTGTCAACTACGACGAACCTTGGATGAGAATCGTGATGTGATTGATGGATATTTGAAACAGTTGATAAAGAGTATTATGATTGTATTGACTTGTATCTTTGCTTACATTTCATTCAATGAAGTGTGTTTGAGTGGGGATGATGATAGATAGATTAGGGACATGAAAGTGGAGATTGAGAACATTCTAATTGAACATCTGCTTCAAGATGACAAATATGTTCGATTGAGTGATATCAAGAGAACTGTGATTCGTTCGAGCAGTTTCATTCCTCTCTCCTATCTGTTGTGGAAACCAGTAGGAAATCGAAGATTATTGGACCATAGGTGGTATTCCTTGAAAAGAAGAGTAAGAATATTGTTGTGATGGACCGATTGATTCATGATCAACTGGAAGTGTATTGGCGATGGATTGGAGAAAAGAGAGAAATCCAAAGAACATCTCGAAGACCTGAGTTGAAAAGAACGTTGCTTGTAAATGAAGATAATACCAACAAGTATTTTAGAGTCAAGATGGATTAATCATGTTTGTTGAACTCCGATTGTATAATGAGATAACCGTTTCTATCGCCTTACTTTTATCCCAGTTTTCTCCAAAGATGACGAAGTTCGGGCAATATCTTAAACACAATATTGTTCCCGAATGGAGAGATAAAGTAGGAATAGAGTAGAAGAAGAATAGATAGTACATTGACTATAAAGGGTTAAAGAAGATTCTGAATGCATGTCCAGAGAATCGTAATTATGACGCAATACGTAAATTGATAGAACCTGTGGATATTGAAATGTCTCCTACTCCATCCTTTGCAGTGACCCTTCATTCTGTGGAGCAACCAAAGAATAGTTTCCGTGAAGTTGACAACTCATCAACTGTTGGAATGGTTGATCTTACAGGACGACAAGTTCGGGGAGATTCTGAAGGTATTTTAGAAACAAAGAATGTATGATCTATTAGACTATGACCACACCTATTCGGCAGCTTCGGTAGATCACTTGAATGAGAGCCTGAAGATTCGAGCAAAGCGAACTTTTGTAGATATATTGGTGTAAAATTCATGGATAGAGTCAGTGGGAAGATACGGGTGGCAAGTTAAGTTGTCAATGGGTCTTACCAGAGGTAGGAATGAATAGATAGATCAATGAAAGTGTGTTCCAAAGAAAGAGCAAACATTTTTTCAGAAATTGTATGCTGAAATTGAAATGGTGAACCAGATGTATGTGAGCACTCTTGAAGAAGGAATTGAGAAGTTCAATGGATATTGCAAGCAAGTAGATCATTATTGCGATTTACGGTCCCAAACTGGAGAGATTTCTACCAACAGTCAGAAATATCGTCAATTACAATTCGGATTGAAAGAATTGTATCGAATGATTGAATGTTTACACAACTACTGTTCACTGAACCGAACAGCAATTGATAAGATTCTGAAGAAACATGATAAACGAAGTAATTGTGAAAGTCGTGCGACCATCATCAAATCCGTATCAGAATTACGTTTTTACAAGGAAGAAGGTGCATTGTTTTTGAAGGATCGTATTGAATCTCTGTGGAAGCAGGTAGATTGGCATCCATGGATGAATCATGAATAGTTTGTTGGTAATGATCATTCAATGAATGTACTGAAAGGAACAGCGAAAAGTTCCACATCGATTCACTTCTTCTGGATTGGCTTGTTTGTATGATTGGTTGTGTGAAGTGATATTAAGGTTGGTGCGTCCAT
>ERZ857922.4466-NODE-4466-length-10521-cov-2.720428_pt1 | contig 10521 bp, 5 predicted proteins | sample MGYA00519579_ERZ857922 | MGnify/ENA primary metagenome ERZ857922 (study PRJEB31778, sample SAMEA3449375) | human gut metagenome | biome: human gut; feature: human-associated habitat; material: faeces | place: United Kingdom | collected 2010/2012 ... | reverse complement strand
GTTCAACTCTATCTCTATCTCCGGATACCACATGCAAGAAGCAGGTGCCACCGCAGATATCGAGTTGGCATACACCTTGGCTGACGGTTTGGAATACTTACGTGCCGGAGTAAACGCCGGAATGGACATCGACGCATTTGCTCCTCGTTTGTCATTCTTCTGGGCTATCGGAATGAACCACTTCATGGAAATTGCCAAGATGCGAGCCGGACGTTTGTTGTGGGCTAAGATCGTTAAACAATTCAACCCGAAAAACCCGAAATCTTTGGCATTGCGTACACACAGCCAGACTTCAGGTTGGTCATTGACCGAGCAAGATCCGTTCAATAACGTGGGTCGTACTTGTATCGAGGCCATGGGAGCAGCTTTGGGACACACGCAATCTTTGCACACCAACGCATTGGACGAAGCTATCGCTCTTCCGACCGACTTCTCTGCTCGTATCGCTCGTAATACCCAAATCTATATTCAGGATGAAACTACCGTATGTAAATCAATCGACCCGTGGGGAGGTTCTTACTATGTTGAGAGCTTGACTCAGGAATTGGTTGAAAAAGCATGGGCTCACATCCAAGAAGTGGAGAAATTGGGTGGTATGGCTGCCGCTATCGAATCCGGTATTCCAAAACTTCGTATCGAAGAGGCTGCAGCACGTACACAAGCACGTATCGACAGTGGAGCTCAAACGATCGTGGGAACGAACAAATATCGTTTGGAAAAAGAAGACCCGATCGATATTCTTGAGGTTGACAACACCGCTGTACGTGAAGCCCAAATCCGTCGTTTGCAAGAATTGAAAGCTAACCGTAACCAAGCTGAGGTTGACGCTGCATTGGCTGCAATCACCAAATGTGCAGAAACAGGAGAAGGAAACTTACTTGAATTAGCTGTTGATGCAGCCAAGAAGAGAGCATCTCTGGGTGAAATTTCAGATGCATGTGAAAAAGTTGCCGGACGTTATAAAGCAGTTATCAGAACCGTGAGTGGAGTATATTCAAGTGTCGCTAAAGAAGACGAAGACTTCAAGAAAGCGAAAGAACTGGCAGACCAGTTTGCAGAAATGACAGGACGTCGTCCGCGTATCATGATCGCTAAAATGGGTCAGGACGGACACGACCGTGGTGCTAAAGTTGTTGCTACAGGTTATGCAGACCTTGGCTTCGACGTGGATATGGGACCGTTGTTCCAAACCCCGGAAGAAACCGCTAAACAAGCCGTTGAGAACGACGTTCATGTTGTCGGAGTATCTTCTCTGGCAGCCGGACACAAACCGCTTGTCCCTGCCGTTATCGCAGAACTGAAGAAATTGGGACGTGAAGACATCCTCGTTTACGTAGGTGGTGTCATTCCTCATCAAGACTACCAATTCTTGTTCGACGCAGGTGCTATCGCCGTGTTCGGCCCCGGTACCAAAGTTCCGACAAGTGCTATCCAAGTTCTCGAAATTTTGATCGACTTGGCTAAGAAATAATAAATGCTATCAGGCAGAAGAAGGGAGTCCGCAGGGCTCCCTTTCTTTTTGACCATACAGCTAACAATAATTTCCTTCAAAATTTGCATCTATCTTGGAGTTCATTATATTTGTAAGTACAAAAACGTGTGTATGAATCCGTCAGAATCCATATTAGATCTACTCAAAAAAGACGAAAGCGGTGCATTCCGCCTTCTTTTTAATCGGTACTATGATAATCTATTATTGTACTGTTATCACATATTGGATGACTTGGAAACAGCTGAAGACATCGTACAGGATTGTTTCGTTAACCTATGGAACAGCAAGCGCCTCCATTCATTTTCGGGCGATTTGGAGCATTTCATTTTCAAAATGGTTAAAAATCAAGCTTTTCTTTTTCTCCGGGAATACAAGAAAAGATACGATATGCAAGTTTCACTCTCCCAAGAAAGCGAAATTTCTCATTATGACACGCTTAACGACTCCTCCAAAGAGATCGAATTATTATACCAAACAATAGACAAGCTCCCCGAAAAATGCCGGAAAGTATTCCTCATGGCCTGTTTAAATGATAAAACCTACCAAGAAATAGCCGATGAATTAGGTACAAGCATTAACACCGTGAAGACTCAAATGAAGACGGCACTCAAATTTTTACGGGAAAACTTACAAGAAGAATTGTTTTTTACGCTTTTGCTTTTTTTAACAAAAAAAGATTAATTTCTTATCACCCTTTTTCTCCCTTTCAGCAATATATAAAAAATAAAGGGAGAGATATGAAAAAAGACATTGATGAAATCCTAGCCGCCTACCTAAATAAAGCCCCACTGACCGAAGAGGAAAGACGGGAGTTCGAGACGTGGAAGAATTCTTCCGCTCACAACGAAAAAGTAGGGAAGCTAATACAGAAGCTAGAAAAGCAGAAAAAGATATTAGCCCAACATCAGTCACATCAAGTTGCATTCGACAAAGTTCAACGAAAAGTCCACCAAAGCAAAAGAAAGCGTCAGTTGGTCTTTTGGTCATCCAGTGCGGCAGGGATTATCCTGCTAATCGGATTCTTCTTCCTCCTTCGCCCGGAGAATACCTCCACGAAAACACAAACGATCAATCAAACGTACATCTCCGGCTTAGCACTTAAAAGACCCGTAGCTGAATTAATTTTACCTGATGGCAGAAAGCGATTACTTAGCCAAGAGAAGAAAGCGGTTATTGTCTCTGACAGCAACAGAGAAATGCGTACGGACAAGCAAACCTTAATTGTTGAATCTAATACAATTAAAACAAGAGAACCTGAATACTATACCATAAACATTCCCTACGGAGCCGAATATAATTTGGTACTTTCTGACGGATCAAAGATACATCTCAACGCTGGTAGTACATTGCGCTATCCTGATCAATTTATCGGGAAAAAGAGAGAGGTGTTTTTAACTGGAGAAGCCTATTTCGAGATTAAATCTGATTCCCTCCACCCATTTATCGTCCATGCATCAGATGTTGCAATACAAGTACTGGGAACCTCTTTCAACGTGAACGCTTATGCCGAAGCCACATGGGTAAAAACAACTCTAGTCGAAGGACAAGTGGAAGCTCATTGTGGAGATAAAAATATCATCATGATTCCCGGTACACAAGTTGCTTACAACAAAACCACACAAGAATCGGACTATTTTCCTGTAAATGTACAACAATTCATCTCTTGGAAAGATGGTTACTATGACTTTGAAGATATGTCCTTGGAGGAATTAATGCAAATTTTTACCCGATGGTACAATCTCAATATCGAATTTGCGGACCCGCAGGTTAAAGAAATAAAATTCAGCGGACGATTAAAACGATATGAGGATCTTCGTCCTCTATTCAAAATGCTGGAATACACTCGCGATATCAATTTTATCATTGTAGAAGACAAAATTATAATACAAAAAAAATAAAATATAACAAGTTGAAGACTTGATCAATCCTCAACTTGTTCCTATTCTCAATACATTCCGGAGTCCTTGCAAGAATCGGAAGTATAGATGTCTAATAATTAATTTGTAAATTTATGAAAAAAAAACGAGACTATGTATTACCTAAACGCTGTAATTCATGGCAAAAGATGTTAATCTTTAAGAATTTTCTCGTAATCTTGTTACTAGGAATGTGCTTTACTACCCCAGCAAATGCTCAAACTCAGAAAAAAACAAAGGTTACACTCAATTTGAAAGACGTTACTTTAAACGAAATTATCACCGAATTAAAAAAACAAACCGATTACGATTTCTTTTACAACAGTGAATTGGCTAAATCTAAAGGAAAAATTTCCGTAGAAGCCAAAAATAAAGAAATAAAACTACTCTTAGACGAGATTCTTCCAAAACTTGGATTAGAATACATTATCTCTCAAAGTTTGATTTCTATTCGAGAAAAAAAGACTATTCAATTGATCAGTATAACTGGTCGCATTTTCGATGAAAAAGGAAATCCTATCCCCGGTGCTACAATTGTTATTCATGGAACGACACAAGGAGTCGCCTCCGATCATGAAGGTAGATTCTCTATTCCGGCAAGACCAGATGATATCTTGCAAGTTTCTTTTATTGGCTACAAACCTGAAATTGTGCCAATTAAAGGAAAAACAAAAATAAATGTAACCTTAAACCCTACAGCAGAAAATATTGAGGAAGTACAAGTCGTGGCTTTCGGAACACAAAAAAAAGAAAGTGTTGTATCAGCCATCACAACTGTTCGCCCTATGGATTTAAAATCTTCCAATAGTGACTTAACATCGAGTTTTGCAGGAAAAATTGCTGGAGTAATCGGTTGGCAAACAGGGGGTATTCCCGGAGCATTAACAGAAAGTGAAATGAATACGAAGTTCTATATACGAGGTATTACCTCTTTTCAAACTAATGCGAATATCGATCCATTGATCTTATTAGACGGAGTGGAAACATCAAAACTAGACCTAGCCCGTTTAGCTCCCGAAGATATCGAATCTTTCAGCGTTATGAAAGACGCTTCTGCTACTGCCATGTACGGTGCTCGTGGTGCGAATGGAGTGATTCTCGTAACTACAAAAAAAGGAGAAGAGGGAAGCGTATATGCTTCTGTTCGTTACGAAACAATTTTTTCCATGCCGACAAAAGAAATCGAAGTGGTAGATCCAATTACTTATATGAAAATGTATAATCAAGCATTAATCGGACGCTCTCCTTTAGCAACACCCAAATACAGCGAAGAGGTGATTAATCGGACTGCTTCAGGCAAATATCCCGATTGGCTTTATCCTCAAAATGACTGGTACGGGATGATGTTCAAGGACTATAACGTAAACCATCATGTGGGCATGAATATTCGCGGAGGCTCAAAAGTAGTACAATATTATGCTTCCGTGAACTATAACCGAGACATGGGAATGTTAAAGACAGACAAATTGAATGATTTTGACTGTAACATTACGAATAACCAAACTCAATTTCGTGCCAATTTAACGATCGACTTGAAAGCAGGGATCAAACTATTAGTAAACACCTCTGCTACATTAGATAAGTATCATGGTCCTCTTAATAGTATGAGTGAAGCTTATTGGCTAGCTTTCAATGCCTCTCCTGTAGACTTTGCTCCACTTTACCCAGGGGATGACACTTATGGTTGGCCGCACCTGCGTTTCGGAACAACTCCAGCGTATCAAACAAATCCTTATAAGCTTTTACAACAGGGATATCTGCAACGTACTCGCTATTCAACAATCAATAAAGCAGAGTATATCCAAAATCTTACCAGTTTAATGAAAGGACTTGAGTTTAGGGCAAGTGTAGCTATGGTTCAAACCGGTTATTACACAACGGGATTCACCACAAAACCCTTTCAATATGCTTTAGCCAATTACAATTTTGAAACAGGAAAACATAAATTACAAGATTTAAGTCCTTACGATGCACAACGAACATTAACAATAGATGATTATGCCTCTGTTTCAACAACAGATACACGTGTAACCTATGAAGCTCGTATGTTACACACTGCAGCTTGGAAAAATCACCAAACCTCACTAACAGCAGTATTTCAAGCAATGGAACGAACCTATACTCCTATCAGAAAAGTACTAAATGGAATGCCTCAAAGAAATTTAACCTTTTCCATGCGCGGTAGTTATGGGTTTAAAGACCGTTATTTTATCGAAAGTAGTTTCGGGTACAATGGTTCCGAACGTTTCGCTAAAAAGAACCGGATGGGCTTTTTTCCGGCAGGAGGAATTGCTTGGGTAATATCAAATGAACCTTTTATGCAGTCAATCTCCAACTGGTTGGATTTTTTAAAGTTTCGTGCTTCGTGGGGAAAAGTAGGAAATGATGGAATCATTTATGAACCTCGTTTTGTATTTTTACCATTAATAAATACCAAATTAGCAACACGTCCTATACCTTACGGAACCACATTTAGTCGATTCCAAATTGCATCCTATGCCAATGAAGATATTCAGTGGGAAATTGCCGAACAAATCAATTTTGGATTAGAAACTAAATTTTTCAAAGGAATTGTAGAAGTTACATTAGATGCTTACCAAGAGATTCGTCATAATATTTTAGCAAATCGCACAACAATCCCAGCTTCAATGGGAATAGAATTAGCTCCGTTGGATAATATTGGTAAAGCACGTTCCCGAGGTATCGATTTGGCTGCCAAAATTCAACATTTTTTTAATAATGATTTATGGATAATATTAAATGGGACATTAACATATAACAAGTCTATATATAAAGAAATCGAAGAGGCTACTGATAAACCTACCTGGCAACGCAAAGTGGGACACGAACTATCACAACAGGTAGGGTATATCGCAGAGGGTCTATTCCGCGATCAAGCAGAAATCGAAAATTCTCCGGTCCAAGGAGGAGATGTAATGCCGGGAGACATTCGCTACCGAGATTTAAATAACGATGGAACAATTGACGTAAATGACGCAACTTACATCGGATTTCCGGAAACTCCAAGATTAATATATGGATTTTCAGGTTTCATCAATTACAAAAATTTTGAATTTAGTTTTGCGTTTCAAGGATCAGGGAATCGTTCATTTTTTATGAATCCACAGAAATTATCTCCGTTTGAAGGCGATCATGCCATGCTAAAAGCAATTTACAAAGATCACTGGTCAGAAACTAATATGGCAAACAAACCATTCTGGCCTCGTTTGTCGACCTATAATCTAGTACACCACAATCCACAGGAGGATTGGTATAATGAAAATAATGCAGAAGTTCGCAAGAGTACATATTTTATGAGGGAATGCAGTTTCTTGCGTTGCACTTCGTTGGAACTGGCTTACAATATGCCACGAGAGTTGATGACCCGATGGAAATTACAAAATGTAAAATTTTTTATCCGAGCAAATAATCCTTTCTTGATCTCCAATTTTAAAGAATGGGATATCGAACTCGGAGAAGACGGCTTCAATTATCCAATTCAAAAAACTTATTCTATCGGGTTAAACTTTAGCTTCTAATTTAACACCCAATGATTATGAAACATTTTATACATATAGTTATTATACTATCCTTATTTTTTTTAGGATGCAATTACTTGGATACAGTACCTGAAAATGATATAGAGACCATTGAAACCATTTTTGAAAAACGAACTCAAGCCGAGGATTGGTTACAAACATGCTATCTATTTCTAAGTAAAACTCTCACAACACTTCCCGAAGATCCAGCTAGAACCGGAACAGATGAAGTCGTTGCCGGTGACTATTGTCGCCAATTTTTTATTAATAATAACTGGACATTTAAAAATTGGGTCGGATTCTCGATTGCAGATGGCCTACAGATGTCACAAGAACCTTACGGTAATGTATGGAAACGTGACTTATTTTATGCAGGAATTCGTTATTGCAACATTTTTATTGAAAAAATCAAAGGAACTTACAATTTGGACGAAACAGAGAGGAAACTATGGACAGCGGAAGTAAAAGCACTGAAAGCGCACTATTATTTTGAATTAATGCGTCGATATGGTCCGATTATCCTTGTACCTCAAAATATAGATGCTAATGCAGAAACTGTGATCATGCAACAACCCCGTTCCCCAATTGACTCCGTGGTTAATGCAATTGTCTCCTTATTAGATGAGGCGATACAATATCTCCCTCCAATGCAAAAAAAGGATATGTCACGTTGGGCTTTCCACAATCGAGAATCAGCTGCAGCTTTAAAAGCCATGACGCTATTTTATGCTGCATCTCCCCTATTCAACGGGAATCCAGCCTATGCTAACTTTACCAATAAAAAGGGAGAACTATTATTCCCTACATATAACAAAGAAAAATGGAAGCGAGCAGCTGAAGCAACCGATGAAGCTATTCGAATTTGTACTGAAGAGGGGGGTAAAGAATTGGTATCCGGAAATATAACACAATCATCTAAGTTACTCAACACAATGGCCGACATAGAGAATTCCGTATTAGCCAAAAACTTCGAGAACAAAGAAGCAATATTGATGTTTCATACAGATTATAACACAACTGGTTTATGGAGCAAATGGACATTACCTTACGTCAATAGTGATGATACAAAATATTATCACTATGAATCAGTTGGTTGTATTGGTGCAAGCATAAAAATGGTTGAAACGTACTACACGGAACACGGATTACCAATCGATGCTGATCTACAATGGGATTATACTTCTCGTTATTTATTGGGAAAAGAAACAAACCCCGAATATCGTTACGTCGTATCACTAAACACAAATTCCATATTGGGATTACACCTTCGTCGAGAACCTCGTTTTTATGCCCATATCGCTGCTGATCGCTGTTATTGGCAACGTGGAACAACCTTAAATGACGATATGATTGTGAATGTCTATCGTGGTGAACGTTACGGGACAAAAATCCCAACAATTAACGTCTCGACACCACAAAATCTAACTGGATATTATATAAAAAAAGGAGTCTATTCGGATGTACAAAATAATAATTACGGAACCGTTTACAACCGAGAAGAACCAACTATTATTATTCGATTAGCAGAACTTTATTTAATGAAAGCAGAGGCATGGAACGAGTATGAAGGTCCATTAGTAGATCGAGAACACGTGTATGAACCACTAAATACAGTACGTAAACGCGCTGGTATTCCAGACGTAGAAACAGCATGGCTGAACTATTCCAAAACACCCGACAAAGTGACAACTCAGAATGGAATGCGAGAAATCATACATCAAGAATGGAATGTCGAATTTGCTTTTGAAGGACATCGTTTTTGGAATCTACGCCGTTGGTTGACCGCCCAAGATGAATTAAATGCCAAGCAATACGGTTGGGTTATCACGGGACAAAACGCTCAACAATTCTACAATAATTTCGAAGGACCTATTGTTGTATGGTCAAAGCGTAAATTTATCGCTCCACGAGATTATCTTTTCCCCATTCGAAGTGAGGAAGTTCTTGTTTCAGGTTGTGTACAAAACCCTTATTGGTAATAAATCGTTTATAATTATTGATCTGTATTACATAAACTAATTGATTATGAAACACATACTATTAATATCATTATTAATTCTAGGATTTTGGTCTTGCCAAGATGATGATTCATCTTTTGGAGTAACAATACCACAGGAGAACCTCTCCTTTCGTCCAATAGCAGGAGGAGCTATCATGCACTATAAATTACCTCAAGATAAAGATATCCTTTCTATCCGAGTACGTTATCAAGATGCCTTAGGACAGAATGTTCTATGTTCTGGCAGTTACGCTTGTGATTCATTATTATTACTAGGTTTTAATGAGGCACAACAAGACGTACGAGCATTCGTTTCACTTTGTAGCCGTGATGACGTAGAGTCAGATCCAATGGAAGTCTCTTTCGATACGAAAGATTCCGGTCCAGTAGCATTTTTCGAACAATTAGAAGTAAAACCAAGTTGGAATGGTTTTATGCTCACGTTCGATGTCCCCGAACAAGCAAATGGAATGGCACATGTATTCTATATAGGTGAAAATCCATTAACCCACGAGCCAGATACCCTATTAATGAGTAGTTTTGTTATCACTGCAGGAGCTGATACATTAACATTCTCATTGAAACAATCGGGACCAACTAACGACGTTGTCGTTCGCACAGAGGACTTCCGCGGATACATGGTCAAACAGAAAATATGGGAAAAAGTAGAAGCTTATAATACGGGTAAATTAGATTTCTCTGAATTCGACTTTGAGGATCCAGAAAAACTCTCTCTCGAAGATCCTGACTATTGTTTGGGTCATAAATACCTATTCGATGGGGATGTCACAGGAGAAAGTTGTTATCGAGCAGATAAAAAAACGTTAAATACTTATGCAGCGGGACCAGGATGCCCTGGACGCACCATGTGTATTCTTGATATGCGAGAAAAGAAAATGGTCGCAGCCGTACGTTTATATACAATGATGCAAGTTAATAGAAGTTGGCCAACCAGTAGTGATAAATACTATAGAGTTTTTAGGAGTGGTTATTATTTGTCAGACATGTTACCCTGCAATATAACCATCTTTGCTTCCAACGATAAAGCAACTTGGAAAAAAGTAGGTTCTTTCGAACAATTTAGAGAAATTGGAGGAGATGCGCGCTGGTACAAAAACGCTTTTAACATAGATAATTACAATAAATCACAACAAGAAATTAAAGATTCAGACCCGTACTATGTGGAAATATCTTTCCCGGCTACCGGTGAATCTTATCGTTATTTGAAGATAAATATTAACGAATTGTATAAGTATGAATATGATTACATGTCCTCGTCATATGCCAATAATGACCAATATATGACGCTTCACGAGTTAGAAATTTATACAAATAAAGATTAAATTATGAAGAATATATTATTGATCATCCTTTCTCTACTGATCATTGGTGGATGTGAGGATTTAGAAGATACGTATAGTGATTATGCTGGAGATGGAGCAATTCGTTACGTAGGAGTATGTACAAATATTTCCATCACATCCGGTTGGAAACGATTGATAGTGAAGTGGGATAACAATCCAGACCCGTGTATTGAAAAGATTAAGGTAACTTGGGAAACTGAAAACATTCGAG
>ERZ857922.4465-NODE-4465-length-10523-cov-2.300344_pt1 | contig 10523 bp, 8 predicted proteins | sample MGYA00519579_ERZ857922 | MGnify/ENA primary metagenome ERZ857922 (study PRJEB31778, sample SAMEA3449375) | human gut metagenome | biome: human gut; feature: human-associated habitat; material: faeces | place: United Kingdom | collected 2010/2012 ... | reverse complement strand
GTTTTTCTGCCTCCAACAACAATCTTTCCGATCGTATGCGCCTTAAATGCTTTTTTATCAGCCGGGATATCAACCAACAATTGTCCCTGTCTGCCAATTCCCCAATGGTCATCTACACATGCGATCAACTTCCAGTCATATCTATACTCTACATCCATGTCTATTGATCATCCTCACCATCTGCACTTTGAAACAGATAGGCATACTCTCTTGGTACATATGCTTTTACTTTGGTGCCATCATTTTCATAACTTTCTTCCAACACCTGGCCATATTTACGCAACAAATTGATCTGAGAACCATCTGTATAAGGAATTATTTTGTCGATAAGTACCTGACCGGCTTTCAACAATTCGCTCAACGCATCTAACATTTCCTCCACACCTTCTCCCGAACGTGCTGAAATGCGAACTGTTCGGTCTGCACGCAGATCTTTGAGCACCTGCTCTCCCTCTAAACGATCAATCTTATTAAATGCAGTGACGATCTGTTTATCGCCAATTTCCAGCTTACGAAGTGTTTCATACACTGTATGCATCTGCTCATCCATCTGCGGATTAGAAGCATCTACTACATGCAGGATAATATCTGCATATCTGGCTTCTTCCAGTGTACTTCTAAATGCCTCGATCAGATGATGCGGAAGTTTTCTGATAAATCCTACCGTATCTGTCATCAGGATTTCCTGACCACTTGGCAGCTTCAGATCTCTGGTTGTTGGATCCAGGGTTGCGAATAATTTATCCTCTGCAAGAATCCCTGCACCGGTCAGCGTATTCAGAAGTGTTGATTTTCCCGCATTCGTATAACCAACAATCGCGGCCACCGGAATATGACTGCGGCTTCTCTGCTCTCTTGTTACTTCTCTGTGCTTCTTTACATCTTTTAATTCACGGTTAAGCTGTGCGATCCTGCTCTTGATCAGACGCCTGTCCATCTCAAGTTTCTTTTCTCCCGGGCCTCTGGTTCCGATTCCTCCTCCAAGCCTCGACATAGCCTTACCAAAGCCCGCCAATCTGGTCTGCTGGTACTTTAACTGCGCCAGTTCTACCTGAATCTTGCCTTCACTTGTAGATGCTCTTGCCGCAAAGATATCCAGAATGATCAATGTTCTGTCCATTACTTTTACATCCAGTTCATCCTGCAGATTCTTCATCTGTGCCGGAGAAAGTTCATCATCACATACGATTCCTGTCGCCCTAAGCTCCCAGATCATACTTTTCAGTTCTTCAATCTTTCCTTTTCCGACATAGGTTCCCGGATGTTGCTGTTCTCTGTTCTGAATGACCATTCCTACGGTCTCGGCTCCTGCCGTGGACACCAGATCTTTTAATTCTTCCAGAGATTCTTTTGTATCATCCTGATCTGAAAGTGATACACCGACCAGTATTACTTTTTCTGTTTCATTTTTTATTTCTATCATACTGTTTCCATTTTCTATAGATTCATTCCATTTATCTTGTTTTCAGAAACTCGGCCTCTTTTTTTGCCGATTTGTCATTCGGATAATTTTCCAGATACTCTTCCAGTTTTACCTTTGCACTTTCCCAGTCTTCCATCTGTTCATATGCAACAATAATATTGTACTGCATCTCTTTTTTCATCTTTTTACCGGAATCTTCCTGTGCCAGGCCAAGATTATAATAATTTAATGCCTCTTTCGCTTTTCCGAGTTTCAGATCACAGTTTCCAATCATATTATAGATGGTTCCCGTCTTTTCGGCATCATTTTCCAGTGCTTTCTTAAAAGCTTTTCTTGCACCTTTATAATCCTTCTTTTCCCATTTGGCAATTCCAATGCCACGATAAGCATCCCCGACATTTTTCTTCTTATCTACTGCCTGTTCAAACTGTTCGATTGCCTGATCATATTTTCCGTCTTCTAAGTATTCTACCCCTTTTTGGGATGGATTGCCGCAGGCTGTCAATAATACACCTGCGCAAACGACCACAAGTAATGCCTTAATTTTCTTCATACTTTCCTTATATTCTCCTCATCTACTCAATCTGCCAGTCAATTGGCTCTACTCCGTGAGCTCTCAGATAATCATTGGTCTGACTGAATGGCTTACTTCCGAAAAATCCACGATATGCGGATAACGGACTCGGATGCGGGGCTTTCAGGATCAGGTGTTTGGGATTCGTAAGCATCCTTGCCTTTCTCTGAGCCGGTGCCCCCCATAAGATGAAAACGATCGGACGATCCTGACTGTTTAATGCCATGATAGCTGCATCTGTAAATTCTTCCCATCCAATATCTTTATGCGAATTGGCCTGATGCGCTCTTACTGTTAATACCGTATTTAACATCAGGACTCCCTGCTCAGCCCACTTGGTCAGGCAGCCGTGATTGGGGATCGTACATCCCAGATCATCATGCAATTCTTTATAGATATTCACCAGTGACGGCGGAATATCTACTCCTTTCTTCACAGAAAAGCAAAGTCCGTGTGCCTGTCCTACATTATGATATGGATCCTGTCCCAGTATAACCGCTTTTACATTATGTAAAGGTGTCAGATGAAATGCATTAAAAATATCATCTGCAGGCGGAAATATCTGTCTTGTCCTGTATTCTTCGTTGACTGTTTCAAATAATTTTTTATAATATGGCTTTTTAAACTCTCCTTTCAGAGCATCCTGCCAGTCATTATTAATTGCTGCCATGTTTTACACTATCCTTTTTCCTCTTATCTTTGTTCATTCTTACAGACGAACGGATACACCTTTTCCTCTTAAATATTCTTTTACTTCTCTGATCTCCAGTTCCTTATAGTGGAATAATGATGCTGCCAGAGCCGCATCCGCTTTTCCTTCCGTCAGTGCATCGTAAAAATGTTCCAGACTGCCGGCACCTCCGGATGCGATCACCGGAATATTCGCTTCCCCGGCAATTGCTTTCGTAAGTTCCAGATCATATCCGGCTTTTGTTCCGTCACAATCCATACTTGTCAAAAGGATCTCACCTGCTCCAAGCTTCTCCACTTTCGAAGCCCATTCCACTGCATCAATTCCTACATCGATCCGTCCGCCATTCTTATAAATATTCCAGCCACTTCCATCTTCCCGCTTCTTTGCATCAATTGCAACAACTACACACTGGCTGCCGAACTTTTCTGCTGCTTCTGATATCAGATTCGGTGTATTAATTGCAGATGAATTAATTGAAATCTTATCCGCACCTTCTCTTAAGAGTGCCTTAAAATCATCTACTGTACGGATTCCTCCGCCAACTGTAAATGGGATGAATACGTTTTCTGCCACCTTGCGTACCATATCTACCACTGTACCTCTGGCATCCGATGATGCTGTAATATCAAGAAATACCAGCTCATCTGCACCTGCTTTATCATACGCTTTTGCAATCTCAACCGGATCTCCGGCATCTCTTAACGATACAAAATTTACTCCCTTTACAACTCTTCCGTTATTTACATCCAGACATGGAATGATTCTTTTTGTATGCATAATGATGTCCTCCCTATAATTCCACAAAGTTCTTTAATATCTGAATTCCGATATCACTGCTTTTTTCCGGATGGAACTGGCATGCAAATACATTCCCCTGTTCTACCGAAGCATGGATATGTGTACTGTATTCTGTCGTAGCAGTTACAATTCCCTCATCTGCTGCTTTCAAATAATAAGAATGAACAAAATATACATAGGAATCTTCCGGAATCCCTTTGAATAATCTTCCGTTATTCTGGAACTTCAAAGAGTTCCATCCCATATGTGGAATCTTAAGGCCTTCCTTATCCGGGATTCTTAGTATCTCACCTTTCAGAATTCCAAGTCCTTCCACGCCCGGCGTCTCATCACTTCGTTCAAATAATAACTGTAAACCAAGACAGATTCCCAAGAAAGGAGTTCCCTTTGCCGTCACATCCCTGATCACCTCATCAAGCCCATATTGTCTGAGTTTACTCATCGCATCTCCAAATGCTCCGACTCCCGGAAGGATCACTTTATCTGCATTCATGATCGTCTCTCTGTCTCTTGTGATTATTACTTCCTGTCCCAGAAGCTGCATGGCTTTCTCCACACTCTTTATATTTCCTGCATCGTAATCAATAATTGCAATCATCTTGTTATCCTGCCTTTCATATGTGGTATATCAGGGATATTGTCCCGTACATTCACTTTATATTATTTGTCAAGTGAACTGTTATGGTTTATTGTACATCAAGTTCAAACCAGAATTCAACTCCATTGTCATAATTCTTTACACCATACTCCTGGTTGAATGATTTCATAATTGCTTTTACGATTGAAAGGCCGATTCCGTTACCTCCATATTCTCTTGTATGGGCCTTATCTACTTTATAGAATTTATCCCAGATATGAGATGCATCTGCTTCCGGGATCGGATTACCGGTATTAAATACCGATACTCTGACTTTGCCGTCTTTTTGCACCATCTTCACTTCGATCACCATATCGCCGCTGACATGATGGCATGCATTACTTACATAATTTCTTACAACCTGCTCTACTTTAAACTCATCTGCCCACGCATAGATGTCCTCTTCTGTGTGCAACATAATCTTGGCACCTGCCTGATCCGCCATGATCTCCATACTCTGCAGAACGCCTTTGACCAGTGCCGTCAGATTAAATCGTTCAAACACGATATCTTCATCACCGAATTCCAGCTGGTTCAATGTCAGCAGATTCTTGACCATCTGATTCATCTTGGACGCCTCATCCATAATAACATCACAGTAGAATTCCCGACTCTCCGCATCTTCATTGACTCCTTCTTTTAATCCTTCGGCATAGCCCTGGATCAGAGCGATCGGTGTCTTTAACTCATGAGATACGTTTCCTAGGAATTCGTTTCTCATCTTTTCCAGCTTGTCTTTCTGTTCGATGTCTTTCTGCAGACTGTTGTTAGCTTTCTTAAGTTCAGAAATTGTGCTCTCCAATTTCTCTGACATCCGGTTAAAGTTCTCTCCCAGTTCTCCGATCTCATTGCTTCCGCCGCTGGTGTATTTCGCATCAAAATCAAGATCTGCCATCCGGTCGGATAATCTCGCAAGCTCCCGGATCGGATCTGTGATTCTTTTTGAGAAATACCAGATCAGAAGAATGGATACAACGATCAGAACACTTCCTATATATAATAAGAAACGATTGGATATCGACGCACTTTCACGCATACTTTCTACCGGACTTCGAAGCAGGAACTGACTGCCGTCATCCAGACTTCCCCACATATCAACATAATAACTCTGATTCCACGGATCCCATGACTGGTTGATCTGATAGACATCCGTAGAATCCAGTGTCCGGCTTTCTTTTTGTGCCTGATTCAGAAAATATCCCATCATCTGATTCTTCAACATATTCTTGTCATGCACATTCGTATGCACATCATTATCCTTTTCAATTACCAGATAAGAAATATTATTCTTTTCAGCGAAATGAATGAGTGAATTATTCTTCTTTGTGCTGTCCCATTTATCTTCATTTGATACGTCATTTAATTTCTCATAAAGTTCTATGAAACGGGATTCCTTCTTACTTATATAATACGGCTCCAGAAATTTTCCGTTGATGAACATCAATGTCACGACCAGACAGATCAACAATCCTACAAAGGATGTGATCATCTGCGTCTTAATCGAATGATGTACACTTTTTATCTTCTGTTTCTTATCTTTTCTTATGATCTTCATGCTTCATCAACCTCAAATTTATATCCCATGCCCCAGATTGTCTTAATGTAATTTCCCTTTTCTCCGAGTTTGCTTCTTAATTTCTTTACGTGTGTATCAATGGTTCTTGCATCTCCGAAATAATCATAATCCCATACATTATTCAAGATCTTCTCTCTCGATAATGCAATGCCCTGATTCTCTACAAAGTATGACAGCAGTTCGAATTCCTTGAAGCTTAATTCAATCTCTTTACCATCAATCTTCACCTGATGTGCGGCTTTATCGATTACAATTCCTCCTGCATCGATCTCGTCACCACCGCCTAATACATTGGCTCTTCTTAATATTGCATTGACTCTGGCTACCAGGATCTTCGGACTGAATGGCTTGGAAATATATTCGTCAACCCCCAGAGCAAATCCCTGTAATTCATCTCGTTCCTCTGACCTTGCAGTTAACATGATGATCGGCACTTTTGATGACTGGCGTACTTCACGGCATACCTGCCATCCATCCATTCTTGGCATCATCACATCCAGAATGATCAGTGCAATATCTTTTTCATCATAAAATACTTCTATTGCTTCCATCCCGTCGCCGGCTTCCAATACCTGATATCCTTCTCTTCCCAGGAAATCTTTCACCAGTTTTCTCATTCTGCTTTCATCATCTACTACTAATATTTTGATCTTATCCATAAGACCCGGCCCTCCTCATAAATTTATATTTTCATGATATATTTTTCTTTGATCTTAATTATTATAGCAGAGAACTATGTAGCCTTTGTGAAGTTTCCGGTATATAGAATAAAAAAAGTACCCACAGTGTCATATTACTTATATTACCATGGGTACTTTTTCTTAAGTTACTCTAATCTGTAATTTGTTGTTTTATACAACTCATACTATTCTTCATCTTCTCTTTTCTTTCTCTTAAGTGAGAATCCTCCGATTCCGGCTCCGAGAGATGTTACTGCAAGTCCTAACCACGCAAACATGCTTGATGGATCTCCGGTCTTCGCAGCTTTTCCACTCTTCGTATTCAATGTGGATCCTGTCTTACCGGATTTGCCTGATGTACCGGTTGTTCCATTTGTATCGTTAACTTTCTGTCCTGCATCCTTTTTCACAAGTGCACTGATTGCTTTATTCAGCTTCTCAGTTGCTTTATCAACTGTATCCTGATCTTTCTTTTCTTTCAGTGCTGTGTCAGCCTCAGCCAGTGCTGACTGAAGTGCTTTCCAGCTGTCTGCTGTATAATCTGATTCGTTTAAAGCACCTGCTGCTTTAATTGCTTTTTCAAGTGCATCTGTTGATACTTCTTTCGTCGGCTCATCCGGTGTCGCTGCTTCCAGTGCGTCGATTGCTTTGTTCAGGCTATCTGCTGCTTTATCAACTGTATCCTGGCTCTCTTTTGCTTCCAGTGCAGATTTCGCTTTTGTCAGCTCTGACTGAAGTGCTTTCCAGCTGTCTTTTGTATAATCTGATTCGTTTAATCCTTCTGCCTTTTCAATTGCTGCTGCAAGTTTCGTTGTATCTACTTCAGATGGCGCCGGAGTTTCTCCCGGAACTTTGTATGTAAATGTAAGAGATGTTGTATAACCAGTTGATGTAACCGTGATCTGGAATTCTGTTCCGGCCGCCGCATCTTTAAATGGCGCTGCATCTGTCACCAGTGTTCCGTCTTTATCAATAATCTTTACAGAACCTCTTCCACTTGCTGCATAATCGGTGCCGTTCACATTTACAGATGTAATATTTCCGATATAAGTATTGAATGCTTCCTCATTACTGTTTTCTGCCACTGTAAGCTTTTTGTTATCTGCATCATATGTTGCCGGCATATCTGTTGTTGACAGAATGAATGTTGTTTTCAAATCTGCATATTTTCCATTTTTATCTTTTACTGTAAGTGTATATTTCCCCGGATTAATTGAAGAATCTGCTTTAAATGTTAATACATTGCCTTCTACTTTCACATTCAATCCTTCAACGGTGTATTCCGGATCAAAATCATCCCTAAGATTCAGCTCTATCGCCGTCTTACCAGCAGAAATATCTGCATCTGCAACCTTAACAGCATCCTCTGTTTTTGCAAATTTTACAGGGACATAAAGATCATTAACATCAATTGTATATAGACCATTTGTTGTATAATATTCAATACTGTCAATCGTCTTGCCCATCATAGATGCATAATGCGCTGAAGATGTCGGGCAACCATGTACTGACTCTGTATATCCGGTACTCCAAGCGAGCTCATTTCCTCTCCAGATGTTCTCCAGATGACGCATACCATAGGCAGTTCCATCTGTTGTCTTTACAACGACTGCATTTACATTAGAAGATGTAATCTTATCTTCCGGAAGTCCGTCCAGATTAAGCTGGTAATCCCCATAAGAAGACTGTGTTAACAATTCTGCCGTAACACCTGTCAGAGCTTCTGCTTTCTGTCCTTTAACCTCGCTGAATACAAGTTTTCCATCCTTGTCCATAGAAACTTCTTTGTAATTTGCAGGAGCCTCTGTCAATGGATAGTATGCATATGTCTCGTTTTCAAAAAGTGTATCTTTTCCTTCTAATGTTGTGGTAGATGTCTGTCCACGGTTCGTTACTGTAATATCAACTTTATCCGTATCTTTTACTTCTTTGTATTTTGTAAGATCTACTGAAGGATCTACTTTCACAGCAAATGTAATACCATCAATCTGTGATCCATCTGCATTTTCATGATAAGAACCACCTACAAGTCCTGTGGTACGTGTCTTGTTCTTTGTTGCAGAAGTAAATACATCAACATCCACGTCATTGTTTGTTGTCTCTGATTTGTAGAATGCTGCATACGGGATGTTCATAAGAACATAAGTCTCTTTTTTCTCTGCTTTTACAAGTGACTCGATTGCTGCATTCAGATGACTGGTTGCTTCATCCACTGCCGCCTGTGAATGCTTTTCTGCTAATTCCTCTTTTGCTTCCTGAAGTTCTGTCTGCATTGCTGCCCAGCTCTCTGCTGTGTAATCTGACTCTGTTAAGCCTTCTGCTTTCTTAATTGCTGCTTCCAGATTTGTTGTGCTGATCTCTTCGTCTACATCTTTTACGATATTTGCATCTGTTGCCTGGAAATTATAGGTTACATCTTTATATCCAAGTGCTGAGATTGTCATTGTCCAGTAGCCTGTTCCATCTGTTCCTTCCGGCAATGTACAACGCAGTGACTTGGTAAGTCCAAGCTGGATTCCCTGTGCTTTATGCATCCAGTTATCTGCTGCAAATTTTGTTCCGTATGTTGCTTTTGCATTCGTGTATGTACTATCATCTCCATAGTATGTCCATTTTACACTCTGCATATTTGCTCCGAGGTCTCCGTAATTACCCGTCAGATCTACTCTTAAGAATTCTCCATAAGAGCCCTTTGCTTCTTTTACTGTAAGTCCTGCTTCTTCTGCTGTTGGTGCTGTTTTTAATTCCTGTCCTTCAATTCCAGATTCCGTTCCTGTCTCTTTTGCTGAGAAACTGAATGTTCCATCCGCATTCTTAGTTGCTGTCTTAAGTCCGTTTGTATCTGCTGTAACTTTTGCTTTCAGACCTTTGTATGACTGAAGTTTATTCTCGGCAAATCCTCCTGCAAGTTCTCCACCGTTTTCTACAACTTTGTATGCTTTGCAGAATGCTTCATAATCTTCTGTCGCTACTTTTACCGGTACATATTTCAGTCCTGTAACATCATATTTTGTCATCTTCGTTGTTGTTCCGTCTTCTTCGGTGATTGCTCCACGGTCAAATGTAATCGTTTTTCCATCTGTCAGAACAGCTGTCTTTGAATCTGTCCAATATGACACTTCATAAGATTTTCCATTTTCTGCCTCTATGGTTGCCGCACACTGATAACTTCCTCTGTGAAGTCCATGGTTCACCGTTGCACGTGTTACAACATCAAATGCACCTTTATCTGACTCTCCTTTTGTATCCAATTCACTGGATGATGAACTGTCTCCTGCTGCCTGTACTCCTTCTGCTGCCCAGTATTCCGCCCAGCTAAGTCCTGCATAGACATATTTATATTCTTCTTTTACTGCTGCTTTCAAGTTATCAATTGCACTATCAAGATTTTTTTTCGCTGCATCGACTGTATCCTGAGATTTCTTTTCAGCGAATGCTGTCTCTGCAGACGCAAGTGCTGTCTTTAACGTATTCCATGTCTCAGCTGTGTAATCACTTTCTTTTAATGCTTTTGCTTTCGTAATTGAAGCTTCCAGAGCTGCTGTATCTACAGTTGCTACTGTACTTGCTTCTGGTGCTGACTGGATTGCTTCTAATGCCGCTTTTTTTATGGCATCAGATGATCTTGTTGCAGTAGATACGGTATCCCAACTATTAATTGTATCTTCTGTTGCTGACTGACCAGCTAATTTTGATTTTATTCCCTTTGATTTAGAATATGCTTTGTTAAAATATGAATCGTTACCAGACTCATAGCCATTTTCCGGAGTTACTACAATATCAGAAAACTTTCCATCTTTTACAGTCAAGGCTACTCGGACATCATATTCATTCCATTCATCTTCATCATCCTCCTCTGTTCTTGTGACATGTGCAGTCTTCGTATATGTTCCATCTTTTGCCACCTGATCTTTCATTACCGCCATCGCCGGTACCGCCGGACAAATGCTGGCTGCCATGGTTGCCGACATCGCAACTGCCATTACTTTTGTCTTCATTTCTTTCTTTTTCATAAAAGCCTCCTTAATGAAAATATTTATTATTAAGTTAGTATTTTCTAACTTATAATTAAAAAAATTTCACTAATCAGACATGTGCGTTTTCCACACATGTCTGCATATTATGTTATTTTATACTCCAA
>ERZ857922.4455-NODE-4455-length-10540-cov-3.397234_pt1 | contig 10540 bp, 10 predicted proteins | sample MGYA00519579_ERZ857922 | MGnify/ENA primary metagenome ERZ857922 (study PRJEB31778, sample SAMEA3449375) | human gut metagenome | biome: human gut; feature: human-associated habitat; material: faeces | place: United Kingdom | collected 2010/2012 ... | reverse complement strand
GCATGATTTCTGTGCATCGCGAAGCGCGTTACTGTGAACGGAGTGAACAGTAACGTTTGCCGTGAATAAGTTACTATGAAAGTTCCGGATGGCAGTTGCAAAGCGACTGATTTTCATATAAGGTGATGTCATCAGCAGGTGGCATTACCATTCCGGATGTATTTATAAGTGGCGGTTTCTGCAGTTTCTGTTCAGTTAGAAGGTTAAATATATATGCATAAGGAGGAGAAGACATGAAGAAAAAAATATTTAAACTTCTCACAGGAATGTTGCTTTCCTGCGCACTTGCAGGATCCACAGTAGCGGTACAGGCAGAGGAAGCCGGGACAGATACCGTGAAGAGTTATCTTACCGGAGAGGATGTATCTGTCGGCATTGGCCACAGACGTCCCATCGCAGTTATGCTTGGCAACGATACCAATGGCGCTCCACAGAGCGGAACTGAGAACGCAGGAGTTATTTATGAAGCACCGGTAGAGGGAAGCATCACCCGTCTCATGGCGATCATCGAGGACTATGACAATATTCCAAGGATCGGTTCTGTGCGAAGCTGCCGTGATTACTTCCTGTTCTATGCAAATGAGTATGATGCCATCTATTCTCATTATGGACAGGCTGTATATGCACTTCAGTATCTGGACCAGCACCTGATCGACAATCTGAACGGACTTACACTTGGAAATGCTTACTATCGCAGCACAGACCGTGTAGCACCGCACAATGCTTACACTGATTTCTCCCATCTTCAGGCAGGAATCCAGAGCCAGGGCTATAGCCAGGATTATAAAGAGGACTATAATGGTCATTTCCAGTTTGCACCGGAAGGAACTGAGACAACCCTGGATGACGGAGTTTCTGCAAATGTTGTGAAGCTTGATAATTTCGCCTATAACCATCCGTGGTTTGAGTACAATGCAGAGACTAAGGAGTACAGCCGCTTCCAGTTTAATGCACCGCATATTGACCAGAACACAGGTAATCAGCTGACATGTGAGAATATTATTTTACAGTATTCCAACTATGTTCCATATGATCCAAATGGTTATCTGAACGTAGATACCCAGTCCGGAGGTGAGGGCAAATACATCACCAGAGGCAAGGCAATCGACATCCACTGGACAAAGGATTCCCAGTGGGGAATCACTCATTATTATGATTCCAATAATCAGGAGATTCAGCTGAATCCTGGAAAAACATGGGTCGAGATCGTGCTGAATGATTCTGTAGGTTCTGTGTCTTTACAGTAAAATAAATTAAAAATGGAGAGGGACGTCATAAGATAAGGCGTTCCTCTTTTGTATTTACGTGAAAAACATGCTCTAGAGCCTGTCTGCACGAGCGCATGATGCAAATGAACGCGTTTTGACTTGATTTGCAAAAGTGATAGGACGATCAAAACACGGTAGAGCTCTTTCAGATTATGCAATATTTTACAGAAACAATAATTCTACACGTTAAAATGTGAAATTTTTCTGAAATTAAGAACTGTTTACCTGAAACCATGGACGAAATGAAAAAAATGATGTAAGATAAGAAATTGATATGTATGAAAAACTACATGGAAACATAATAACGGAGTTGACAAATAAAATGAATGATCGGGAAAGACTGAAAGATAAAAAACGTATTGTAATCAAGATTGGAAGTTCCTCTCTTACCCATGCTGAAACTGGCAAGCTGAATCTTCGGAAACTGGAGATTCTGGTAAGGGAATTGGGCGATCTTCGAAATCAGGGTAAAGATGTGGTTCTGGTATCTTCAGGTGCCATCGCTGTTGGAGCAGCAGCTCTTGGATTTAAAGAGAAGCCACAGGAGCCTCGTCAGAAACAGGCATGTGCAGCGGTTGGACAGGCCAGACTTATGATGATTTACCAGAAGCTGTTTGGAGAATACAATCAGATGGCAGGTCAGATCCTGATGACCAAAAATACCATGGTAAACAACGCCAACCGCAAAAATGCAGAGAACACGTTTAATGAGCTTTTATCCATGGGTGTGATCCCTATTGTTAATGAGAATGACTCTATTTCCACCTATGAGCTTCAGTCTCTGGAAAAATTCGGAGACAACGATACCCTTTCTGCAGTGGTAGCTGCTCTTATAGGGGCAGATCTTCTGATCCTTATGTCAGACATAGACGGACTTTTTACAGATGATCCGAATACAAATCCAGATGCGAAATTTATTGACACGGTAGAAACATTGGACGATGAACTTCTTAACATGGGAAAATGCTCCTCCGGAAGCAAAGTGGGCACTGGAGGAATGGCTACCAAGCTTACAGCTGCCAGAATTGCCACAGCTGCCGGTACCGACATGGTAATTGCCAATGGCGGCGATTTTCATAATATTCACCGCATTGTGGAGGGCGACCCCTGCGGTACATTGTTTGTTGGAAAGAAAAAGGAAGAGTTTTTCCTGATCGATTATATTGAAAAATTGCTGTAACTGTTCAGTATCTTCACAGTTACAATTGCTTTAAGTTTTTGTATAAATTAAAATTACATAGAACATTCTCAGGAGGAGTATATTATGGACAGCACAAAAATCGACAGAATCAACACCCTTCACCATAAGGCACAGAGTGTAGGCCTTACAGAAGAAGAGAAAAAAGAACAGGCAGAGCTGCGCAAGGAGTATATTGCCACCATTAAGATGAACCTTAGAAATCAGCTGGATAATATTGATGTAAAGGAAGCCGATGGTACGGTTGTGAATCTTGGAGAAAGATATGGAAGAAAAAAGACTCATTAGAAAGCAGATTTTTGCAGCCAGAAAGCAGTGCAGCGATGCGCAGGTAGAAGAATGGAGCCATCAGATTACAGATCAGGTGCTGAAACTCTCAGAGTTTGTGAAGGCTAAGCATATTCTGGCTTATGCAGATTACAATCATGAAGTAATGACCAGATATATCATTGAGGAAGCCTGGAAAGCAGGAAAAGAAGTGGCAGTCCCGAAGGTTGTGGGAAAGGATATGGTTTTTTACCGCCTTACTGATTTTTCTCAGCTAGAGCCTGGATATTTTGGAATTCCGGAGCCTGTCAGAGGCGAGATCGTGAAGTGGGAGGATGCTCTTATGGTCATGCCTGGTGTAGCTTTTGATCCTGAGAACAACAGAGTGGGATATGGCGGCGGCTTTTATGACCGCTTTTTAGAAAAACATCCTGATATTACCAGACTGGCAGTGGCTTTTGATTTTCAGATCCTTGATCTGGTGCCCACAGAACCTACGGACATTTGTCCTCAGATCATTGTGACACAGAGTAAAGTTTACCGGAGGGAGGACTTATAAATGAATGAAATGCTGGAAACTCTTGGCAGGAATGCCAAAGAGGCAGAAATCGTTCTTCGAAACCTTGATACAGCTAAGAAAAATCAGGTTCTGGAGGCTGTTGCAGACAGCCTTGTTGCAGATTCGAAAGCACTTCTTACAGCAAATGCCATTGATGTAGAGAATGGCAGGAAGAATCAGATGCCAGAAGGACTGGTGGACCGTCTGATGTTGACAGAAGCCAGAATTGCAAGCATGGCAGAGGGGCTTCGTCAGGTTGCGGCACTGGAAGATCCTATCGGGGAAGTGACCGGGATGAAAAAACGTCCCAACGGACTTCTCATTGGACAGAAGAGAGTCCCTCTTGGAGTGATCGGAATCATCTACGAGGCAAGACCAAATGTGACAGCAGATGCTTTTGCCCTTTGCTTTAAAACTGGCAACGTGGTGATCTTAAAGGGTGGTAGTGATGCCATCCATTCCAATACTGCTATTGTGGATTGCATCCGCAGAACCCTGGATGAGAATGGAATTACGAAAGATGCGATCCAGCTGATCTCTGATACTTCAAGAGAGACTGCCGGAGAATTCATGAAGATGAATGAATATGTGGATGTACTGATTCCACGAGGAGGCAAAGGTCTTATTAAAGCAGTAGTAAATAACAGCACGATTCCTGTAATCGAAACTGGTACCGGAAACTGCCATATTTATGTGGATGAGAGCGCAGATCTTCAGATGGCGGCAGACATTGTGATGAATGCCAAGACACAGCGGGTGGGTGTCTGCAATGCCTGTGAGTCTCTTCTGGTGCATGAGAAAGTGAAGGATGCTTTCCTTCCGGTTCTTGCAGAGCGCCTTCGGACAAAGAATGTGGAGATGCGTGCTGACGAGGAAGCGAAGGCTTTGATCCCAGACGCAGTCACTGCCACTGAGGAAGACTGGGGTACAGAATATCTGGACTATATACTTTCTATAAAAGTAGTTGGATCTGCAGATGAAGCGATTCGCCACATCAATCGCTACAATACAGGCCATTCAGAGGCAATTATTACCAGAGATTACAACAATGCCCAGAAATTCCTGGATGAAGTAGATGCAGCTGCTGTATATGTGAATGCTTCTACAAGATTTACGGATGGTTTTGAGTTTGGTTTTGGTGCCGAGATCGGAATCAGCACCCAGAAGCTTCATGCCCGTGGCCCCATGGGACTTCTGGCACTTACTTCCACAAAATATATCATTTATGGAAACGGACAGATTCGTCCTTAGGTTTGATTTTTGAACCGAGATATGTTATACTAGACTTCGATGTTAATATTTAATATGGGGGACTCATTTATAAGGAGGACTTTTTAAAATGAAGAAAAAGCAACTTTTGGTATTCATTATGGCGGGAAGCCTTGCAGCCGGAATGTCTCCGGTGACAATGGCATTTGCAGAGGCAGATACCCAGACCGTGACAATAGAGGACATAGTAGCTGTTGCCGCAGAGTCAGAAGAAGGAGAAGCAGCAGCTGAACCAGTGCAGGATATTTCAGATGCCGCAGCAGATACACCTGTGGAAGAACCTGCACAGGCAGCAGATACGCCGACTGCAGAACCAACCCAGGCAGCTGCAGATACACCGGCAGCAGAACCAACCCAGGCAGCTGCAGACACACCGGCAGCAGAACCAGCTCAGGCAGCGGATGCGGTTGTGGATGATGGCTTTAACAGCGGAGATACTGCTGAGCTGACTTTGGAGGAAGAGGAGAGTGCTACCCCTACTCCTGAGACCACTGGTCAGATTATCCTGAAGGCAGCAGATGGAACCCAGACATCCTATTCCACATTAGCAGAGGCAATTGCGGCAGCACCGGTTAATATTGGCAAGGATGGTGAAGTTACCCAGATCCTTGTAACCGGAACTGTAGAGATCAGTGAGACTGTTGTGATCGATCAGAATAAGAATATCTCTATTGCAGCAGCTGCGGATGGAACTACTATTAAACGTGCAGCCGGATTTTTAGGAGATATGTTTAAAGTAAAAGATGAGTCCACTTCTTTCCAGTTTGGTACAGGCAAGGAGGGTGAGACTGTTTTAAGTCTGACTGTAACAGGAGCACTTGACCAGGGGGATGCAACAGGCTCCATTATTTCTGTGGAGGGTGGTTACTTCGGAATGTCCGATGGTGTAACCCTGACAGGAAACAGAACCAGTGCGCCGGGAGCTGCAATCTGTAATTCTGGCGGAAGCATCGGACTGGCAGGTGGTACTATCACAGGAAACCAGTCTGAAGGTATTGTAAATGAAGCTGCTGAAATTACAGGTGGAGCTATTTACAGTCTGGGCGAGATCCGTGTTTCCGGCGCCGTAATTGTAAAGGATAACAAGGACGATGGTCTTAATGATAACAGTATTGTTTTAGGCGGTGATAACGCATGTATCGCAGCAATTGGCCAGCTTGCTGAAACAGCAGACCTTCAGGTAAGAAGAAGTGACGCAGCTGCCGGAAAGATTATTGTAAAGGTCGGTACGGATGCGAATGGTACTGCACTTACTACTATGGAGAATATTCTGGCACATGTTCATTATCTGGACACTACAGAGTATACCATTAACAACCAGACTGGAGCACTTGAGTCTGTTACAGCTCCTGTTAGTACTATGACGCTGACCGCAGATTCTATTTCCTGGAACAAGGCGTATGAGCATACTGTTGATCTGACTTTCCATACCAATGATGCAGGTGTTGGAGGCAGATATTATGTGACCTGGGTGAAGAAATCTGATTCTACACCTGGATTTGAAGCAGTAAAGAGCAATTATAAGAGCTCTGGAGATATTGCTAGCTCTGCAAGCGTACAGTTGACAGATGTAGCTTATGATACAGCCATTAAAGTAGTTGTATATGCTGAGGATTCCAAGGGACTTGAAGCAGTTGCACCACTTGTACTCACATTAAAGGCGAAAGCAAGTACTCCCACAGAAGCTCCGGTTACTACTACACCGACGCCAACCACTCGTGCAACCATTAACCCGTCTGTCAGCGAAAGCAAGGTAACAGGTCTTGAGAAAGCACTGGAATTCTACCCGAAACAGATGTACAATTTCACAGTAATTGGCGCTGGAACTGACAATACAAACCCGATCAAAGGTGATACCAAGTGGATCCCGTATGGCTGGAGCATGTCCGCGAAGAACATTGACACCGGATATCAGAAGAGCTGGTCTATCGGAAATGTAAATGGTATCAAGCAGGCGAAGACCTTTAGAATGTATATCTTCTTCCAGAAGTACATATACAATGGATCCGAATGGGAAGCTACCGGCGTGAAGGAAGCTCTCCCTACAGAATTTAAGTCCAAGGCAATCGACTTCACAGTAACTCCATCCGGCACAATCACGCCAACTGCAACAGCCGGTTCTGGTTCCGGCGGTTATGATTATAACGGAACAGGTAGCGGCGATGGAGATGGAACAGATGGCGATGATGCAGAGAACCATGACGGAACAGACAGCGATACCGGTTCTACATCTGCAACAAACGCGAGAACAGCCGATAACTCCCCGATTGCCACTATGATGATGCTTGCAAGTCTTTCTCTGGTAGCTGGAGGTTATGTTATCGTCAGAAAGAGAAAAAAAGAAATCTAAGAAAATCTATGGCATATGAATAACCATGCATTTTGATCAGAAGTTTTTCTGACAGCAAAATAATAAGAAACATACATTAGGCAGGTCTTTTGACCTGCCTTTTTGCATATAATAATACAGGCAGCGGGGGGACAGGCTATAGCGTGTAAAAAAAGGCCTTCTGCAAGATGTACGTTACACTTTGTTGGAATGATTTTTCAAACACGCTCTAGAGATGAAATGCCGCCTGAGTTTTTTCCTGCTGCAGGAGGTAAAATATGTTGTCAGAAAGCGTATTGTCAGTCAGAAAAGAATTGTTCCCACAGAATAAAACGGCTGTCAGTGACATGCCGAAAGTAAATATACAAAAGAACAACCGACAGATGCAGATATGGTACAAACATCGCTGTCATTTGAAAACATATATTATTCTTTATGGGAAATAGCTGGACGCTACAGCAGCTTTTGCCAGTTTCGCGTGATTGGAAACAGTCATGACGAGAGAATGATCCCAATGCTGGAAGTTGGCACCGGCGCACAGATGATCTTCTGTGTGGCTGGAATTAATGGAACTCAGGCTCTTTTGCCGGAACTTCTTCTGAAAATGGCAGGAGAATACTGCAGGGCCTACGAATGCGGCTGGAAGCTGGATGAATTTTATGAAGTGAAAAAACTCCTTGATAAAATAAGGATCTGTCTGATTCCGATTCTAAACCCGGATGGTTATGAAATCCGCCAGAATGGCTTTGGTGCTATTCGAAATCCAGTTTACCGTCAAATGCTTCGTATGCAAAGCATTCCTGCTGAGGATTTTGGATATAATGCCCGTGGAATGGATATTTCACATAATTTTCCAACGGTTCATTATATCCGTTCACGTATGGGAGAGGAACCAGCCAGCGAGAATGAGACAAAGGCATTGATCCGGATCATTCAGGAATATGATGGAAGAGGACTTTTGACGTTTGCTCAATCCGGAAGGGAAATCATTTATTATCACTGTCAGCAGGGAGTGGGAAGTCTTCCGAAATCCTACCGGCTGGCAAGACATATGCAGAAATCTTCTTCCTATCATCTGGAAAGGGAACAGATGACCGAATCGGCCAGGGAAAAATTTAAGGGAATGGGAACCCCGGAACAATACTATATTCAAACGAAAAAACAGCCGGCATTTCGTATTAAAGTACCAGCTCAAAGCGGAAATGGAAGAGGCGTTGAAGAGGATAAAAAGGCAGTATATGAGGAAATACATTTGCTTCCATTGGAATATATATTTTCATTAGACAATTAAATGTTATTGTTTGCAGGTGAGCTTTTGTAAAATAATTACCGGAGAAAGCTGGCCGGTAACCATAAAAGGAGATGTCCGAAATAATCGAAACATCTCCTTTTAGTATATGATTTGTTTTTTGGCGTTTACGAAACGCATAGAAGATTGCCATGCGCATCCGAAATGATTATTTTTCGGAAGTAGCAGTTTCCGGTCTTTCGTATTTCCTGCGGATATCTTTCATGACAAAAAGATAGGAAACACCGGTAAATACTGCTGCTGTAACCCACGCTGCCGGGTCACAGAAGCATGCAAGTGCATAACTTCCTACCGCCATGGAAATCATTGCTACAACCAGACGTGCAACCAATTCAGAAACACCACCCATCATAGGCAGGAATCCATATCCGCAGCCCTGCATGGTATTTCGGAATACGAAAATACTGCTTAAAGGAATGTAAAAGATCACACTCATATAAATGTAAGTTTTTGCCCATGGAAGCATGCTGTTCATATCCACATTTCCAGTGAAGAAAAGTCCAAGAGCTGGTTTCAGAAGAATACAAACCAGCACGGCTGCTGCAAGAGCATATACAACAGAAGCTTCCAGAGACGCTTTAACACCCTGGCGGATTCTCTTGATATCACCCTTTCCGAAGTTCTGTCCACTATATGTCGCCATAGTCTGTCCCATAGCCATCATTCCCTGGGTTACCAGGTTCTGCACCTTGCTGGCTGCCGTAAAAGAGGCAACGGCATCGGAACCGAAAAGATTGATGGCAGATTGCATGACCATAGTACCGGAAGCTGTAATTGCAAACTGCAATGCCATAGGAATTCCCATAGCCAGCTGGTTACGGCTCTCCTGGCCGTGAAGCCTCCAATGTCTTCTGTTTGGGGCAAGAGAAGGCATACGTATATAGATGTAGACCAAACAGAGTATTGCGGAAACGCCCTGAGAAATAATGGTTGCCCATGCTGCTCCGGCAACGCCCATTTTAAAATTGATAATCAGTACCAGATCCAGAATTACATTTAAAGCTGCGGAAAATACAAGAAATACCAGCGGAATCTTACTGTTTCCAACGCAGGTAAGAGGAAAACAGGTTGTAAAAAATAGTGGCGATGATTCCGGCGCTGATGATCATAATGTAGGTATATGCATCCTGAAAAATGTTGTCAGGTGTGTTCATCAGCTTCAGAAGAGGGCGCATGCCCAGCAAACTTAAAGAACTGATGATTACGGTAAAAATCAGGGAAAGAAGAATTCCGTTAGCTACACTGATCTTTACCCCTTCGGTATCTTTGGCACCGAAGCGCTGAGCGGTGAGTACGGAGAAACCAGCTGTGATTCCCTGCGAGAAGCCCACAGTAAGAAACATGATCGTTCCGGTGGATCCGACTGCCGCAAGGGCATCCGCGCCTACATAGCGTCCTACAATAATCGTATCTGCCATATTATAGAGCTGCTGAAAAATGTTTCCAATAATAAGAGGAAGCATAAATTTCAGGATTACCGGCAAAGGCCGGCCTTTTGTCATATCTTTTTCCATAAAAAACTCCTTATTGAGAAATATAGAAATCGTAAATAAAAAGTGTTACTAAATTACTTACATATTAGAGTGTGTCAGAGTCTGTTTGAAAAATCATTCCCACAAAATATAACGCACATTTTGCAGATTGCATTTTTTTACATACTCTGGAAGCGAAAATTATTTTATCACACTGCGGATTATCTGTCACTATTTTATTTTTGACTATTTTAAAGGCATTTAATGCCATAATGTTCAAGAAACCACACTTTTTCTCAAAAAATGTTTAGGAATTTTGACTGATATGTTGGTTTTGCTTGCTATTTGCTCTCATAAATGGTAAAATCAAATATAACGTGAAGATATTTTTTTGAAAGAGAGGCATTCATATAAATGGCAAATGAACATGGAGAACAGATCAGAATCGTGCAGGAGACTGTGGCTGGTAAGGAGATTACTTTTGCCCATGTAATGGGAGGACCGGCACCGATCATTTATCAGAAGCTTGGGTTGAATCCGCAGCTGGATTATCGTTCCTCTGCAATTGGAATCATGAATATGACACCTCCGGAATCCGCAGTTATCGCTTCTGATATTGCGGTGAAGAGCGGTAATGTTTATCTTGGATTTGCAGATCGGTTTACAGGGACTTTGATCATTACAGGAGAGATTTCTGATGTAATGTCTGCAATGACTGAAATCGTAAATTATTTCCGGGATTCTCTGGGATATGTGGTCTGCAATATTACGAAACGATAGGAAGTAGAAGCATGGAGCGAATAACGAAGGAAGAGCTGCTGGAAATGCTATTCCATGATGATTATGAACATCTGAAGGGGAAGAAGCTT
>ERZ857922.4448-NODE-4448-length-10555-cov-3.353333_pt1 | contig 10555 bp, 7 predicted proteins | sample MGYA00519579_ERZ857922 | MGnify/ENA primary metagenome ERZ857922 (study PRJEB31778, sample SAMEA3449375) | human gut metagenome | biome: human gut; feature: human-associated habitat; material: faeces | place: United Kingdom | collected 2010/2012 ... | reverse complement strand
GTCCTCGCCGGCGGCGACGGCAGCGTCCATGCGGCAGCTCGCGGCACTCGGCTGCGACAGATAACGCTCGTCCAAAAACGCCAGCGCGCGGTCCACATCTAGGTCGCCGTAGAGCGTTATATAAGAGTTGGAAGGATTGTAGTGGCGCGCGTGCGTGTCCAGGAACTGCTCGTAGGTGAGCGCGGGAATCGCGCGCGGGTCGCCGCCGCTCTCGTGCGCATAGGCGGTGTCGGGATAGAGCGCGGCGTTGATGGCGTCGTCCAGCACGCTCATGGGGTCGGACAGCGCGCCCTTCATCTCGTTAAACACCACGCCGTTATAGCGCAGCGTGCCCTCGCGCAGGCTGGCGGGGCTGCCGTCGCCCTCGCCCTCGGCGCTCTCTGGCAGATCCAGCTCGTAGTGCCAGCCCTCCTGCTCAAAAATGGTGGGCTTGGTATAGATGGCCGGGTTGAACACCGCGTCCAGGTACACGTCCATCAGGTTATACAGATCCTGCTCGTTGGTGGTGGCAACGGGGTAGATGGTCTTGTCGGGGTAGGTCATGGCGTTGAGGAACGTCTGCATGGAGCTCTTGATCAGGTCGACAAACGGCTCCTTGACGGGAAACTTGGCCGATCCGCACAGCACCGAGTGCTCAAGAATATGGAACACGCCGGTGGAATCGGCTGGCGGCGTCTTAAAGCCAATGGCAAAGGCCTTGTTTTCGTCGTCGCACGCCAGGTACAGCAGACGAGCGCCCGAGGCAGTGTGTCGCAGCACGTAAGCGTCCGAGTCGAGCTCGGGCACGGTCTCGCGGCGCTCGACGGCAAAGCCGTGGCAGGTAGTGCCGGGCACCAGCAGTGCAGCGGCTGCGGCGCGCGGGTCGGTTGAGGTGGTGGGCATATGCAGTCTCCTTTGACGCCCCAGCGGGGGCGAATCGAGTCGAATCCTCGAGAGTATACCCATATGGGGCCGCGACCCTGCGGCGAACTGGAGACGATACAGCCGGATTGGGCATAGGTCCCGCGTGCCCGCCGCACGAGCGTGGAAAATTGGACACTCGCCAAACGAGAGTGGATATTCGGACGGACGAGCGAGGATTTCCGGATACCTATCGAACGAGAGTGGATATTTGGACGGAATTTGCCGCAAAAGCCCCAAAAACCGTCCAAATATCCACTCTCGATATCCGACCGTCCGAAAATCCTCGCTCGTCCATCACTCGCGTATCTCTCATCTCTCACTCATCTCTAATACGAGAGATAACAGAAAGACGAGAGATAAATATGAGAGATAACTGAGCAGCAAAGAGACAAGCAATCATGGTATTATCTCAATACCGATTGTTCTACCAGCAAAAACATGTTTATATGAAACAGATGGCAGACATCTTATCTTTTATCTCTCACTCATCTCTAATATGAGAGATAACAGATAGATGAGAGATAATTACGAGAGATAACTGAGAGACGAAGGAAATCCATTCGCGGCATTCTTCGCAGAACCGAGCGAAAGGACTTGCAGATGAACGAAAACGAACTGACCGGTCTGCTCGAGTCTTTAAGGCGCATGGGCTCGGACGATTTTAACGTCGAGGTCAAGGAGAGCGCCACGACGCTTTCCCGCGACGTGTGGGAAACGGTGAGCGCATTCGCGAACACTGCCGGCGGAACCATCGTGCTCGGAGTGAGTGAGCGCGCAGGTTTTGTCCCGGTTGAGAACTTCGAGACCGAGAAAGTGCTCAACCAATTTGTGTCAGGCATGGGTGATGCGGGCGGTCGAGGAAAGCTGGCCAATCCGCCCAAATACACGATCGAGCGAGTGGAGCTTCAGGGCGTCATCGTTCTCGTCATTACGATTGAGGAGCTCGATCCGTCGAGCAAGCCCTGCTATGTCATAGAGCGGGGCGCCCAGGGCGGCAGCTACAAGCGCATCGATGACAAAGATGTCCCGCTTTCGTCGACCGAGGTGCTCGCATTGGCGTCATACGGTCGAGCGACTCCGAGCGATCGCGACGCGGTGGCGGGCGCGGGCGCGGACGATCTCGACGAGACGCTGGTCGACCGTACGATAGATCGGGCTTTCTCGTTGACGCCCCGGGCGATGCGCGGCGCGCCGGACAAACAAACGAAGCTGGAGCGCCTAAATTTCCTTGATTCCCAGGGCAATGTCACCAAGGCTGGACTCCTAGTTGCGGGCACCTACCCTCAGCAGTTTTATCCCAAGCTCTTTATCGACATGGCTGTCTATGCGGGGACCCGGAAAGGCACGGCGGGGTCGCTGAGGTTCATGGACCGCACAATCTGTGAGGGAACGTTGGGCGAGATGATCTCGGATGCCGTCGCAGCCGTCGCCAAGAATTTGCGGCGAACCTCGACCGTCCAAGGTGTCTCGCGTGTCGACTCGCTTGAGATTCCCGAGGAGGTTCTGCGCGAGGCAATCGCCAACGCCGTAATCCATCGAGAATACGGGGATCGGTTCTGTGGACAATCGATTGCCGTCGACGTCTTTGACGATCGTGTCGAGGTGACGAATCCTGGCGGCCTTTACGGGGGAAAGACTCGCGAGAACTTGTTTGACGGCAGCTCCCGATGCCGTAACGCGACGCTTGTGAAGCTCATGTCGATTGTTCCGCTGCCGGATGGCGCAGGTTCGCCGGCTGAGGGCAATGGCTCGGGCATCCCGATGATGATCGATGCCATGCGCGCGCATGGTCTGGCCGAGCCCCTGTTCCGCCCGGGGTTCGATCGGTTCAAGGTCGTACTTTACCGTTCAAAGATCGAGCCGGTCGATCATGGCGGGGGCTTAATTGTGACGGCACTCAAACACTACGGCGAGCTGGGGACGCGTGAGCTGGCAGAACGTACGGGGCTTACAATTTCCCAAGTAAGGTCGCGCGTCAACGCGCTCATTGCTCAAGGCGAGCTTGAGCCCACGGCGCCGGCGACGAGCCGCAACCGCAAGTATCGACTGTCGGAGCGCGTGGGATAGATGCGTTAGTGGACGAGGCGACCCAATAATCGACCCTCGATTGGCGTCCATTAAGGTAAAGCGGTTGTTGCCCAGTCGACGGTGATGCTAAAGGCTCGGCTTACGCCGGCATGGCCCCGAACCCGTCTATCAAGAACAGCCTAAGAACCAGCTTGATGGCGTATCCCGGCTTGACTTCAGCTGCGTCAAAGACGTGGCGCTCGGCGAGCTCGCTGCAGTATGCATAGATGTCGCGGATAAGGTCCGCGCCCGAAAGCGTAAACATGTAGCCTGCGTCCGAAAGCGCATTGGGCGCGGCGGGCAACTTGGCCATGTGACAGAACGTTTGCAGGTCGGGCGCCATAACGTTCTGGTAGTCGAGGTGGCCGTTGGCATCCTGCGCGGCAAGCTCCAATTGGCGCACAAAATCCACCGCCGCTAACACAAAGCTCGGCGTAGGCGCATTGACGTCCTGAGTGGTCGCCACAATCCTGCCCGCCGCCTGCGTGACAAGCCAAGCGACCTCGCGCTGGCAACGTACGGCCTTGCGCGTAACCGGCTTGATGGACGAAGAAGAAACGCTCCCCTTAGGCGGATTCGAGGCAGCCATAAGACCCTCCCATGAACGACCCGGCCCAAAAAGCCCGGATGAAACACGTGCTACATCAGTATACAGGGGAGTGGGGTGGCGGGGTACAAGCGCGCCAGCGGCAAACCGAGAGCATCAACGATGCGCCGATCGCGGGATTCAGGGATCTTCTGGCCGGGCCAGGATCGGGTGAAGCAAGATCCCAATAAGACCTTTGCGCTTTCGGTCCATAACTCTAGAAAGAGCTTCTACACCGATGTACCTCCGCTCTATTTGGACGATGGTACGTGGGTCATTAAGTACTCGGTTCAAGCGCCGGGTACCGTTGGTTTTCGAGATCAGAATTACAACCGTAAAATGCTCAACTGCATGGAATGTGGCGTCCCAGTCGGAGTCATATTTGCAACCGAGGTGGGCTATAGGGTGCTCGGCCTTGCGTTTGTTGAGCGGTTCGAGCCCGAAAACGGATGGTTTGGACCCAATACGGTGTTTCTTGAGGCCCATCGCATTGAGTTCGATCACTCGGAAAAGAAGCGTGAAAAGGCGGGGCTTCTGCCGTATTAGCGTATTTGGCTTTGGCGGTCTTTTAAGATCGTGTTGTTTGATCGGATCGCGTGGCGATGCAATCTCGTGCATGCCCGCCGGTGCATGCTCTTCCTGATTTGTATAGCGAGAGGGGAGCGTATATGAGCTGGCGAGGCGATATTGCGATGGGGAAGTACGGAAAACTGCCGTGTGCCCTTATAGACAACAATATGTTTCCGAACGTAGAGGTTGATTGCGGGTCGTTTGCTGTCGCCTGTCCTTGCTGCGGCTCGCAAATACCGTGTCTCGACATTCGGTTCATCGATGCACGTGACAGGTTCAGCGACGAAGTGAGGAAACGTACGGGCGTTCATATGCCGGTGTATCCGGAGAAATGCCCTGTTTGTGGCCTCGATATCGTGTACGACGCCGGCGACGAGGGATAGGTGATGCGGAGGAGCTGGCTGTGAAGGTATCTCCGTTTCTACAAATAAACCCCCTCACCGAGTTGCTTGTGAAACTTGGCATGATGGTCGCGTGCCCAGGTAAAGAGCGCCTGGTCAAAGTCGGTGCGCGTGGTCGTGACGCCAAAGACGCCGGCAACTTCGACGCGTACAAACTCCAGTGCCGGCAGCTTGTTGATGGCAGTGAGGGCAAACGGGGACGAGGGCTCCTCGAACAGATAGCGGCTGCCTTGCAGCGCGTCGCAACTGGTGCACGTGTTGCCGAGCGACGGGGCTTTGGAGGCTCGCGCGCCTACGGGCTTGTAGCCGCAGCGCTTATGAAGGTAGTCGCGGATCTCGCCCGGCACGCAGCCGAGAACGGGCACGATGGCGAGTGCGTTGGCGTTGGCCGTGTCGATGGCAATGTGCCCGGCTTCGTTGGGCGCGTGCGCGATGGCGATGCTCTCGTCGTTATCGGTTCGATAGGGAATGCCGAAGGCCGCGACCGAGGTCTCTTTGTGACACTTCCAGCACTCGCGCTTGCCCAGTACTAGATATATATACGGCGCTGAGGGGTCGGATCGGTCAACACCGGGCAGCCACTCGGCAAAGGGCTCGGGGTTGACGCCGCTGGGTACATACCAGATCTTCTTGGTCCGGTCCCATTTGGCGCCCAGCGCCTTGGCTTCTTCTTTGTGCGAAAAGGGGACATCGAGCTCGGTGCGCATGGCGGCTCCTTGGTGCTGCAGGTGCAAGTGGCCCAAGGATACCGCAGGGCGCAGACATCGCGGCGTTTTGCTGAGAAGTTGCGGTGCGGACTGATTGGTTATGCCGATGGATAGATCGGCAAGTAGATGGTCGGCTTTTGGCTAGTTGGGCGGTTGGAACTGCCGGCGGATTTGGCGACATAAAACAAAACAGCCCAGAGGACATAGCCTCTGAGCTGCGAACATTTGGTGGGCGTTAGAAGATTTGAACTTCTGACCTCTTCCGTGTCAGGGAAGCGCTCTCCCCCTGAGCTAAACGCCCGATCAAGGGTGCGCAAGCGCGCAAGGGATAATATAACGGAGCCTGAACTCGGTGGCAAGAACATTTTTAAAAATCGCTTACATTGTGGAATTCGGGGGCTTTGCCATATCCATTTCAAAAGAGCCTGCTGCCGCGATTTGGCTGTCGCATAATGCAAGGCCATTGCGGTATCGAGCTATGGAAAGACGCCTGCGGAATTGTCCTACCGATAAGCGGACAAGCCTCCAGCTGGTGACTTCGCCGTGGTAAGGTAAGCCGAATTGCTTCCAGACTGTTTCGGGGGAGTGGAATGAGCAAAGAGTGTGTCGAGCAGGTCGAAGGCGCAGGGGCTTCGGTGCCGATGACCGATATATCGAACATTGATGTGCCCGAGGGCACCGACGAGCTCAGCCGCAACACCCGTCGCGCATGGCGCGACCGCCTGAACAACGCTTCGACGCGCAAGATGATCACGGGCGTCTTGGCTACGCTGGTGGGCGGTTCGTTTTGGGGCTTCTCGGGCACCAGCGCGAGCTTTCTGTTCGATACCTACCACGTCGACACCTTGTGGCTTATGAGCGTGCGTCAGATTCTCGCCGGTCTACTCTTTATGGCCGTGGTTGTCACGCGCGACCGCGAGCGCCTGATTAAGCTCTGGACCACACCCTCCGATCGCAAGCAGCTGCTGCTCTTTACCGCCTTTGGCCTGCTGTTCAACCAGTTTTGCTATCTTTCGGCCGTGCGCCTGACGAACGCCGGAACCGCGACGGTGCTCCAGTGCCTGCAGCTCGTTATCATCATGGGCTACGCCTGCGTGACCGATCGCCGCATGCCGCGTACTCGCGAAGTCATCGGCATTGGCCTGGCTCTGGGTGGAACCTTTTTAATTGCCACCGGCGGCGACCCTACCAGCCTGAATATCTCGCCGCTTGGCCTGGCAGCAGGTCTTATGTGTGCGGTCAGCGCCGCGTGTATGGCGGTGATTCCTGCCAAGATCCTGCCCGAATACGGTAGCCCCATCGTCACGGGCTCGGCAATGCTCGCGGCGGGCGTGGTCTCGTGTGCCTTCGTGCAGCCCTGGGCGCATATGCCGGCGCTCGATGCCGCCGGTATCGAGGCGCTCGCGGTGTTCGTGGTTATCGGCTCGTTTTTTGCTTACATGCTCTATATGCAGGGCGTTAAGGACATCGGCTCGGTGCGTGCGAGCCTCATCGGAACTGTGGAGCCGGTTTCGGCGACCATCACCAGCGCCGTGATGCTGGGTACGGTGTTTTTGCCGACCGACCTTATCGGCTTTGCCATGATCATCGTGATGATGTTCCTCACGGTGTAGCTGACGCCGCCGCCAAGACAGAAAAGGTGTTGTGCCGCATTTTCGCCAATTGATGTCCGTGTCTGGAGTTTAGCTGTCGATGCTCAAAATGCCATAAACTAGTAACGTTATGGACTTTTTCATTGCGACTCAATTGCGAGGATTTCTTTATGGCTGGTAATCACTTTAAGGGCAGCGATAGCGGCCGTCCTGCAGTTCCGCCGCGTCCGAACGGGGCTGGTAAGGCCGGCACGCCGGGCGGCGCTGGGCAGGGCGGTTCCGGTAAACGCGTGTCCCCGGGCGAGACGGCGATGTTTACCGCTCTGTACGAGCAGTCTCAAAAGGCAAAAAAGACCGGCCGTGCAAGAGGGAATGTCTTTGCGGGCGGTGCAACCTCCACGTCGCAGCCGAGCGGGGCTCCTTCGGTGCCTGCGAACAACGCAGGTGCTGCCAACACCGCGAATGCCGCCGGCAACGTTAATGCCGGCAAGGCCGCCAACAATACCCCCTCTGCCGGTGGCGCGGGGCTTACGGGTAACCTTGGCACGATTTACACCGGCGCTTCCGAGACTGGCACGTTCGCCCGCCTGGATGATAGCGGTGCCGAGTTTGCGGGCTCGGGTTCCAAGGAAGATTATTACGATTTTGGCTTGAACTACGGTAGCGACGCTTCGTCGAGTTCGACCTCTGACGGTCTGGTCCGTCATCGCCATCGCAAGGGCGAGGGCAAGAAGCGTCACACTGGTGCCATTATTGCCACTGTAGTCGCGGTGCTTCTCGTTGTGCTTGGCGCAAGCGGCTTTATGCTGCTTAACTCGGCAAAGACCGTAAAGAGCGAAGCGAAGGAGGCTGTCGAGATCGTCGGTGGCCTTAAGGACAAGGTCACGTCGGGCGATTTTTCGACGCTGCCTGACGACGCGAAGAAGATCGATGAACTCTGCGACAGCATGAAGGCGGAGACTTCGAGCCCGCTGTGGACGGCGGCTTCGTTTATCCCGGTGTATGGCAGTGACATCAACGCAGCCCGCACCATGATTGATGCCCTGTCCGATGTCTCGAGCAACGCGCTGGTTCCCATGGCCGACAACCTTTCGCAGGCCACGCCCGGCAAGCTGTTCCAGGACGGCATGATTAACGTGTCCGCGCTGCAGGCGGTCGCCGATTCGCTTTCCAGCAGCTCGAAGGTGTTCAAGAGCGCCAACGAGAAGGTCCAGGGCATTGGCGATACTCATATTTCCCAGGTGACCGAGCTGGTCGATAAGGCCAAGGACGGCTTTGCCACCCTCAACGGTGCGGTTGACGCGGCGGAAAAGGTCGCCCCCGTCCTTCCCCAGATGCTCGGCGCCAACGGCCAGACGCGCAACTACCTTATGTACGCCATGAACAACGTCGAGATTCGTGCCTGCGGCGGCTTTGGCGGTTCGCAGGGTCTGATTTCGGTCACCGACGGCCAGATGTCGATTGGCGAGTTTGTTCCCTGCATTGCGCGCAGCAAAGACGAGGCGGTTGAGAGCGTCGACGAAGAAGATGAGACGCTGTTTGGTGACCACAGCAACCTATACATCTCGGGCAACACCTATTCGCCCGACTGGCCCCGAAATTCGCAGCGTGTCGCCGCGCTGTGGAAGTCTGAATATGGTCAGGACGTCGATGGCGTCATTGGTATCGATCCGGTATTCCTGCAGTATCTGTTGGGCCTCGTGGGTAATGTTTCACTGCCCGACGGTACAGTCGTTGACGGTACTAACGCGGCGAAGGTGCTTATGCATGATGTGTACTGGAACTATCCGGTCGAGGAGTCGGACGGCATCTTTGCATCCGTCGCCAGCGCTGCCTTTGACAAGATCCTTGGCGGTATCGGCGACGTCGATGTTGCGAACCTTGTCAGCGCCGTTGAGCGCGGTGCCGAAGAGGGCCGCCTGATCGCGTGGATGAAAAACGATGACGAGCAGAACGCTATCAAGGAGATGAACATCGACGCCTCACTGCCCGATCCGGATGACCCGAGTGAAGATCCCGTTGCTGGTGTCTACTTTAACAACCTGAGCTTCTCCAAGCTCGACTGGTATCTGAACGCCGATACGCAGATTGGTCAGGGCGTGAAGAACGGCGACGGCGCTTGCTCGTATCGCATCACCGTTACCCTGACGAACATCATGACGCAGGAGGAGGCAGGTAAGCTGCCCGACTACGTAGCGGCCAGTGCGCCTGGGACCTCGCGTGACGATGAGCGCTTGTATGTATCACTGTTTGCGCCGACAGGCGGCAGCATTACCGATCTAACCGTCGAGGGGACTCAGTTTGGACTGTTCGCTGCCACTTGGCACGGAGTTCCCTGCTATTCAGGAACCGTTGACCTGCATGCTGGCGAGACGACGACGATCACGTATACGCTGACCACGTCGGCCGAGGCGGGGGACAAGCCGCTTACGCTGCGTCAGACTCCTACATGCCAGGCGGCTCGCGACAGCGCGTCGGCGTAGGGTTTTTCTGGTAGTGCAGATAATCGAGTACCATTTTGGGGCGGACAGGCAATCTGTCCGCCCCTATTTTGTAAGGAGAGCGCATGAAGTACTTTGGCACCGACGGCTTTCGCGGTGAGGCCAACGTTGGGCTGACGGTAGAGCACGCTTATAAGATTGGCCGTTTTGTGGGCTGGTATTACGGCGCCAACCGCGAGCGCAAGGCACGCGTGATCGTGGGCAAGGACACGCGTCGCTCGAGTTATATGTTCGAGGCGGCGCTGGTGAGCGGCCTGGTCGCGAGCGGTGCGGACGCCTATATGCTGCACGTGATCCCCACGCCGGGCGTAGCGCATCAGACTGTGGAAGGTTGCTTCGATTGCGGCATCATGATCAGCGCGAGCCACAACCCGTTTTGCGATAACGGCATTAAGCTCGTCAACAGCGACGGCTTTAAGATGGACGAGGACGTGCTGGAGCTCATTGAGGACTACATCGATGGCAAGAGCGAGGTGCCGCTGGCAACGGGCAACCACATCGGTGCCACGGTGGACTACATGCAGGGCCGCAACCGCTACATTGCTTCGCTCATTGCAAGTGCGAACTTTTCGCTGCAGGGCGTCAAGATCGGTATCGACTGCGCCAACGGCTCGGCTTCCTCGGTGGCCAAGCCGGTGTTTGACGCGCTCGGTGCCGACGTGCGCGTGATCAATGCCGCGCCCGATGGCTTTAACATCAACGTCGACTGCGGCTCCACGCATATGGAGCGTCTGCAGCGCCATGTGGTGGAGCAGGGCCTGGACGTGGGCTTTGCCTACGACGGCGATGCCGACCGCTGCCTGGCCGTGGATGAGCGCGGTCGCGTGGTAGACGGCGACCAGATCCTGTACGTGTGCGGCGTGTATCTGAACAAGCACGGTCGCCTTTCGGGCGGTACCGTGGTGCCGACGATTGCCAGCAACTTTGGCCTGGTCAAGTCGCTGGAGCTTGCCGGTCTGAGCGCCGTGACCAGTGGCGTGGGCGACCGTCACGTGTATGCCAAGATGCGCGAGGGCGGTTACAGCTTGGGCGGCGAGCAGACGGGCCATACGATCTTTGGCGATATCGAGCGCACGGGCGACGGCATTATGACTTCGCTGCGCGTGATGGAAGTGATTCGTGCCGAGCGCGAGACACTCTCGCAGCTCACGGCTCCGTGCAAGCTGCTGCCGCAGGCGCAGGTGGCCGTGCGCGTGGCGGACAAGGACGCCGCGCTCGAGAACATGGG
>ERZ857922.4447-NODE-4447-length-10556-cov-3.599086_pt1 | contig 10556 bp, 10 predicted proteins | sample MGYA00519579_ERZ857922 | MGnify/ENA primary metagenome ERZ857922 (study PRJEB31778, sample SAMEA3449375) | human gut metagenome | biome: human gut; feature: human-associated habitat; material: faeces | place: United Kingdom | collected 2010/2012 ... | reverse complement strand
CATCATCATTGGCAACCACTGTTTTTACGGTGATCCCTTTCTTGGCCGCCATTTTAATGGCCATCTTCACGTTCATATTATCCCCGGCATAGTTACCAAATAAACATGCAACTCCCTGCCCGGAATCTACTGACATAAAAGCGTCATAAAATGCTTGAGCAGAAGGTGAGGAGAAAATCTCACCTACTGCTACTGCATCCATCATATTCTTTCCGACATAGCCAAGAAACGCAGGTTCATGTCCTGATCCACCACCTGTTACAAGACCAACTTTGCCTTCTACAGGAGCGTTTACGTACTGGACAACGCGATCATTTGCTTCTGAACGTTTGATCAGATCTTTGTGTGCTTTTACATATCCTTTTACCATATCTTCTACGATATAATCTGGATCATTAACAAATCTCTGCATATTAAAACCTCATTTCTTTTTTGCTGTCTGATTATTATGTATAATTGTGAATCAATCTTAGTTGATTTCTCTTCCTTCTGCTTCTTCTTTTCCAAGGTATTTGTAAAGTGCAATAAAGCATACAACAAAGATTACACATAATACTAATGGTAAGAAGTTTCCATCCATGATCTTAAATACATGAGAGAATGCATATGTCTGGATAGGTCCATCGATAGATGAGCAAGAAATTAATTCTCCAGCTTTTAATGCAACTGCTCCTGTTGAACGAGCAAGATCAGAGATGAATGGTGCCATGATTGTTCCTACCCAAAGGTAAACTGGTGCAAATAATGTAACTAAGATTAACATACGGATGATGTTACCACCTGTTACAAGGAATGCTGCTACTGCGATCGCATTGTTTACGATACCAGCGAATGGAAGGATTTCATTTCCTGGTAAGAACATTGAGAATACTAATGTTACAGGGATAGCCCAGAATACTGCTAACCAGATTTCGTTTGCACCACCCATGAATGGCCAGTCAAGACCTACAACTAATGTTCTGTCATCGAATTTCTTGTTCATGAAAGCACTGATTGCTGATGAAATTGGCTCTAATGCCATCATGAAATATTTAGAGATTACAGGGAACAGTGTTAATGCACATGAAGCCTGAATACCTAATGTTAATGTAGCTGCTACACTGTAACGAGCTAAGATACCGAAGATAATACCAAGGATGAATCCTAATACGTGAGATTCAGCGAAGATACCGATCTTATCTTTTAATGCTGCTGCATCGAAACGTTTGTTTAATGCAGGGATTTTCTTTAAAATACAGTCAATTGGGAACATGAAGATTGATGTGAATCCCATTTTATGTGTACATGTTACTCCTGGAATTCCAGAAAGTTTTTCAATACGATACTGATACATATCTGCCATCTTTAACTCGAAGATGATCTGAATACCAGCTACGATAAATGCTAATGCGATAGAAGCTGCTGTTCCAAAGTATGGTTTAGATACGGCTGCTACTGCTACACCAGTAAAGATTTTTCCCCAAACATTCCATAAGTCAGCGTTGAATGTTTTTGTCTTGTTAATGATCAACATAAGAATGTTTAATCCGATCATCAGTGGGAACATTAAAAATGCATATGGCCAAGACCATGCGATTGCTGATAATGTTGTCCAACCACCATCAACGATTGGTAAGTTGATTCCTGTGTGTGTTAACATTGCCTTTGCAGCAGGTCCGATAGCATCAGACATAAATCCGATCAGCATTGACATACCAGTGAAGGCTACACCTAATGTGATACCAGCTGAAATGGCATCTTTAAGTTTCATTCCTACGATTAATCCTGCGATGATAATGATGATAGGTACGAAGATTGCAGCACCTAATCCCAGGATCCAGTTAATTACATTTCCTAAAACACTCATATAATTCTCCTTTTCTCTCTTTCAAAAATCAGTTAAAACTGTTTTGCCTCTTATGCGTTTACAGCGTCAACTAATTTTTTGAATTCAGCATCCTGTCCAACACCTGTTAAAAATGCGATACCATTGATAACTGGGATAGGATATTCTTTTGTTACCTTTGTGATTGCGATGTAAGCACAGCTTCCTGCAATGTAACGGTCTACAGATTTGATATCTACTGCTAATACTTCAGCAGGGATATTGTTTTCTTTTAAAAGACGATTTACCTTGCTTGCTACTGTTGATGTTGCTACTCCACTTCCACATGCTACTACGATCTGTTTCATTTTAAGACCTTCCTTTCTAAAAACCTTTATTAGTTTTGTTTATTGGTTATTTTAAAGACCTTCCATGGAAAGTACTGCTTCCATGTACTCATCTTCAGTTTTAGCGTTTACTAATCTGTCCATAACTTCTGGCTTCTGGAAGTTTGTTACCAGTACCTGAAGTAATTCAACATGTTCGTTTCCTGCATTTGGATCATCATGTCCACCGAGGAATCCTAACATGAAGATGAATTTTACATCATGCTGAACATCATTGTTTGCCATCTCACACCATTTGATCGTATCTTTTAATCTTGTACATGCGATAAATGGTTTGATGATATTCTCTGGGTCTGAATGAGGGATAGCTACCGGATATGGTTCAACCGGAAGAGCTGTTGGATAATTTGCTTCTCTCGTTTTAATTGCATCTCTGAATGTATCTTTTACATACCCAAGCTCTAAAAGCTTATCTGTCATCTTGTCAAAAAATTCGTTCTGATCTTTGACTTCCCAGTCAAGCTGGATCAGTTCTTTGTAAATTGTGTCACGATTTGCCACGACTTATCACTCTCCTTTTATTATTCTTACGGTCAGGTTGTTTGTTACATTTTGTAAGCTTCGTTCCTTACCTGTTGATTACATTATATCTGGGTATTTTTATCAATACAATTCTCTTTGGGTTCAAAAAATGGAGCAACTATTGCTCATTCCTGTGATGTGCAACATTTTTGCTCAACGTTGCACAAATATAAAAATTTTATAAACTAATCGTAAATTTGGCATAAAATCAAGGTTTTTCAATGATATTTTTTGGTTATTTTTACAATTTTCCAACAACGTTTTTATGATTTTAATCATGAGTTTTGGTACTTTTGCCACTTTGATCATTATTCGCAAAAAAAGAAAGGAATATATTCCTTAGTGCTTTTAATACACTAAGGAATATATTCCTTTTTCACTTTTAATTTCTTATTGCTCGATTAATTATGCTTCTTTTGTCTGAGCATATTCGTTTAATCTTCCAAGCAGTTCATCTAAGTCCATTCCATGAACATAAGCTGCCTGTTCAATGCTTTCTCCCTGAGATGATGGGCATCCAACACATCCCATTCCAGATGCCATAAGGATTGCTGCGTAGTTTGGATCTAATGCGATCAGATCTGCGATGATCATATCTTTTGAAATTGCCATTTCGTTTGTTCCTCCATAAAATTTAATAATATTTTCAGAAAATATGTTTTTCGATACATGTTTTCTAAAATAGTTTAAACTAACATTCATAGTATAATACATTCTGTTCAAAGTGTCAAAATAACTTTATAAATTTTCCACTTATTATTGTTAAAAATACAACAAAATTACTTGATATTCCTTCCTAAGTATATTAAAATAGAAATGGTCGAGCGGGGTTTACCCGCTACTAATGATTATACTATTTATATAAGGAGGATATAACTATGGCATATGTAATTTCAGACGCTTGTATTTCTTGTGGAGCTTGCGAAGGAACTTGCCCAGCAGGAGCTATCAGCGAAGGAGACGGACAGTACGTAATCGATGCAGATACATGCATGGAATGTGGAGCTTGCGCAGACGGATGTCCAGCAGGAGCTATCAGCCAGGAATAATTTCCAGGTACGTATATTGTTCAAGCAACAAAAAAGAGATGCATTTTTATGCATCTCTTTTTTGTTCCATATATTCTCTTACTTGTTTCGATGTTGGCAGAGATTCTATTGCCCCTTCTGTTGCAATAGATAAAGCTGCTGTATAATTCGCTATCGTCAGCACTTTTCCAATAGAATCATCCGTACAGATTCTTGTACAGAATGCCCCGATAAATGCATCTCCTGCAGCTCTTGGATCGACCATTTCTACATCTTCGATCGCTTTCTTATAGTAAAAACGTTCTGGTGTGTTCATGATCACACCCTTTTCGGCTAGTGTGATCAGTACTGTTGGTACTCCTCGTCCACGAATCACCGCAGATACGACTCTTGCTTCATCGAGATTAAATCTTGTCCATTCCCTCTTCCAATCACTATGGATCTTAATACCTGTCATTGATTTTGCTGCCTGCTCATTGACGATCAGGTATGTAACGCACTCCATAAGTTCTTTTGAAAGTTTCTTTGCCGGAATAGGATTCAATACTACATCAACTTCATGTTTATATGCATAGCCCGCAATTGCTTCATTGACTTCCATCGGTATCGCATTCTGAAGCACAACGAGATCATATTTGTCCATCTCATCTTCCAGATATGCGATCTCATCAACCGTTAATTGTGTTGTTGCCCCTGGTATAACGATCGATCTTTTTTTTACTTTCTGTCCTGGAACAGTCTCTAATAATACAATCGAAGATCCTGTTGGGAGCACATCATCATAAATGATCTGTTCCGTGTTCACTCCTGCTTCCTTACATACTTTAACCAGTTCTTCTCCATCCCTGTCTCTTCCGATCTTACCGATCAGCGTAACATCTGCCCCAAGGCGAGCCATCTGTACTGCCTGATTAGCCCCCTTGCCTCCGGGTGATTTCTTAATATCTTCACCCATCACTGTCTGTCCTTCTTCTGGGATCACAGATGTTTCTATGCCTTGATTCATCATAAGACTTCCGACTACCAGGATCTTTGGTCGTTTCTTCATATTCGAATTCCTCACTCTATCTATTCACTCCTCATCTATTACAGATCAGAGCTGATAAATTTATTATAATATTGTCTGAATCCAAATACAATCTTTACTTATCTTTCTTTTCGTTTTCTTCTGAAAAATCTTCGTTTTTCTCTAGATGCTGCAATTTCTTCTCTTGCTTTTTGCTGATTTCTGATCATCTCATCCAGTTTCTGAAATCTTTTTTCTTCTTCAGCTTCTCTTAGCCGAAACTGATAATCCATTTCTTTTACTACTCTGTCTGAAACCTTAGAACTGATCTGATCTGCAATATGATCTTTCTGTTCCAGAATCGCCTGTCCCATGATCTTTACCAACACTTTTTGAAACTGCATCATTTTATCAGACGTATTCATCTGTTTTTCTTCCGGAAATGGAATGATATTTCCGGATAATTTCTGTTTGATCTCTTCGCTGTCTAATCCAGCATTTCTCATATCACGGATCTGTTCAAATGTATGTATTTCTTTATCTCCATAACAACGATATCCTTTTTCATTTCGAGGAATCGTTAAGGAAAATTCTTCTTCCCATGTTCTTAAATGATATGTTTCAAGGCCTAACTGCCTGGCTGCTTCTGATATCATACGTCTTTTTTCTTTCATATGTCCCTTCCTTTCCTCCCCTTCATTATAAGGTTTGAAAAGGACTTCAAACAAGAAAAACCGTCCTCTAAAAGATGACGGTTTCTGGCATTTTTCTCTTTATTTTTTACTTTTTAGATTCCAAGATCATCCATCGGACCGCTTTCTTCGGATTCATTTGCGATCTGATCTAAGCGCAGTGCAAGGGTTGTATACCTCCGTTGCTCATTGACATTCTGGATCATGGAAAATAACATATTTCTGTCTCCTACGATCGTTAAACAGTTTTTTGCTCTTGTGACTCCTGTATACAGAAGGTTTCTGTGAAATAATACTCTTGGTCCGCTTAAGATCGGCATCACAACCGCTGGGTATTCGCTTCCCTGTGATTTGTGGATCGTGACTGCATATGCAAGTTCTAATTCATCAAGACTTGCATACGGATACTGGACTTCCCTCGTCTCATCAAATAAGACTGTGATCTTCTCTGTGTAATCATTGATTTCTGTGATGATTCCCATATCACCATTGAATACTCCAACTCCCTTATCTACGGTGAATCCTTTGCTATTTCGCATTTCCCATTCAATCTGATAATTGTTCTTGATCTGCATGACTTTGTCACCTTCCCGGAATAATCCAAAGGCGATCTCTTTTTCTTTCTTCTCATCAGATGGTGGATTCAAATATTGCTGCATGACCTGATTGAGCCTCTCAACACCAAGTTCACCTTTTCGCATTGGTGTTAAGATCTGGATATCATATGGTTTCACATGGACATATCCTGGTAGTTTATCCCGTACTAAATATACTAAAACTCCTAGTACATCCTGAATATTATTTCTCTGTAAGAAGAAAAAATCTCGGCTCTTATTATCTAATTCAACTGGTCTTCCCTGATGGATCAGATGGGCATTTCTTACGATATGGCTGCCTTCTTCCTGACGGAAGATCTGGTTTAATTCCACGACTTTAAACTGTCCTGATGCGATCATATCTTTTAAGACATTTCCAGCACCGATCGATGGCAACTGATTGGCATCTCCTACAATGACCAATCTTGTTCCAGGCACCATAGCTTGCAGGAGTGCATTCATCAGATATAGGTCTACCATGGACATCTCGTCAATGATGATCACATCCGTTTCTAATGGATTACCCGCATTGCGTTCAAACATGGATGCATTTCCCTTTTTCATGTCACGTTCCCTGTCTGCTTCCCCATTGATCTCTAACATACGATGAATCGTCATTGCTTCATATCCCGTCGCCTCTGTCATACGCTTTGCTGCTCTTCCTGTTGGTGCTGCCAAACGGATATCCAATCCTTCATGTTCAAAATACTGGATCATTCCATTGATCGTTGTCGTCTTACCAGTTCCCGGACCTCCGGTTAAGACAACGATACTATCCTGTGCCACTGCATGGATCGCTTCTTTCTGTTTTTCAGCAAATGTAATCTGCTCTGTCTCTTCGATCATTGCGATCATTGTCTCCACCTCAGAAACGGAAACATCATAATGGATATTTAAATCCAGCAGCATTCTTGCCGTATTGACTTCCATATGATACTGTGGTGCTGCGTAAACTCTTGTCTCTTCATCCTCTTCAATGACGATCTTGCGATCGATCATCATTTCTAATAAATGCTCTTCGATATCTTCTGGTGTTACCCCTAAGATATGAGCTGCATTTCTGCACAAAATACGTTTTGGCAAAAATACATGGCCTTCATTTAGTGCCCGCATTAAGGTGTAAAAAATTCCAGAAATGATACGGTAATCTGAGCTGCTTCCAATCCCGACTTTCTTCGCGATCTCATCTGCGATCTTAAATCCGACTCCTGCAATATCATCCGTCATCTTATATGGATTTTCTTGAATGATCGTATACAAATGATCCCCATATTCTTTATAAATCTTCACAGCAAGATTATTATTGATTCCATATCCAGACAGAAACATCATCGCCTGACGCATTTCCTGCTTCTCACTGAATTCCACGGCGATCGCTCTGGCTTTCTTCTCGCTGATTCCTTTTACTTCTGCAAGACGTTCTGGCTCCTCTTCGATAACTCGGAAGGTATCCATCTTAAACTTCTTTGTAATACGTTTTGCAAGTGCAGGTCCGACTCCTTTGATCGCTCCGGAACCTAAATAACGTTCCATGCTGTCAATATCATCTGGAGCCACAATCTCATAAGTTCTCATCTGAAATTGTGGTCCATGCACTGGGTGATCGACATAATCTCCTTCCAAAGATATGTATTCTCCATCATTTAAGAAAGGAAATGATCCAACGACAGTCTCTTCATCTCCATCGACATCAAGGCTTAATACAGTATATCCGTTATCTTCATTCCGAAAACGTATATGATCTACGTATCCTTTCAAATATGCCATTGTTTTCTCTCCTTTCTTCTGATCTACAGTATAACGTGAATTAAGGCCAGGATGAATTGCCATCCTGGCCTCTTTGAATCTCTAATGATTATTTGTTCTTTGATTTTTTATCATCATCTGCTAAATATTCGATATATTTTCCTGTACCGATTGCTACAGCTGTTAAAGGATCTTCTGCTGTCATTGTGTTGATTCCAGTCTTCTCTTCGATCAGTTCTTCTAATCCCTGAATTAAAGATCCACCACCTGTTAAAACGATTCCACGATCAGAAATATCAGCTGCTAATTCTGGTGGAGTTCTCTCCAGTACATTGTGTACTGCGTCTACGATCTGGTATGCAGGTTCTCTTAAAGCTTCTTCTGTTTCTTCAGATGTCACAGTCACTGTCTTTGGAAGTCCTGTTACAAGGTTACGTCCGCGAACGTCCATTGTAAGATTTTCTGGGCGTTTGTATACTGTACCTACATTGATCTTGATCTCTTCTGCTGTACGTTCTCCAATTAATAAGTTATGTTTCTTACGCATGAAACGTACGATTGCCTCATCAAAGTCATCTCCAGCTACTTTGATAGAGTTGCTTACTACGACTCCACCTAAAGAGATAACTGCGATATCAGCTGTACCACCACCGATATCAACTATCATATTTCCACAAGGTTTTGCAATGTCGATTCCTGCACCGATCGCTGCTGCTACTGGCTCTTCGATGATGGAAACTTCTCTTGCTCCTGCCTGATATGTTGCATCTTCTACGGCTTTCTTCTCTACTTCAGTTGCACCACTTGGTACACAAACACTGATGCGAGGTTTTCTTCCAAATAAAGACTTACCAACTGTTCTGCTGATAAAATAACTTAACATCTTCTCTGTAACTGTATAATCAGAGATAACTCCCTGACGTAATGGACGAACTGCCACGATATTTCCTGGTGTTCTTCCTAACATTAAACGTGCTTCTTCTCCGATCGCTTTGATCTTGTTTGTATTTCTATCAAATGCCACTACAGATGGCTCTTTTAATACTACACCTTTTCCTTTGACGTAAACTAATACACTGGCGGTTCCTAAATCAATTCCAATATCTGTTCCTGCTGCCATAGCAAAAATTCCCCTTTCGCTTTCTCTTATCTATCATTATTATGTTATTTCTACTTTATCCGTATACGTGCAGTTCTACACACGTACACATACTCTCTTATTATAAACATTTCCCAAGAAAATTCAACGATTTTTTACATATTCTGCGAAATTTCAGTAAATCTTAAGAACTTACTTTTCCCAGCGTCCAGATGCCCCACATGGAAGGACCAATCCGTTGGATGAAACTGGTAATCCAATCTCATCTGAGACTACTTTTCCACCAAATTTCGCTGCTACCTGAGTCTCTAACATATAAGTTAAAACTGCTGGCTGTAAACCTGTTGTATAGGAGTTTACAAGGAAGAATAATGGGTCATCGGACAGAATCTTTGTACATAGTTCAATGAATGGATAAATCTTCTCTTCGATCTTCCAGATCTCACCCTTTGGTCCTCTTCCATAAGATGGAGGGTCCATGATGATCCCATCATAATGATTACCTCTTCGGATCTCACGTTCTACAAACTTCACACAGTCATCTACTAACCATCGAATTGGTTTCTCTCTTAATCCAGAAAGCTGTGCATTCTCCTTTGCCCAATTTACCATACCTTTGGATGCGTCAACGTGTGTGACTGATGCTCCTGCTGCTGCCGCTGCAAGTGTTGCCCCTCCTGTGTAGGCAAATAAGTTTAATACTTTTACTGGACGATTTGCTTTTCTGATTTTATCTGAAAACCAGTCCCAGTTCACTGCCTGTTCTGGGAATAATCCTGTATGTTTGAAGCTGAATGGCTGTAAGTGGAATTTTAATTCTTTGTACTGAATATCCCATGTCTTAGGAAGATCAAAGAATTCCCACTGTCCGCCGCCTTTGTGACTTCTGTGATAATGTCCATTTGGCTTCTTCCACTGTCTTAACTTCTTTGGGGTGTCCCATAGAACCTGTGGGTCTGGCCTTACCAGAAAATAATCTCCCCAGCGTTCTAATTTCTCACCGTTTGATGTATCTAAGACTTCATAGTCTTTCCATTGGTCTGCTAACCACATATTGTATATTCTCACTTTCTGTTTCTTCTATAAAATATCATCTTGTGCATGTATCTACATACTTATGTTTATTATAGCCTAAAGACAAATTCTTTCGCAAGGGTTCCATATAGAAAAAAAGAACTTTCTGCATCTTTTCCATGCAGAAAGTTCTTAAACTATGTAATTCCTATGATTTTTAAGCCTGAAGTCCCATTAAATGATTAATAAACTGCTGAGCAGTACGTCCAGAGATTCCTCCGTGGCTTAATTCCCATTTATTTGCTTCGAGTTTCAGTTCATCTTCTCCCATCTTGATTCCTGCTTTGCGGGCAAGTTCGAAAACGATCTCGAAGTATTCTTTCTGACTTGGTTTTGAGTAGTTGATCGTCACACCAAAACGGTTTACCAGAGATAATTTTTCTTCCATTGTATCGGATCTGTGCATTCCGTTGCTGTTTTCCACATCAGATCTGTCATTCCATGTCTCTTTGATAAGATGACGACGGTTAGATGTTGCATAGATTAAAATGTTTTCTGGTTTTGTTTCCACGCCACCTTCGATGACTGCTTTTAAGAATTTGTATTCAATCTCAAATTCTTCGAAAGAAAGATCATCCATGT
>ERZ857922.4436-NODE-4436-length-10565-cov-4.355947_pt1 | contig 10565 bp, 10 predicted proteins | sample MGYA00519579_ERZ857922 | MGnify/ENA primary metagenome ERZ857922 (study PRJEB31778, sample SAMEA3449375) | human gut metagenome | biome: human gut; feature: human-associated habitat; material: faeces | place: United Kingdom | collected 2010/2012 ... | reverse complement strand
AACCGTGATCGTTAATCAGCCGGAGGATTTCATCGGAACAAACGGTGCGTATCTCTATTCCGGGAACGAAGAAAAGCGCAAGACAGTTTCTTTGCAGGGACACACCTTGGTACTGGCTCCACACGAGGGACTTGTCAGTTCAGATGTGTGGATCAAGTGCCGCAGCAAGTGCCTAAAGAATGCTTGTGTGGCAAAGCCTGTCAAAGCAAAGGCAACTTGGCTGGCTGGGAAAATCAAGTGTGCGCATTGCGGGTATAGCCTTTCTGCAAAGGTCTATCACTGCAAAACGAAAGAGGACAACCGCTATTATCTTTGTAACAACAAGTATAATACTGGCGGGTGTGATTTCGGTTCTTTGGATGCCGATATTGTTGACGAAATCGTATTCGAGGAAATGCAGAAAAAACTTGCTGAGTTTAATACTCTGAGCAAGCAAAAGCAGGAGAGTTGCGACCTCCAAATCATCAAACTAAAAACCAGCATTGAAAAGATAGACCGAGAAATCGGCACTTTGTTGGACAAGATACCTTTGGCAAACGGAACAGTCATGGACTATATCAATGACCGTATTGCTGATTTGGACGCCCAAAAGAAAGAGTTATACGCAGAAATCGTACAGCTTAGTGACAACAACGGATATAGTCTTGATGAAATAACGGATTATTTGGCACATTGGGAAGAAATATCAATGGCAGATAAATTAACCGTTGTAGACAGCTTGGTGGAAAGTATTTACGCTTCACAAGATAAAATCAAAATAAACTGGAAAATTTAACTCGCAAATCCATTCGCCTTTGTTTGTAATGCTTCGCCGAAGCGCTGGAAGTGCACGATCTCGCGCGCACGCAGGAACTTGATGACGTCGTTGACGTCGGGATCGTCGGAAAGGCGCAGGATGTTATCGTAGGTCACGCGCGCCTTCTGCTCGGCGGCGAGGTCCTCGGTGAGGTCGGCGATGGTATCGCCCGTGACCTGCATCGTCGCCGCCGACCACGGATAGCCGGAGGCGAACTGCGGGAACACGCCGGTCGTGTGGTCGACGAAATAGGTATCGAAGCCGGCCTCCTTGATCTGATCTACCGTGAGGTTCCGCGTGAGCTGATGGACGATGGTGCCGACCATCTCAAGATGCCCCAGCTCCTCTGTACCGATATCGGTCAGCAGGCCCTTGAGCTCGGGGTAGGGCATCGAGTAGCGCTGGCTCAGATACCGCAGCGAAGCGCCGAGCTCGCCGTCCGGGCCGCCGTACTGGCTGATGATCGCCGCGGCGAGCTTCGAGTTGGGGTTGGCGATCTTCACCGGATACTGCAATTTCTTTTCATAAACAAACATCAGTCGTTCCCTCCCAGATCCCACGGCCACGGATTATCGAGCCACTTATAGCTGCCCGGCGTCAGGTCGGTCTGAAGCAGCGGGCCGTACTTCTCCTGATACTTCTCCCGTCCCTCGCGCGCGAGCTTGATATACGACCAGTAGAGCGCCAGCACCTCCTGATCGTCGCGGTGCGTGGTGAGGTACAATCCCAGCTCGTCGATGGCGAAGTCAAGCGCCATCAGCTCGCTGAGCGCCGTGTTGGCGGCGGGGAAGCGGGTCTCCATGTCGGCGTGGAAGGGCAGATTCAAGCCGGGGAACAGCGTGCCGGCCTGCAGGGCGTCCTGCTGGGAATAGCGTGCGGGGTTGTCGCACTGCACGGGAACATAGGGAAAGGCCAGCGGCGCACAGCTGCCCGGCAGACGGCCCTCCGTCGTGCCGCAGATCTTCACCGCCGTATCGTTCTTTTCCAAATGGGTCTCCTCCTTCTTGGCATTGAGCGTTGCCGCTCATACCAGTATACGCCGCGGCAAAAAAGAGGAAACAGGGCTTTTCTTTCCGCCCGATGTCTGCTACAATATGTCCATGGAAGAATAGAAAAAAGTCCCCGCGCATAGCGTTGCACGGGGTGAGGAAATTGATCGTTCTTCTGCGTAAAAAATTTTTGGCATTCGCAGCCCTGGTTCTGGGCGGCACCTTCATGCTGTGCGGCGTACTCACGCGCGAAGCCCGACCGGTCTTTCGGCCGGAGGGGATCCCGGAAACGCCCGTGATCGTCATTGACGCGGGACACGGCGGGGAGGACGGCGGCGCCGTCGCGGCGGACGGCACGGTGGAAAGCGGCATCAATCTTGCCATCGCGCAGGATCTTGACGCGCTGCTGCGCTTTCTTGGCTGTGAGACAAGGATGACCCGCACGGAGGATGCCGCCATCTATTCCGACGGCGCGAGAACACTGCGGGAGAAGAAGGCCTCCGACCTTAAAAACCGTGTTGCGCTGGTGAATGAAACGCCGAACGCCGTGCTTTTGAGCATCCACCAGAACAGCCTTCCGGCCTCGCGGCGCGTCCACGGCGCGCAGGCGTTCCACGCCCGCACGGAGGGCAGCGAGGCGCTCGCCGAGAGCGTACAGGTCGCGCTCAACGCGGCGGTGAACCCGGGAAACGAGAAAAGCCGGAAGGTCATTGACAAAAGCGTTTATCTGATGAAAAACATCAGCTGTCCCGCGGTGCTGGTCGAGTGCGGCTTTCTCTCCAACGCGGAGGAGGCCGCAAGGCTCTGCGAGACGGACTATCAGCGCAAGCTGGCTGTGACCGTCGCCGCCGGCTTTCTCGCGGGACTCGCCGGTGGGCAAGCGGCAGCATAAGAAACAGAAAAGGGGAGACCCCATGAAGGCAAAAACCGTATTTTACTGCACCGAGTGCGGCAACGAGACCGCAAAGTGGGCGGGGCGCTGCCCTGCCTGCGGCGCATGGAATTCCATCGTGGAGCAGGCCGCGCCGAAGGCGTCGGCGGCAGGGAAGGGGCGCACCAAGGCGCTCGCGCGCAGCAAGGCGCATCCGATCGCCGAGCTGCAGACCGAGCAGGAGCTGCGCTTTTCGACCGGTATGGGCGAGCTGGACCGTGTGCTCGGCGGGGGAGCCGTCAAGGGCTCGCTGGTGCTCGTCGGCGGCGCGCCGGGCATCGGCAAATCGACGCTGATGCTGCAGATCTGCAGTCAGCTCTGCCGCTTTGCCAAGGTCCTGTATGTATCCGGCGAGGAATCGCCGCACCAGCTCAAGATGCGCGCCGAGCGGCTCAAGGTCGCGAGCGGGAACCTTTATGTGCTCTCGGAGACCTGTCTCGGCGATGTGCTCGAATGTGTCAGCGAGGAAGCGCCGGACATTCTGATCGTGGACTCCATCCAGACGCTCTACAACGAGGAGCTGGATTCGCCCGCCGGCAGCGTCAGTCAGGTCAAGGACTGCACGATGACGCTCATGCAGCTCGCCAAGGGGCAGGGCGTCACGGTATTTGTGATCGGCCATGTCAACAAGGAGGGCTCCATTGCCGGCCCCAAGGTGCTCGAGCACATGGTGGACTGCGTGCTCTATTTCGAGGGCGACCAGCACATGACCTACCGCATCCTCCGCGCGGCGAAGAATCGCTTCGGCGCGACGAATGAGATCGGCGTCTTCGAGATGGAAAACGATGGTCTCATTGAGGTCGAAAATCCCTCGGAAATGCTGCTCTCCGGCCGTCCTGCCGACGCGCCGGGGACCTGCGTGACCTGTGTGATGGAGGGCGCGCGGCCCGTGCTCGCGGAGATCCAGGCGCTGCTGGCAAGCTCATCGTACCCGACGCCGCGGCGCACGAGCAACGGCTTTGACTACAACCGCGCGGCGATGCTGCTGGCGGTGCTGGAAAAGCGCGGGCAGCTCAAGGTGTCGCAGTGCGACGCGTATCTGAACATCATCGGCGGCCTGACGCTGGACGAACCCGCCGCCGATCTCGCGGCCATTCTGGCGCTGGCGTCGAGCTATCTCGACAAGCCCATCGGCGCGCAGGTCGCCGCCATCGGCGAGGTCGGTCTGACCGGCGAGTTAAGGAACGTGAACAATCTGTCGCAACGGCTCAGCGAGGTGCGGCGGCTCGGCTTCACGGAGTGCATCATTCCAAAGCAGCATGGGAACCGTCTTGGACGTCCGGACGGCCTGAAGCTGACGGAGGTGCAGAATGTCGGTGAAGCGCTGCGTGTGCTGGCGAGGTCGTAACGCCGCTGACCGCGGAGCGCGGGATATAGTGTACGCAGGCGTTGCTGCGGCACGACGGCATCCCGCAGGCTGTGGAATACTTGAAGCCGCAGCGTCCGCCGGACTGGAACACACAGTTGGCATGACAGAAAAGCTCGCTCATTCGATCAGACCCTTTCCAATGAAAAGTTTTCTCGGAAATAGTTTGCGCGAAGGAGCGATGAATTAAACCGGTTTTTTGAATCTTCAGTATACTCAATGCCTTTAAGCAGTTAATCCTTACGGAAAGGAGAAACGCAAAAACAGCTGAAGAAGCGATTTAGGGCTACCCTCTTTTGAACAAAATTTTTATTTTGTTCAATTATATCTTTAGGTCGATCGGGGTCCCCCGCTTTAAACGACAGCTGTTTTTGTGAAAGCTCATGAACGATTACCGTACCGAAGCGCCGCCGATCCTGCGCGACTTTCTTTCTTACCATGAAACGATCAAGGCGCACTCCCGAAAAACCGTGGACGAATACTTTCTCGATCTGCGGAACTTTTTCCGTTATCTCAAGCAGACGCGCGACCCGTCGCTGCGCGGTCTGGAGCTGAATGAAATATCCATTCTGGACGTCGATCTCGATTTCGTATCCTCCGTCACGCTCACGGACATCTACGGCTATATGACCTATCTGAGCCGCGAGCGCGTACTGCATCAGAACAGCGATGCCTCCGGCTATGGTCTCAACGCCGCCTCCAGAGCGCGTAAAATTGCAACGATCCGCTCTTTTTACAAGTATTTGACCAACAAAGTCCACCTGATCAAGGAAAATCCGGTCAAGGACCTCGATTCGCCGAAGCTCAAGAAAACGCTGCCGAAATACCTCACCTTAGAAGAAAGCGTGCAGCTGTTGTCCTCGGTGGACGGACAGAACCGCGAGCGGGATTACTGCATCCTGACGCTCTTCCTGAACTGTGGCCTGCGTATTTCCGAGCTTTGCGCGCTCAACACCACGGACATTCAGGACGACGCGCTGCGCGTGCTCGGTAAGGGCAACAAGGTGCGCATCGTCTACCTCAACGACGCGTGCAAGGAAGCGCTCAGCGGCTATCTCGCCATGCGCCGCCCCATCGTCGGGCGCGATCAGAACGCCCTCTTCCTCTCCTCCCGCAACGAGCGCGTCAGCCGCTCGACGGTCCACGCGCTGGTGAAAAAGCACTTGAGCGAGGCCGGGCTCGACTCGACGCAGTATTCCGCGCACAAGCTGCGCCACACAGCGGCGACGCTGATGCTGCAAAACGGCGTGGACGTCAAGGCCGTGCAGGAGGTTCTGGGCCATGAGCACCTCAACACAACGGAGATCTACACGCATATCGACAACGAGGCGCTGCGTGTTGCCGCAAAGGCAAATCCCTTGTCACGCGTGAAGCCGCCGAAGAAAAATAAAGCGGGAAAATGAGAAAGAGGCGGAATGCTCCGTCTCTTTCTCAATCACTCCATGAATTATGTTTCTGCCAATAGGACAGCTAAGAGACTACCAATATCTCATCGGCTCAAAAATTTTAGTTCCTTTTAAGTTAAACGTGAATCTATTCATCAGAGGACAAAGAGGCTCACCCCAGCAAGGAATGAGCCTCTTCAAAGCTATTACCCAATATAGCAAGCAGCTAAGACGATGACATTGGTGGTTCCGCCGCTTATGTTATCAAACGAAGAAGTTGAACATGGAATGGCGTAGGCTGTAAATGTATCTTCATTGTAAACCTCTGTGCTGTCCAAATAGTACAGAGCATAATAGTTGTTATCGTCATCAGCGGCCAAAAGGTATGTTAGCTTACCTCCCAAGTAGTCATCCTCAAACACCTGCACGGCGTAGAGGTCTAACTTTACTAAGCCAATCTGATCTTGCTTGCGTGTCTTATTGAACTGTTTACTTGAGAAATCTTGTATGTCAGAGGACTGTATCGCTTCATTCGTTGCAGTAGGAAATAGATTTTCATTTTCGTCAATATACTCAATCACTGCATCTGAAATAGTAAATTTACCGAATAGGTCTAACTGACCAATGTAGTTGAAAGACTCACCTGTAGTCGGTGTAAACTCTCCATTTGTGTATGTTCCTGACATCTCCAATGTTTCGCCATCATTTATGATGGTTGTCACGCCGTAGCCGTTAAAGGCTCCGTTAGAGAAATTGCCTTCATACGTATATGTAGACCCGTTTTCTCCGTCTGCTTCGAATGTTCCTACACCTTGTGGCTTGCCATTGACAACTTCTCCAGTGTACTTTCCGTCAATATCATAAGTGTCCGTTCCCTCTACCATAGTAACGGTGATATCATAGTCTGAAACGGTAGATGGTGTATCGTTTTTAGGTGTCTCTTGTGCGGTGCTCCCACAACCGGATAGGAGTACCATAAGCAGTGACAAAACGATAACGCCCGCCTTTTTCATGACTGCATCTCCTCATTGGTGGTATATTAGCCGATTTCGGCTTGTCACCTGTTAGAAGTATACCATGTTTGGCGAATTATGCCAATAGGAAAAGAATAGATACGAAAACTTTTGTAATACGGTAGGTAATCATTTCTTCGTCGGTATAATCTTCTCAATCATCCCTGCCGGTATACACCACCGAGGTGCAAAAAGCGTGCGCGGGCAAATTCGTAGGTGGACAGCGGCCTGTCGTCCGCGTCGGCGCTGTGCGCGGCGACCAGAATATCCGCATAGCTGCGCGGACGGTCCGCCGCCACGACGACCGGCGAATGCTGCCAGCCGGCGCCGTCGAACGAGAGCTGCACGATATCGCCCGGCCGGATGCGCTCCGGCGGGACTTCCCCTGCAAACGGGCCGGCGGACGGCGTGCGGCGCGTGAGAAAATTATAGAGATACTCCACGCCCGTCCACGCGGGCGCTTTGTCGTTGGCATTGATGTAGTACCAGCCAAAGGTCGGCGTGTCGTTCATCACACCCGCACCTGCATAGATGCATTGGGACGCAAAATTCGTGCAGTCGCCGCCGATGCTTTCGTAATCATAATAGCGCGGATTGCGCCCGTACGCCCAGATGTGCGCATAGCGCACCGCCGCGGCACGGTCGTATGGCAGTAAAGCGAGCATGGCCTCTCCCCTCCCCTCTCCCAATGTATGCAAAAAGGCGGAAATCGGCCACAATATGTCGTAGGAATGAATTGACTTTGCGTCCATATTTCGGTATACTGTCAAATTGAGCGAATGAAATTTTGCAAGGAGGTCTTCCATGAACACGCAAGAGCTTTCCAAGGTCTGCCGTCAGGTGCGCCGCGACATCATCACGATGACGGCCAATGCCGGCAGCGGCCATCCCGGCGGCTCCCTTTCGGCCGTCGAGCTGATGACCAGCGTTTTCTTCAACCACATGCGCGTCGATCCCAGCAATCCGCACGATCCCGACCGCGACCGCTTTGTGCTCTCCAAGGGCCACGCGGCGCCGTGCTATTATGCGGTGCTTGCCGCCAAGGGCTTCATCTCCCGCGACGAATACGCGAACTTCCGTCAGCTCCACTCCATCCTGCAGGGCCACCCCGACGCCAAAAAGGTCCCGGGCGTGGACGCCTCCACCGGTTCGCTCGGTCAGGGCGTGTCCATCGCCGTCGGCATGGCGCTCGGCGCCAAGCACCTCGGCAAGGATACGAAGGTCTTTGCCCTCGTCGGCGACGGCGAGAGCCAGGAGGGGCAGATCTGGGAGGCTTACATGGCCGCCGCCCACTATAAGCTGGACAACCTCACCGTCATCATCGACAACAACGGTCTGCAGATCGACGGCTCGAACGATCAGGTCATGAGCCTCGGCGACCTCGGCGCAAAGCTGCGCGCGTTCGGCTTTGACCTTGTGGAGCTGCCGGACGGCAACGATCTCGACGCGGTGGAGGCCGCGCTCTCGAAGCCGACGATGCCCGGCAAGCCCAAGGCGATCCTCGCCCACACGGTCAAGGGCAAGGGCGTTTCGTTCATGGAAAATCAAGTCGGCTGGCACGGCAAGGCGCCCAACGCCGAGCAGCGCGATCAGGCTTTGAAGGAATTGGAGGGTTAACGAACATGGCTGATAAAATTGCGACCCGCCAGGCTTACGGCGAAGCGCTGATCGAGCTGGTGGAAAAGAACGATAAGGTCGTCGTGCTCGACGCCGACCTTGCCAACGCGACCCAGACCTGCAAGGTCGCCAAGGCGCACCCCGAGAAATTCTACAACTTCGGCATTGCCGAGGCCAACATGGTCGACGCTGCCGCCGGCATGAGCACGATGGGTCTCGTTCCCTTCTGCTCCACCTTCGCGATGTTCGCGGCCGGCCGGGCCTACGAGCAGATCCGCAACTCCGTTGCCTATCCGCACTTCAACGTCAAGATCTGCGCCACCCACGCCGGTGTGAGCGTCGGCGAGGACGGCGGCAGCCATCAGTGCATCGAGGACCTTGCGCTCATGCGCGTGATTCCCGGCATGACGGTCATCTGCCCCGCCGACGCGAACGAGGCCAAGGCCGCGACCATGGCGATCGCCGATTTCGACGGCCCCGTGTATATGCGCCTCGCCCGTCTCGCCACGCCTGTTTTTGAGGGCAACATGGTCAAGCCCTTTGTTCTCGGCAAGGCCAATGTCCTGCGCGAAGGCAAGGATGTCGCGATCTTCGCGACGGGCCTGATGGTCAATGAATCCCTCATGGCGGCGGAAGCGCTCGCCAAGGACGGCATCGACGCCGCCGTCATCAACGTCCACACCATCAAGCCCATCGATGCCGAATGCGTGACTGCGTGGGCGGAGAAGTGCGGCAAGGTCATCACCGTTGAGGAGCACAGTGTCATCGGCGGCTTGGGCGACGCGGTGGCGGACGTCCTCATGGGCAAGGTCAACTGCAAATTCCATAAGATCGGCGTGAACGATCAGTTCGGCCAGTCCGGCAAGGCAGCCGACGTGCTGCGCGAGTACGGTCTGACCGCCGATCAGATCGCCGCAACGATCAAGGCCAACACCTGACGAGAGAAAGAGAGACAAAGCACACACTTTGTCTCTCTTTTTTAAGGAAATATTTTTCACTTTTCTCTTGTAATTTCTGTTTTCTGTGCTACAATACAGGTAGTACCAAATGTACCAATCGTTTGAAATAACTTCACAAAAGGAGACGATATCATGCCACTCGTTACCTCTACCGAAATGTTCAAGAAGGCTTATGACGGCGGCTACGCCATCGGCGCGTTCAACGTCAACAACATGGAGATCGTGCAGGGCATCACCGAGGCCTGCCAGGAGGAACACGCTCCCGTTATTCTTCAGGTTTCCAAGGGCGCCCGCGCCTACGCGAACCATACCTACCTCGTCAAGCTCGTCGAGGCCGCCGTGGAGTGCTGCCCCGACATCCCCATCGTGCTGCACCTCGATCACGGCCCGGACTTTGAGACCTGCAAGAGCTGCATCGACGGCGGCTTCACCTCCGTTATGATCGACGCCTCCTCCAAGCCCTTTGCCGAGAACATCGAGATCACCAAGAAGGTCGTTGAGTACGCGCATGACCACGGCGTGGTCGTCGAGGCCGAGCTCGGCACCCTCGCCGGCATCGAGGACGAGGTCAAGGTCGCGGCGCACGAGGCGTCCTACACCCATCCCGAGGAGGTCGAGGAGTTCGTCTCCAAGACCGGCTGCGACTCTCTGGCCATCGCCATCGGCACCAGCCACGGCGCTTACAAGTTCAAGCCCGAGCAGTGCACCCGCAACGCCGACGGCATCCTCGTTCCGCCCCCGCTGCGCTTCGACGTTCTGAAGGAAGTCTCCAAGCGTCTGCCCGGCTTCCCCATCGTGCTGCACGGCTCCTCCTCCGTCCCGCAGGAGTATGTGAAGATGATCAACGACCACGGCGGCAAAATGCCCAATGCCATCGGCGTGCCCGAGGAGCAGCTGCGTGAGGCCGCGAAGCTCTCGGTCTGCAAGATCAACATCGACTCCGACCTGCGTCTGGCCATGACCGGCACCATCCGTCAATTCATGGATGAGCACCCCGACAAGTTCGACCCCCGCGAGTATCTCAAGCCCGCCCGCGCCAACATCAAGGAGCTCGTCCGTCATAAGCTCGTCGACGTGCTCGGCTGCGCCGGTAAGGCTTAAACCGTCAAAGGAGAAACGATATGAGTGAATTGAAAGGCGCCTGCATCATCGGTCAGTCCGGCGGCCCGACCTCTGTCATCAACGCCAGCGCCTACGGCGTGATCCGCACGGCGCTTGACTCCGACTGCATCACCGCCGTCTACGGCGCGGAGCACGGCATCAAGGGCGTGCTTGCCGACCGCCTGTTCGACATGAGCAAGGAGGACGCGCGCGAGCTGGAGCTGCTGAAGTACACCCCCTCCTCCGCGCTCGGCTCCTGCCGCTACAAGATCGCCGATCCCGATGTGGACGACACCGATTATAAGCGTATTCTCGAGGTGTTCAAGAAGCATGATGTCCGCTATTTCTTCTACAACGGCGGCAACGACTCCATGGACACCTGCAACAAGATCTCCAAGTATATGCAGA
>ERZ857922.4431-NODE-4431-length-10584-cov-3.683446_pt1 | contig 10584 bp, 8 predicted proteins | sample MGYA00519579_ERZ857922 | MGnify/ENA primary metagenome ERZ857922 (study PRJEB31778, sample SAMEA3449375) | human gut metagenome | biome: human gut; feature: human-associated habitat; material: faeces | place: United Kingdom | collected 2010/2012 ... | reverse complement strand
ACCTTTCCTGCAACGATCATACAGGTTGGACAATGCTCCTCCCAGTAGGAACGTATATCCGGTCTTCTCCATCTTCCGATCCGGCTTTGTCAGCACCCACGCAAACATAGCAGCAATTCCTGCAGTTACACAGCCACTCCAGCGGATGATCTTGTCCATGTGTCCCCTGGCATGTCCTCCGGCTGTTCCATAATTATGTAATCGCTTAATCCCTGCCAGCCCTCCAGGAAGAAGATGTTCTTCTTCCTGTTCAGGCAGCTGCTCGATCTCCTGCTTCACTGCATGATCCAGCTGAAACAGTCCCAAAGCAAGTTGTACATATAATAATTTCATCTTTTAACCCTGCATTTCCAGTGCGGGCACTCCGCGCATGGTGATCAGCGGTCCGCCCTTATGTTCAATATAGTCGCCGGTGATCGTCACCTGTCCGATATTATCATCTTTGGGTATCTCGTACATAATATCCAGCATAAAATCCTCAATGATCCTGGTTGCCACATTGGCCTCGTAAGGCTGTACGTCAATAGCTTTTCCTGCTGCGTTGAGTATGATCTTGCTTTCCGGAAAATCAAAATCAATGGAACCTCTTGTATGGCGGCGGCTGCGTAAGATCCCGGAAAGTTCTTTCATCAGGAAAAACATGGGAATCAGGGATTCATAACGTTTCTTTGCCGCATCATCGGTATCTTCCAGAATATTTTTTACATCGGTGTAGCACATACGCTCATCTACGCGGATCACTGTTTCCGCGATCTTATGGGAAATTACCTTACCTTTTTCATTGACATCCATCAGGCAACTTAAAGTAAGACGATCCTGTCCCTGGTTCAGAGAACAGATCCCATTGGAAAGCCGTTCCGGAAGCATGGGGATCACGCGGTCCGCAAGATAAACCGAGGTTCCTCTCTTCAGTGCTTCCCTGTCAAGGGCACTGCCACCCTGGACATAATTGCTGACGTCTGCAATGTGTACCCCAAGATGATAGATCCTGTCTTCTTTTGTAAGTGAAATGGCATCATCCAGATCCTTTGCATCCTCGCCGTCAATGGTAACTGTGACAAGATCCCGAAGATCCAGTCTTCCGTCCATATCTGCTTCCTGCACATGATCCGGCACACGGTCTGCCTGACGGAGTACCTTATCTGGAAATACACTCGGAATGTTAAAACTCTTCACAATGGCAAGGATATCTGTTCCTGGTGAACGTAAATTTCCCAACACTTCTGTGATCTTTCCTTCCGGCTTCCGGTTTCTGGAACCATAGTCCACAATTTCCGCAACTACCTTATCTCCATCTTTGGCTCCCATGGAATTTTTCCTGGAAATAAAGATATCTTTGGAAAATTTGGGGTTATCGCTGATCACAAAACCGTAATCCCGGCTGCTCTGGTAGGTTCCCACGATGGAAGGCATTCCTCTCTCCAGAACCTTCAGGACAACACCCTCCGGGCGCTTGCCCTCTTTATGTCCGTTTCGTACAAGAATCTGTACTTTATCCTGATGCATGGCACTTCCCGTGTCACTTTCCGGAATAAAAATATCCTGTTCCTGGTCTTCCACTTCCACAAAGCCAAAGCCCTTGTAATGGCCAATAAAAGTTCCCTCCATGAGGGTTCCGTCCTTCTCGGAGAAACGATATTCCTCATGATTCTTCTCTCTGCGTTCTCTTCCCTTACGGCCACGCTCCGGCTTTTCTGCCTTCAGAGCTTCTTTATTTTTTCGTCTGTCTCTGCGCTTGCCGGAAACCTTGCTGTATCTTCCTTTATTATCTACTTCAGCCTTGCCCTGGGCGCAAAGCTCGTCCAGCACGTCAAAAAGCTCTTTTTTCTCACTCTTATCCAGCTGAAGAAGAGATGCGATCTCACGCAGGCGCATGGGCTTATACAGCGGATCTCCCAGAAGCTCCATTATAAACTTTTTTCTTTTTTCAAAATTTTTCGATCTTTTCACATTTTCTCCTGTTTCATATTTATATTTCATTTTTACCCTGTTATCATTCCGGAGGAAGGCTCACCCGTGCCCCTGTATCAACGCAAAAACACTCCTGCTGATTAACAAAAGAAGTCCCCATCCGAGTTTCTTCTGCATGCTAACGCAGCAAGAGTGTTACCAACTTCTGTTCTGCCCCTGGCAGATCAGATAATGTTCAGTACGATTGACAGTACAAAGAAAATAACTCCCATGATAATGGTACCTCTTACAAGACCACCTTCCATGGAACGGCCCTTATTCTTACCCCAGTAAGTATCAGCTACTCCGGCGATAGAGCCAAGACCCTGCTGCTTGCCCTCCTGCATCAGTACGACAACAGTCAGAGCGATACAATCTATTGCATAAATTACAGTCAGAATAATTTTTAAAATGTTCACGCGGTTACACCTCCTAATCAACTAGAGGTTATTTTACCATAGCTAAACCGGGATTTCAACCATTTTCCGTTTATTTTATGCAGGGCTTTTTCTGAGATTTTTTTGCAAAAGGATCTTTATATCTTCCAAGAGCTCCGAGCTGTTCGTGGATCCGCAGAAGCTGGTTATACTTGGCGTTCCGGTCCGAACGGCAGGGTGCGCCTGTTTTGATCTGTCCCGCCCCACAGGCAACTGCCAGATCTGCGATAAATGAATCTTCCGATTCTCCTGATCTGTGAGAAATTACTGTCCTGTATCCCGCTTTCTGTGCCATTTCCACTGCATCCAATGCTTCTGAAAGTGTTCCTATCTGGTTTAATTTTATCAGAATGGCATTTGCCGCTCCCAGTTTGATACCACATGCAAGACGTTTGATATTCGTGACAAACAGATCATCACCTACGAGCTGTATTTTGTCTCCCAGTCTTTTTGTCATCTGTTTCCAGCCTTCCCAGTCATCTTCCTCAAGTCCATCTTCAATGGAAACAATCGGGAACTTCTCTGCAAGTTTTTCATAATATTCTATCATCTCGCCGGAATCCCTGAGAACTTCTTCCCCTTTCATTTTTCCTTCTCCGGGGAAAACATAAACGCCTCTTTCTTCATCGTACAGTTCACTTGCCGCAGCATCAATTGCAATGCTGATATCCTTTCCGGGTTCATACCCTGCCTTTTTTACTGCTTCCAGAATCACTTCCAGGACGCTTTCTGAATCGGAAAGATCCGGTGCGAAACCTCCCTCATCTCCGACTGCTGTTGACAGACCTTTTTGTTTCAGGATAATTCTGAGAAACTGGTATACTTCCGCACACATTCGAATCGCCTGCTCCATATTTTCCGCTCCCGTCGGCATAATCATGAATTCCTGTAAATCCACCGTATTGTCAGCGTGACGTCCCCCTTGTGTCAAGCTAATGACACAAAATTTTTGTAATTTGTCCATCATCACTTCAACTGCAGATTTTCTGCACCTGCTCTACATACTTCACCAGCTCATCAGCAAAATTCCATTCAATTTCTATTCGCTTATCATTATATACCTTGATACCACGAATAAAAGTTACTGCTATCTCTCTGGTTAATTGCTTATTTCCTTCGATCAGGTCTGTCAGGCACTGTCTGCCATCGGGCGGAAGTTCAAATAAACGTTCAGCCGCTTCACTCTGTTCTGTCTCCATTTGCGCTATCGCTAAGGTTTCTTTCTCAATTTGTTTATCCAGCTTGTCATTTTTTCTGGTGAACTCTTCTTCTGAGATTTCTTCCATTGCATATCGCATATATAGTTCAGTCTTCTGGTGCTTGTATCTGCTAATACTGTCTTTGGCATCCCGAATCTTTTTTGCAGCTCCATTCACTTTTGATTTTAATTCTACTTTCTGTAATTCGAGTACCGGTTCAGCATCATCACTGATCTTTGCAAACAGCTTTATTGCCCTGAAAATCATCTCATTGAACTCGTCATCATATAAATTGTCTGTTACACAATCTTGATTTGCCGCATTAAATTTCCTTGGGCACTTAAAGTGCGGATTGCATCTGGTTACATGCTGTAGATTCTGACCGCATCCCCCACATTTTACCAATCCTTTCAGCGGATAATTATTATTGTGGGTTTTGCTCCTCTTTCTGGAATTTAATTCCAACTTTTCCTGTACAGCATCAAACACCTCTTTAGAAACAATCGCTTCATGCGTACCCTCAACCACAATCCAGTCTTCTTCTTTTGTTTTCAAATGCTTATTACTTCCTACCGAAGCAACTTTCCACTTGCCGCCAATCGTAGTTCCCGTATACGTTTCTGTCATCAGTATCAGTCTTACAGTTACTGGATACCAGATATATTTTTCTGTTGTTTTCTTCACACCAGTTTTCAGAACTTCTCTTTTATATTGACCTGGACTCATAATTTTCTGCTCATTCAGGTAACGTGCCAGCTGAGTAATATTCATTCCATTAAGATATTTCTGAAATATCATCTTCACAACAGGCGCTGTCTCCGGATTAATCACGAGGCTGGTCACATCTTCATCAGGCTTCAAATATCCATACGGTGCTCTCGCTCCCATATATTTTCCAGCTTTCTGACGCTGTATCAAAGTTCTTTTTACTTTAACGGAAGTATCAATGCTATGATGTTCGTTAATAATATTTCTGAAACCAACATCTATTCCCGGCATACCAGATTCATATTTCATACTATCAACATTATCATTGATTGCTATGAATCTCACATTCATAAATGGAAAAATTTGTTCCAGATATGTGTCAACCTCTATATGATTCCTGCCGAATCGAGAAAGGTCTTTCACTATAATTGTGCTGACTTTTCCATCTCTTACTAATTCCATCATACTTTGGAATCCTGGGCGATCGAAATTCGTTCCACTATAGCCATCATCTTTGAATTCTAACACTTCCGTATTTTTGAACTCATTTTTACTGGCTATGTATTGCCCAATCACAATTCTCTGATTGGTAATACTATTGGATTCATCCAGCATATCCTCATCTTCCAGCGACAATCTTAAATACTTTACTATGCATTTACCATCTGACATCTGATCACCCCCTCCTCTAAAATTTCTGATAACGCCTGTATTTCATCTTGAAATTTAAATTCGATCTCTATACGTTTGTCTTCATATAAAGAGATTTTCTTTATATAAGAACGGACAACATCTTTTGTAAGGAATTCCAAATTCTTTCCTTTACTGAATTCAGCAAGCCACGAGAAGTTCTTTTTACACAATTTTTCTGTAATTTTTCTACTCTTCTCAATTTCTTTCTGTCTTGTAACCAGGTCTTTTTCGACCACGGTTATTCTTTCTGTCATACGATTATATGCATCCGTATCAATCTCGCCCGAAACATATTGCTCATATAATTCAAATCGTCTTGCTTCGTTCCTTTTATTGAGCTGAACAATTTTACTCTGTTCCCTGTTCAAATATTTTTGGAATGTTTCAAAATATTCACCATTAAAGCGTTTCAGTTGCGTTTTTAATTCACATACTGTTTTTAGCTGCATGATGAGTGCCCGATACACCAGTTCATCAATTACTTCTTCTTTCCAGCGATTACAGTTATATTTTTCCTTGGAAATTTTTGCATAATTACCACAAATGAAATAGTAATTGTAATACAAAACACCATTCTTTTCGCTGTAATAGTATCTCCGAACCATATTAGCGCCACAGTCACCACAGTATATCAATCCAACATACTTATTATCCTGTTTTCCATGAGTCTGCATATTCGATAAATCTTTTTTGGGCAATGCTTTCTCCTGCTTTAATTTGATTACATTTTGTACTTTTTCAAATAATTCAGCACTCACTATAGCCTTATGGGTATTCACATGTTCAATCCATTCTTCTTTATCCAACATTACATTTTTTTCTTTTGTAAGAAGTGAAGTTCTTGTTTTATGTGAATAAGTATTTCCCAAATAGTGCCTATTTTCCGCAATCTGTTTAATTACAGATGATTGCCAATGCATATCCGTTTCGTCAATTCTATCCAAGAATAACTTCCCAGTTCTTGCGTATACCCTTGGCGAAGCCAGCAGCATGGTATTAAACTCTCTCGAAATTTTCAAATATGACTGCCCTGCAGCAAGTTTTTCAAATATTTCTACTACATACGGTGCAGTTAAAGGATCGGGAACAGTAGTAGATTTTCCTTTTTCATCTCTAGCTCTCTTATACCCATAAGGAGCATCTCCACCACAATATTCACCTGACTCCATCTTAATTTTCATGGCACTTGTCATTTTTACAGATGCATCTTTTGCATACATATCATTTGCCAGATTCGATATCATGATTCCCAGCATCTGATTGTCACATTCTGGACTGATACTGTCATAGTTATCATTGACTGATATAAAGCGCACTTGCATAAATGGAAATATTTTTTCCAGATATTTTGATACTTCTTCCAAATCTCGACCAAATCGTGATAAATCCTTTACTATGACCGTATTTATTTCTTTTGTTTTGATGTCACCAAGCATTCTCACAAAGTCATCTCGATCAAATTTCGTACCTGATATACCGTCATCCTTATAAAACTTTACAACTTCAATATCCGGATGAGATTCTGCGTAAGAAAGAGCGATCAGTTTCTGTGTCTCCAGCGATTCTCTCTTCTCACCATTGATATCTACAGATATTCTGGTATAAATACCGGCTTTCCAGATCTTCTTCGGTGATGCCTGCACAAATGCTTCAGCTTGTTTCATCTGGCGATTTCTTGTTCTTGCCATTATACAGCCACCTCCTGTTTTGTTTTTCCAATCTGTTCTGCCAGTCTTGCAGCTGTTACCAACTCATCTTGGAATCGGTAAACAATCTCTATTTTTTTTCCTTCAAAGACATTTATTTTTTCCACATACTGAAGAAGCATATCTCTGTCAAGATCTCCCAGCGACGGTTTCTCAAGAAATGTGTTTACCCATTCTTCGCACAGCAGTTTATTTTCAAGGAGATTTTCCATATACTCTTCCTGCTTTTCAATATTGCTTTCCAGACTTTTAATTTCTGTCTGATACCGTTCTCTAAGCAAAGCGTAATCATCCCTAGAAATAACTCCTGACGCAAGATTTCCCGATAATGAATGTAACAACTTATAATATTTATTGACTTTGTTTCGTAACTCAAGTATCTGGTCATCATGCTGTATCAATGTCTGTGTATCCAAAGAATTCTCTTTCAAATACTCCATTGCACTCCGTATGGCATCCGTCATCTTACTGTATATTTTCAAAGAATCCATTACCAGCTGAATCAGCACATCTTCTCTGATACTATGTCTGGAACATTGATCCTTCTTTTTATTGTAAGAAGAACAGATATAAAAAACTGTCTTTTCTCCTTTATAACTGTTAGTTCGCCGGATCAGATTACTTCCACAGTCTCCACAGGATAATAACCCACCAAACAAATAAAGTCTGTTTTCTCCGGGTGCTATCCTGGTATCCTTCGCAAGCAACATCTGAACTGTTTCATATTCTTCTTTTGTAACGATACCTTCATGATGATTTTCAAAAATCACCCATTCTTCCTTTGGTAATGCCCTCTGCACCTTAACTTTATAGTTAATTCTTTGGGATTTTCCCTGTTGAAGCACTCCATAGTAGATTGGATTCTTTAAGATACGGATAATTGCTACTGCTGACCACCTGGATGTCAGATGTGTCTGAAATGACGATTTGAAGTTTACTCCGGTCGCACGTTTGTAATCAGCCGGTGCAAGAACTCCCAGTTCATTCAGTTTATCTGCAATCAGCTGATTGCTCATGCCCTCCATCTTCCAGTTAAAAATATCTCTTACATGCTTTGCAGCAACCGGATCAATTTCTATCTGACTTTTATCAGCATCACACTTTTTATATCCATATGACACGTAATTTCCCACATATTCTCCAATATTTCTTTTTGCACTCAAGTGGCTTCTTACTTTTTGAGAATTCTGTCTGCAATACGTGTCATTAACAAAGGATTTCACCGGTAATACAAGATGCGTATCGGTAATGTTTGCTGTTTCAGAATCATAATTATCATTGATTGCTATAAATCGTACTCCCAGTTGTGGAAATACTTTTTGAATATACCGATCAACATCTATATGCTCTCTACCGAATCGAGACAAGTCTTTTACAATGATACAGTTGATTTCCTTATTTTCGATTGCCTTGAGCATTGCCTGAAAACCAGGACGCTTAAAATCAGTACCTGAAAAACCATCATCTTTAAATGTCTCAACAATAGTAATATCAGATGTCGATTTCATATAGTTATCAATCAAAATTGACTGATTTACAATAGATTCACTTTCAGCCTTATCTCCGTCCTCAATACTAAGACGAAGGTACTTGGCTGCTATCCAGATATTTTTTTCCATAAAAAACACTCCTATCCAAAGATTCTGCCAAAACAGAACCCTTAAATAGAAGTGCTCTATTCAAATTTAGTCCTGTTAGCATTATAGCACACTTCGTCTTCTGTGTGAATATGAAATTTTGTTGTTCCAGTTATTCCCTTATGCCAATCCAGCTTTCTTTGCTACAAGCTGTTTTGTACAGTCTATATAGGAAAGGGAAGCTGCTGCATTAAAAACACTTTTTACGACATAGCCCATATCTTCATATACATATGGGTTATCAGAGTGATTAAGCAGCACTTCCATCTTATTGCTTTTCCTGCTATCCAGCTCTGAAATCAAATCCTTGTACTTGGGCAAACTATCTCGTTCAATCTCTTTGATATCAACTGTTTTCAACTCTTCTAATCTTTCAACTGTTGTCATGGACATCGCCTCCTTTTCCTATAGTTACCATTATCGAAAATAAATATTCGTAACAGTTATGTAGTCTTCTCTTCCATTCCCATCTGAATCCGTACTGCTTTCAGTACCCGATCTAGGCTCCACTTGTTCACTCTTCCGCATTTCTCAATAATACATTTCGTAGAAATGCTCATAACCTGTTCAGCCAGTGCCAGGCTTCCTTTTCGGATTCCCGTCATATCATATTTGCTGATAAATACATGCGTTGGCAAATATCGTTTCTTATAAATTCTTGATGTCAGCGGAACTACCGTTATGACTGAACTGTATGTATTGGCTTTATTATTACTCACTACGATCACCGGTCTTACTCCACCTTGAACCGAAGTTGTCGGGAACATACCGAGATCCGCCCATAAGATATCGCCTCTTCGAATCGTCACTTGTCATCTCTCCAATCTTTTTTTATTTGTAAAGCATTCATAGCGCTATATTGGCTCCACAGGAATACGGCAGAGTTTCTTTCCCATAAGGAAAGCTCTGCCGCATAACCTCTATAGCCAATTTGATTATTAAACAGTGCTCGCTCGATTCTATTTATCCTCGATACCCCGAATCGTTACTCCCGCATATGCAGGAAGGGAATAATAACCTGCCCGGATGCACACTCCGGACCACAACCCGGAAACTCTCGTTTCCAGGCTCCAGCAGTTCATAGGTTTACCAGTTACAGACTTCTCAGGATCTGCAAGTGTATCGCATCTCATACATATCATCGCATCACCAGCCTGCCAGCTGGCTTCGGTCAGTGCTTTTTCGCAGCATTACAGACTGAACCAAAAATCTTGGTTTTGTCTTATAATCCTATAGCGGCATCTTCCTCGTGCTCACTGTATGAAATGTCACGTCAGTTATTATTGGATATTCAGTTATCATGGTGCATTTTAGGGAGTCCTTAAAGCTCCTCTAATTACTAAAGTCAAATGACTTCGGCTGATGCAAAAAATTTTCCAAAATTTTTTAAAAAAATTCTTTCATATACATTTCACGCATTTTATTAAGGATTGTTTTCAGCTTGTACGCTAATACCTGTCTGGAAATCCCCATAATCTCTGCCATCTGTGTCTGTGTCTTATTTTCAAAGAAAATGCTATAAATAATCATGCGTTCCTCGGTATTCAGCTGATCGATCACTTTGTGAATATCCTGCTGTTCCATTTTCGTCAGTACACTGTGCTCCACGTCACAATTCAGATCCGGGAAATCCTCAATCATGAATCCTTCCCCATCAATGGACTGTCCACTGTAAGGCACCTCCCGCAGCATCTTATCCACGACTTCCCCCAGCTCGTTCTTAATCTCAACTTTTTTTGCCTTGCTGCTTCTGTAAAAATTGTTCATCGCATACGCAACTTCTTTTGTAACTTCGATCATTTCTCCATCAATATTTGCGTAATACTTTCCTTCATAAAAATATGGGTGTTCAATATACATATCCGTTCCTCCTGAATTTGAAATCTTGTTGCTCGTTTCAAATCCAGAAGGCGGACCTCTGTTTAGGATCATGCCTGCTCCGCCTTTATCCTGCCGGGATACGCCCGCAGTTATTGGCTGAGAAATTCAGGCACGAAAAAAAGCCCCAGTAGTTTTTTCTTAACTACTGAGGCTTTCGTCTCTTTCTTGTATTCAGTTATCTATGCCTTCTTTCATCAGCATAATCATTGTATCAGGATAAAGTTCACAAAATATCCGCAATATATTCCCATAAGTTCATATCATTATTGGAATCGTACATATTTCAGTATAAAAAGTTCACCGTGTTATTCTTCTACTTCTTTTCCATCTATATATAGTTGAAATTTATCAGGATTATTGACAACATCATAGT
>ERZ857922.4430-NODE-4430-length-10595-cov-4.716983_pt1 | contig 10595 bp, 7 predicted proteins | sample MGYA00519579_ERZ857922 | MGnify/ENA primary metagenome ERZ857922 (study PRJEB31778, sample SAMEA3449375) | human gut metagenome | biome: human gut; feature: human-associated habitat; material: faeces | place: United Kingdom | collected 2010/2012 ... | reverse complement strand
GACGACACCCAGTCGGTGTGTCCCAGCTGCGGCGCACCCAATAGGAATGTCCGCCGGTCCAGCGGCGACCAGCCCTTGACGATCGAAGAGCTTCGGCAATGGTATGAAGGTAAGGGCCTGCCGCCGGAAGAGGTGACCCGGTTCTTCATCGGCAAGGACATTCGGGAGCCTAAGGCCTTCGGTATTTACTATGAGGAAGACACCGGAAATTATGTGGTGTACAAAAACAAGGCCTCCGGAGAGCGATCCGTCCGCTACCGGGGCACGGATCAGGCTTACGCTGTCAACGAGCTGTTTCAGAGGCTCAAGCAGGAGATCATCCAGCAGAAAATGCTGAATGTGAAAAAACGGCAGGAGGGAACGGACGCACAGCGGGTCAAGGCCGGAAAGCGGGCCAAGGGCCTCTTGGGGAATCTTCTGATGATTGTGGGAATCATCGGTGCGATTGCCGTTTGCTTCACCGTGTTTTTGACGGTTTATGGCCTGATTTTGATGCGCAATGACCCATTGGAGGGGTACTACGCCTACAACAATACCGATTATTATTACAGCGGCGAGAGCTACAGCGGCCTGAACTGGTTCTGCTACAGCGCGGCCCAAAAGAATTGGCAGGGACCCTTGCGTTTGGACCTTGTGCCGGATGCACTGGAGACGCGCAAGGAATCCAAGCCCTATTACCTTCAGGAAAAATGGTCGCCGGAGCTGCCCTGCTCCAATTTCCAGGACAGTGTCTATGCTCGGGATATCCGGGCGGGGGGACGAACCGAGTCCGGCTATTACCATTGCAACTCCGGCTATTATTACCATCTGACGGGCATCTATGACGACGACTGGTACTATTTCGATGACGATACCTGGCAGAGCGTAGACTATGCGGCGCTGCCGGAGCAATTGCAGCACCCCTCTGCGGCCCAGGATTTTTACTATACGCCGGTATGGGACGCGGAGACCCAGCTTACGGACTTCGAGGACTCGCCGCTTTATCAGCAGATTGTTCAGACGGAACCGGGGGAAACCGAAGCGCAGACCCGTTCCGACAGTGACAGTGATTTTAACTGGGACAGCAACGACTCCTGGGACAGCGGCGATACAGACTGGGACTCCGATTGGTAAGTACATAGAAAAGCCCTTGATTTTCGCGGGAAACGAAAATCAAGGGCTTTTGTGCAATACGGATTATTCCTTTACGGTACCGTCGGGGTTGAACAGGGGCAGGGGCTCCAGATAGATGATGTCGTCCCGGTCTTGGGCATCGCCCTCGGCCAGAATGGCCATGCGGCCACAGATAATGCCGCCGGCCTTTTCCACCAGGGCTTCCAGAGCGCTGAGGCTTTCGCCGGTGGAGATGACGTCGTCCACGATCAGAATTTTCTTACCCTTGATGAGGTCGGCGTCGTCGCGGCCGAGGAAGAGCTGCTGTACGCCGAGCGTAGTGATGGAACGATCCTCCACGGAGATGGGGTCGGGCATATAGACCTTGGGGCCCTTACGCGCGATGAAATACTTCTCCGCGCCGCTCTGACGCGCCATCTCGTGAATGAGGGGAATGGACTTGGCCTCGGCAGTGAGCAGATAGTCGTAGTCCAGCTCCTCCGCCAGCTTGAGGAGGTCGCGGGCGCAGGCGACGGTCAGCTCGGCGTCGCCGAACATGATGAAAGCGCCGATGTAGAAGTCCTCCGTTACCTTGCAGATGGGGAGATCGCGGACGAGGCCCGCAACGTGCATGGGATAGGTCATCATAGTGGTTCTTCCTTCCTGTTTCTTCCTGTAATAGCCGCCTCAGCGGCCGGTATTTTGAGGCGTCCCGTTCAGTCGATCTCGGGACCCTTGTATTTTTCCTTCTTCTCGCTCGGCTCGCGGACCTCGCTGTCCACGTCGATCACGCCGCCGCCGGCCGGCTGCTCCGGCACGACAAGGGCCATGATGACATAGAGCAGGATGCTCGTGCCGTAAAAGAACGCCAGCAGCGCCCAGATCACGCGCACGATGGTGGGGTCGATGCCGAAATAATCCGCTACGCCGGCGCAGACGCCGCAGAGCTTTTTATCCGTTTTGGAACGGTAGAGCCGCTTTTTCACGAAAAAAGTCTCCTTTCTTCTTTCTTGCAGGGTAAAGTATAGCACGTCTTACTTCGGCTGTAAATCACTTTTTTCGACCCATCAGGCTGAACCAGCCGAAGGTCATCGGCCAGAGCGTGCCCGCCATGAGCACCACGGCGAAATAACGGATGCCGTCGCCGACGCTGTTCGCGCCAAAGGCCGCCGTCAGCGGCGCCTTGAGGGCCACGCGCACGGCCAGCGTCAGCGCAAGGCCGAGCACGACCTTGAGGATCTGCGCCCACCACACGGCCTGCGTTTCAAAGCGCGTGTAGTGCCGGTCGGCGAACACCGAGACGATCGCGCCGAGCACAAGGCCAAGCATCGACCACGCCGTTTTGACCGCGTGGTCAAAGTTGGCCGCGTCGCCGCTCGCGCCCGCGCGGACGCGAAGCGCATAAAGCAGGAACAGCGCCGCCGGTACGAGCAGGATGAGCCAGATGCGTTCGAGCACCTCGCCGCGGTGGCCGATCTCCTCGAGCAGAGGATAGAACGCCAGCACCAGCAGCCAGCCGATCAGGAACGATACGCCGACGTCGAGCGGCGTGTGGACGCCGAGATACAGCCGCGAAAAGGGAATGAGCAGCGCCAGCGCCATGCACACCACGCGCACCCAAAGCTTTTTCGTGATGCAGAACATCCCGCCGTAGGCGGCGACGGCGTTCTGTGTGTGGCCCGAGGGGAAGGAGAAGCCCGTCGCGCCCGCGCGGGCGGACTCGACGATCTCGAACGAGGGGTCGAGCACCCAGGGCCGCGGGATGCAGAACGTGATCTTCAGCATCTGGTTGACCGCCGTGCCGGTGAAGCACAGGAGCATGAGAAAATAGCCCTTGTTTTTGTCCACGCACCAGAAGATCACCAGCATAAAGAGCATGAACAGCGTCTCGCCGCCGAGCTCCGTGACGCCCTGCATGAGCGTGTCGAGCAGCGGAGTGCGCAGCTCGGCGATGGCGCGCAGGCAGTTCAGATTCCATTCCATAAAGGGAGTCATTCTTTTCTTTCCACCTTCTTCTAAAAAAATGAGGTAAAGCATGGTGCATTATAAGCCATTTCGCGCGGGAATGCAAACATTTCGGACAAAGCTGTGAAGAAAAAGTGCGAAAGCACTTGAAACTTTGCGCGTCGTGTGCTATAAATAACTGTCAGAGAAACGCAGAGAACGGGAAAATAGCGAGCTTGCTTCGCGCAGAGAGGACCGGTCAGCGGCTGGAAGCCGGTCTGTGGAGTGTCGCTTGGTTCGCCCGGGAGCGGCCGCGAGGAAAGGCGCGGACGGCTGACCGCCGTTAAAGGGTCGCGAGTGCGCGCAGACCATCTGCGCGAATTTGGGTGGTACCACGGAAGAGCTCTTTCGTCCCATGCGGACGAGGGGGCGCTCTTTTTTTGCCTCCCGCCATCGTTCGGAACTTTCGACAGAGAAGGAGAAATGATATGAAACAGGAATTGGAAGCCATCCGCGCCAAGGCCCTTGAGGCCATTGGCGGCGCGGAGAAGGCGGAGGATCTTGAGGCGCTGCGTGTGCAGTACCTCGGCAAGAGGGGCGAGCTGACCGCTGTCCTCAAGCAGATGGGCTCTCTCAGCGCGGAGGAGCGCCCGGTCATCGGCCAGCTTGCCAACGAGGTGCGCGCCAAGCTCGAGGAGAGCGTGGAGACGCGCGCGAAGGAGCTGGCCGCAAAAGCGCTGGAGATGAAGCTCAAGGCCGAGGCGGTGGACGTCACCATTCCCGGCAAGGCCGTGAAGATCGGCAAGAAGCACCCGATGTATCAGGTGCTCGACGAGATCAAGGACATCTTCGTCGGCATGGGCTTTGAAATTCTCGAGGACCGCGAGGTCGAGACCGCCGACTACAACTTCACCAAGCTCAACTGCCTTGAGGGACACCCCGCCCGCGAGTGGACGGACACGTTCTACTTCACCGAGGACAGCTCCATTCTGCTGCGCACGCAGACCTCTCCCATGCAGATCCACGCGATGGAGACGCGCTCTCTGCCCATCCGTATTCTCGCTCCGGGCCGCGTGTACCGCAAGGACGAGGTGGACGCCACCCATTCCCCCATGTTCCACCAGATCGAGGGCATGGTCATCGACAAGGGCGTGACGATGGCGGACCTCAAGGGTACGCTCAACGCCGTCATGGAGGAGCTGTACGGCAAGGGCACGGTCACGCGCTTCCGCCCGCACCACTTCCCCTTCACCGAGCCGAGCTGCGAGATGGACATCCAGTGCCACAAGTGCCACGGGGCGGGCTGCCCGACCTGCAAGGGCGAGGGCTGGATCGAGGTCCTCGGCGCGGGCATGGTTCACCCCAAGGTGCTCGAGGGCTGCGGCATCGACTCCAACGTGTATTCCGGCTGGGCGTTCGGCATGGGCCTGGAGCGTCTGGCGCTTGGCCACTTCAAGATCGGCGACCTGCGTCTGATCTTCGAAAACGACGTCCGGTTCCTGGAGCAGTTCTGAGAAAGGAGAGCGAAGAAAATGAATTTAAGCAGAAATTGGCTCAACGAATTTGTTGACCTCCACGACATCACCGACAAGCAGTTCAACGACGAAATGACGCTCTCCGGATCCAAGGTCGAGACCATCGAGCGTCTGGACGAGAGCCTCAAAAATGTGGTCGCGGGCAAGATCCTCTCCATGGAAAAGCACCCCGACAGCGACCACATGTGGGTCTGCCAACTCGACGTCGGCAGGGAGGAGCCGGTGCAGATCGTCACCGGCGCGTGGAACATCCACGTCGGCGATCTGGTGCCCGCGGCGCTGCACAAGTCCGTGCTGCCCGGCGGCGTGAAGATCGAAAAGGGCAAGCTGCGCGGCGTGCCGTCCAACGGTATGCTCTGCTCGCTCAAGGAGCTGGGCCTGACCGCCGAGCACGACTTCCCCTACGCGGTCATCACGCCCGCGGCGCTTCTGAACGACTATCATCCCATCGACCCCGCCAAGCCCTCCATCCCCGCCGACATCAAGCCCGGTGACAAGGTGTTCGGACCGGTCGCAGCGGCGAAGGTGCTCGAGTGCGCGCCGCAGGGCGACGGCACATTCCATACCTGTCTCGACCTCGGCGGCACGACCGCCTGTCCCGACACCGTCTGCTCCAACCTGCACGAGGGCGATCTGGTGGCCTACAACACCAAGTCCGACTCCATCTGCACACTTGCCGACCTGCACGCCGAGCAGAAGGAATTCCCCCATTGCATCGCCGACGGCATCTTCGTCCTGCGCGAGGACGATGTGAAGCCCGGCGACGACATCGCGAAGGTCATCGGCTATGACGACAGCGTGGTCGAGTTCGAGATCACGCCCAACCGTCCCGACTGCCTTTCCGTCATCGGCCTCGCCCGCGAGGCAAGCGCGACCTTCCACCGCCCCCTCAAGCTGCACACACCCGAGGTCAAGGGCTGCGGCGGCAGCATCGCGGAGCTGGTCGACATCGAGATCGAGGACGGCGAGCTTTGCCCGCGCTACACCGCGCGCATGGTGAAGAACGTCAAGATCGCGCCTTCTCCGAAGTGGATGCGCGAGCGCCTGCGCAACTCCGGCGTGCGCCCGATCAACAACATCGTGGACATTACAAACTACGTCATGCTCGAGTACGGCCAGCCGATGCACGCCTTCGACTTCTCCTGCGTGGACGGCGGCAGGATCGTCGTCCGCACCGCGCGTGAGGGCGAGGTCATTCAGACCCTCGACGGCAACGACCGCAAGCTCACGCCGAATATGCTCTGCATCTGCGACGAGCACAAGCCTGTGTGCGTCGCGGGCGTGATGGGCGGCGCGAACAGTGAGATCGTCGGCGATACGGCGATGGTCCTCTTTGAGAGCGCGAACTTCAACGGCGTATCCGTCCGCCGCACGGCGGCGGCCCTCGGGATGCGTACCGACGCCTCCGCGCGCTACGAAAAGGGTCTTGACCCGATGAACACCATGAAGGCTGTGCAGCGTGCCTGCGAGCTGGTCGAGCTGCTCGGCTGCGGCGAGGTCGTGGACGGCGTGATGGACGTCATCGCCAAGGACAAGGCCCCCACGGTCGTGAAGCTCGAGCCGGAGAAGATCAACGCGCTGCTCGGCACCGATCTGCCCGAGAGCCTGATGCGCGAGATCCTTCTCTCTCTCGGCTTTACGCTCGACGGCGACGACATTCTTGTGCCGAGCTGGCGCGGCGATGTGGAGCATTACAGCGACATTGCCGAGGAGGTCGCCCGCTTCTACGGCTACAACAACATTCCCTGCACGCTCATGCGCGGCGAGACGACGCGCGGCGGCTTCAGCGAGCAGCAGCTCTTTGACCGCGCGCTCGGCGAGACCTGCCGCACGCTCGGCTACGACGAGATCATCACCTACTCCTTCATCAGCCCGTCGTACTACGATAAGATCCGTATGCCGAAGGACTCTCCGCTGCGTAAAAGCCTGAAGATCCTCAACCCGCTGGGCGAGGACACCTCCATCATGCGCACGACGATCCTCCCCTCCATGCTGGAGATCATCACCCGCAACTACAACTACCGCAACAAAGCCGTGCGCCTCTACGAGCTGGGCAAGATCTACCTGCCCCGCGAGGACGGTCTGGCCGACGAGCCGAAGATCCTCTCCCTCGGCGCTTACGGCGACGGGATGGACTTCTTCACGCTCAAGGGCGGTATCGAGGCCATTCTCCGCGCCTGCCGCATCAAGGACGTCCGCTTTGAGGCCTGCACGGACAACGCCTCCTATCACCCCGGCCGCTGCGCGAAGGTCTATGCCGGCGATGTCGAGCTGGGTGTGTTCGGTCAGATCCACCCGCTCGTCGCGGCCACCTACGGCGTGGACGCGGAGATCTACGCCGCCGAGCTGCGCTTTGATGCGCTCTACTCCGTGCGGGGCGGTATCCCCGTCTACCAGCCGTTGCCGAAGTTCCCCGCTGTTACACGCGATATCGCCGTGGTGTGCGCCGAGAGTGTCACCGTCGGCGCGCTGGAGGACTGCATCCGCCGCGGCGCGAAGGGTCTTTTGAAGAAGGTCGAGCTGTTCGACATTTACCGCGGCATCGGCGTCGCGCCGGGCAGCAAGTCTGTTGCGTTCAGCCTGACGCTGCGCGCGGACGACCGCAGCCTCACCGGCGAGGAGGCCGACGAGGATGTGAAGAGCATCCTTGCGCTGCTCGAAGCCGAGCTGGGCGCGAAGCTGCGCTGACAAAAGAGCATTTTTTATCAGGGACCGCATGGCACGAGGACTGCCGTGCGGTCCTTTCCCATTGCCCAAATTTCTTTCGTTTTTCGGCAAAAAGGCATGGACAAGCGCAGGAAATCGTAGTATACTCCATGCAACAGGTATCACAGGCGTTTAAACCTAACATTAGAAATAATTATGATAAAGCAAGAACAGGAGGATCGTGACGATGGCATACAAGGAAAGCTACGCGGGCAGGATCAACCGCAAGCTCAACAAAAAGCTCCATGTGGTGGAGGTGGCGGCGGGGCGCGAAAAGGCCGACCTCGTGCTCAAGAACGCAACCTATGTGAACGTGTTCTGCAACCAACTCAGCCGCGGCGATATCGCCGTGGCCTCCGGCCTGATCGCCGGCATGGGCGAGCATTACGAGGGCGAGATCGAGGTCGACATGAGCGGCAAGCTCGTGCTGCCCGGCTTTGTCGATGCGCATATCCACCTCGAAAGCTCGCTCGTGAGCCCCAAGGAGTTTGCCAAGGCCGTTCTTCCGCACGGCACCACGACCGTTATCACCGACCCGCACGAGATCGCCAACGTCATGGGCACCGACGGCATCGAGTATATGCTGCAGGCGACCGAGGACCTGCCGCTCGACGTGCGCTTCATGCTGCCGAGCTGCGTGCCCGCCACCCCGCTCGACGAGAGCGGCGCGAACCTTGATTACCGCGCCATCGACAGCTTCTACGAGCACAACCGCGTCGAGGGCCTTGCCGAGATGATGAACTACGTCGGCGTCGCCAATGCCGACGAGCAGGTACTCGAGAAGATCGTCGCGGCGCAGGCGCATCACAAGAAGATCGACGGCCACGCTCCCGGCCTTTCCGGCAACGACCTCAACGCCTACGTTGCCGCTGGCGTCTACTCCGACCACGAGTGCTCCGACATGGGCGACGCGCTCGCCAAGCTCGAGCGCGGCCAGTACATCATGATCCGCGAGGGCACCGCCGCGCGCAACCTTGACGCGCTGCTGCCGCTGCTCACCCCACAGTATTACACCTACTGTATGTTCTGCACGGACGACAAGCACCCCAACGATCTGCTGGAAAAGGGGCACATCGACTACATCATCAAGAAGGCCATCGCCGCGGGCGTGGACCCCATCATCGCCGTCAAGTGCGCGAGCCACCACGCTGCCCGTTACTTCCTGCTCAACAACCGCGGCGCCATCGCGCCCGGCTTCCTCGCCGACTTCGTTATCATCGACAACTTCCGCGACTTCAATATTCTCGAGGTCTACAAGAAGGGCAAGCTCATGTTCGACGGCAAAGAGGTCGCGCCCTTTGAGGCTCCCGAGATCGACCCGCATCTCATCAAGCGCTCCCACGAGACCTTCCACGTCGCGCACCTCACCGCCGACGATTTCACCGAGACCCGCCCGCGCGCCGTGCTCGGCATGGTCCCGGGCGAGATCGTGACGACCGACGCCGGCTACGCCGACAGGATCGACCTGGAAAACGACATCCTCAAGATCGCGGTCATCGAGCGCCATAAGAACACGCACCACATCGGCATCGGCTACATCAAGGGCTACGGCCTCAAGTCCGGCGCGGTGGCGACCTCCATCTCGCACGACAGCCACAACATCATCGTTGTCGGCACGAACGAGGAGGACATCGCGGCGGCAGCCAACCGCGTGGTCGAGCTCGGCGGCGGCATCGTCGTGCTCGACCACGGCGAGGTGCTCGGCGAGGTGCGGCTCCAGATCGCGGGCATCATGAGCGAGGAGCCGCTCGTGGACGTCAACCGCGAGCTGGAAAACGCCAAGGAAAAGGCGTTCGCCCTCGGCGTGAGCCGCGGCGTCGATCCGTTCATGACGCTCTCGTTCATGGCGCTGCCGGTCATCCCGACGCTGCGCCTGACCACCCGCGGCGTGTTCGACACCGTGACGCAGAAGTACGTCTGAAAAAGGACGCGGCGCGCGGAAGCGCAGCCGTCCGGCGGAAACGAATCAAAAAACGGGAGACACATGGTTTGCACCGTGTGCCTCCCGTTCGTTATGCAAACGCAGGACAAAATAAAAAAATGCGCCGTTTCCTCGTCTCCGCAGCCTTCAAAAAGCGGACTGCAATTTTCTGCTTGCTCCCTGCGCGAGGCTGTGGTAGAATAGCATTGTTATGCGGGCATGATGAAATTGGCAGACATGCGAGATTTAGGTTCTCGTGCTTTACGGCGTTGGGGTTCGAGTCCCCATGCCCGCACCAAAAATAAGACCATCTGCCTTTGGCAGATGGTCTTATTTTTGGGGTTCCGCTCCCTGTGGTCGCTCCACCCCAAGGAAATCGAACATGCTCGGGGCAAGTGAATTGCCCCTGCGCCAAGATCTTGCTGCGCAAAATACTTGTGACGGCGCACCCGCGCCGCCCCACCTTGTGGGGTCCCGGTTTGGTCGGCATCCATACTGATATGCCATGACAAAATGCCTGTGATGTTACAGCATCACAGGCATTTTTTGCGAGTATCGGCGTGGCGTGACGCGCTGCCGGCATTGCGCGGCTGGGGTACACCGGCTCGCCGCTGTCTCCGGCCGTATTTTCGGGGGCAATGCGGCGAGCGGTCATCACGCGAAGCCGTATTTGATTTTGACACGCTCAAGCTTATCGAGCATCGGCTCGGTGAAAAACCAGAGGAAAATCACCGTGGAGATGGCCTGCACCGCATCCATTGCAAAGCCGGAGGCGCAGTAGACCGCAAGACTCTGCCACGTCAGCGCGCCTGTGGCGAGCAGCGCGGAGTAGGCGTTGAGCAGGATACCGTAGACGGCAAACGCGCTCACTACGCCGAAGACGCAGAGCGTCCCCCGATTTCTCGGCGCTCTGCCCCTGTGGAACACCAGCCCCGCGAGAAAGCCGCACAGCCCCATGCCCAGCATCTGCCACGGCGTCCACGGCCCCTGCGAAAAGAGGATGTTAGAGACCAGCATCGTCGCCGCGCCCACGAGAAAGCCCGTCTCCCCGCCCAGGGCCGCGCCCGCAAGGATCGTCAATGCCAGCACGGGCTTGCACTGGGGCAGCATGAAAAAGGCCGCACGGCCCGCCACGCCCAGCGCACAGAGCACCGCAGTCACGACCAGCTCCCGCGCACGGGGGTTGCGCCCCTCGAAGGTAAGGAAGAACGGCAGCATGGCCTCCAGCACCATCAGCAGCGAAACGGCGTAGTAGCTCCGGTCGCCCAGCAGCTTGGGGCCGAACACCAGCGTCAGGGGGATGAGCAGAAGGGCGACCAGAGCGGAGGCGGCCGTGCGCGGGGAAAGCCTTCGCTTTTCCGGCGGCGCGGCGGGTATATCCGCCGCCTTCGGCGGCT
>ERZ857922.4424-NODE-4424-length-10610-cov-4.117669_pt1 | contig 10610 bp, 6 predicted proteins | sample MGYA00519579_ERZ857922 | MGnify/ENA primary metagenome ERZ857922 (study PRJEB31778, sample SAMEA3449375) | human gut metagenome | biome: human gut; feature: human-associated habitat; material: faeces | place: United Kingdom | collected 2010/2012 ... | reverse complement strand
AGAAATTAAGAATGTTAATCTGACACAATTGAAACCTTTTAAAAATCATCCCTTTAGGATTTCTTCACAATCCAAAATATAACGTATATCCAGTCATCAAATTTATTGAAAAGCACATTAGTAAACTTTGCGAAGAAGGTGTTGTATGGGCAGGATATTTTATGTGTCTAGAAAAAGATGGATAAAGCAATAGATAATTGAACTTCAAGAGAAAACGTGGTAAAATACGAACATACAATTATACCATTGGACGGAATTATAAAATAGTATAATACAGAAACTATAACACAGATAAAATGATAAATGGTGCTTTTGGTTAACGATATAAAAAGAAAGGGGAATAAGATATGAGCAGGAGCATAAAGAAATGTTTTGCAGTTATGCTAGCACTCGTTGTTTTCGTGTCGGGGATGAGCAATATGTCATTATCTACATTGGCAGATGATACAATTCAAGAAACAACTGCGATTTCTGAAGAGACAACTGATACAAAAGAAGATGCAACGCCTGCAAAAGAAGATGCAACGCCTGCAAAAGAAGATGCAACGCTTGCAAAAGAAGATGCAACGCCTGCAAAAGAAGATGCAACCCTTGCAGAGGAAGATGCAACAGTGTGGGAAGAAAGCACCAAAGATGTAACAGCAGAATTGGGACGTGCTAAAAATCCTGTGGAAAAAATTGTGGATACGCCTTTGAAAAAAGCTGTTAGAGCAGTTCTTCCGGAACCAAGCGGTCTGGGAAGATTTGAGGCAGAAAATTGCGATACTGTGCACGGCTCAGGAAGTGAACCAAAGAAAAACAGTGGCAATGAAAATTTTTCGAATAGTGGTTGGGTTTCCGACATGAATACATGGCCGAATGATGAACCTTCCTACATTACGACAAATGTAAATTGTCCGTCTGCTGGAAGATATGAAATCAAAATCGGATATACTGCTGGGATTAATGGTATGGGCGATGATAAAAGTAAGCCGACAGAAATTGACGTCAGAGTTAACGATGGAGAGTGGATTCATATAGATGGTGTTCCTTTAACAGATTCTTGGAATACTGTTAGTGTCGTTAGTAAAGAAATTAATTTAAAGAAGGGTAATAATAAGATTGATGTTACAGGTGCGCGCAATGTGTGGTATGGTGATACCAATAATTGGCAGTGGGTCAATCTGGATTATTTTGACCTTGTGGCAATAGAAGTGCCGGCAGAAGGCAGACATGAAGCAGAACATGCTGATTCATATACACAAGGCGGTGCAAAGAATCCGGCTAAAGTTGATATCAATGCAGATAATGATTGGAATAAAAAGTTTTCGGGAAGTGGATATGTTGGCAACTTAAATTCCTATCCTCTGAATGATGAAGGAAATGATAGTCGTTCCTATCTGACACAGAAATTATACGCTGAAAGACCGGGAAAATATTTGTTGACCATAGGATATGCGTATAGAAATAATGCAGGTGATAGCAGCAAACCTACGAATATTGATGTCAGATTGAATGGAGGATCATGGAAATCTGTTACAGCAAACCAAACGGCAGATTGGAATGATGTAAGAGAGGTTAGCACTGTTATTGAATTAAAACGTGGAGAAAATACCATAGATATAACAGGTGCAAGCAATATATGGTATGCAGGAACAGGAGATTACTGGCAGCAGATTAATTTAGACTATTTTGATATTTCTTCTCCTTTAGCAGAAGGAATACATGAAGCAGAAGAGTATCATGTATCCGGAAACAAAAGTGACGATAAGCAGTATAAAATAAAAGATGATGGTGGTGGCATTTATTCTGAAAATAAATATGCAACTATTTGGAATACTCTGACAGGTGAGGAACATGAGTACCTGGGGTATAATGTTTATGCACAGCATGCAGGTAAATATAAGCTTGCTGTTAAATATGGAACCAAATATGATGGAGATATATTTGTAAAGATAGGAAAGGGAGAATGGAAACAACTTTCCGCTCCGTCTACAGGAGAGTGGAATGTAGTAAAGACCGTAGAGATGGACATTACATTGCCAAAAGGTGAGAATACAATATATATTGCCGGACGCCAAACAACGGGCAATAAATATAACGAGTATATCAATATTGATTGTTTCGAATTAACACGACAGGTAGATAAGTCCAATATCGCATTGGATAAGCCGGTCAGAACCAGTGGTAACCGTAGTGATGATGTCAATGATAAGGATAATTATAAAAGGTACTTTCCGGAAGAAGCGGTAGATGGTTATGATGATTCCAGATGGGGAGGTCGTGCAAATCAGAATGAAAACTGGTTTGAGATAGATCTTGAGGGGATTTATGAAATCAATCAGGTTATGTTGAAGTTTGAACGTGCCTATCCAAAGGATTTTGAAATTCAGGTTTCCAGAGACAGAAAATCATGGACGACTACAGAAACTGTAAAGGGCTGGACACCTTCCGAGAATGCAGATCCGAATGCAAAATACCAATGGAATTCTAATATTTCTTATCATGGAAAGGCAAGATATATCAGAATTAATGCGACAAGTCTTAAAAATAAAGGTTGGGGATTGTCTATTTGGGAGTTTGTTGTAAAAGGCGATAAACTGCCGGCAGATGTGAAAGATGTGGCAGTAAATAAAACAGCAACAGCAAGTTCAAGTAACGAGAATGAAGTTGCATGGGCGATTGACGGAAAAGATGACTCCAGATGGGGATCTATCAGTGGAGATGCGCAGTGGTATCAGATTAACCTTGGAAAAGAATATGCGTTACACAGTGTAGACTTAAAATTTGAACGTGCGTATCCGGAGGACTTTACAATTAAAACATCGAAGGATGGAAAGTCATGGGAGACAATAAAGACTGTAACCGGATGGAAAAATCCAGGGTCAGCAGGCAATCTTAGTTCCAGTGCCAGAGTTGGATATAGCTTTAAACTGGACAGTGAAAAAAATGCATCTTACATTCGGATAGAGTCATCGAAAGCTGCTAATAGCTCATGGGGACTATCTATCTGGGAGTTTGAAGCATGGGGTAAGGAAACGAATTTACAGGAATATTGGAAAGATGTTCAAGGGAAAAAGTACGGAATTTATCCGGTCGATAAACTATATGATAAAACCGAAACGGAAAAAGCGGCTCATATGAAGTATGCGGATGGATCGGAAAAAGATTATACAATATTAAATTCAGATTTGGTGCAGGGAGATGTATTAGCCACAAATGACACTTATGAAGTCGTTTATGAACCAGGCAAAAATAATTACATCTATTTCTACGTTAATCCAAGAGATATACATATTGATTTTGGAGAAGATGAAAATAACGAGAAAGATAAAGTACGTTGGTCTGGAAATTCGAAAGATGCAAACCTTGTTAAAAATAATAACAAGTGGGGGGCAAATGATTATAATAGTGATGTTTTAGAATTCTGTGGGCAGAAAGCAGCCACTGTTCAGTATAAAATTAAGGATTTGGGAAATAAAGATTCTGTTAGCACATGGATTGGATGTCAGATTTATGGTACAACAAACAATGTAAGTGATCTTGGTAAGAAAGATCCTAAATTTGAAATTAAAATTAAAATTAACATTACAAAAGCACATAGCCTTTCCATTGTAGACACTATTGAAGAGGATGGTTGTCTGGGTGTGAAGGATCCCCAAAATATTAAATATAAATGGCAGAGAAGCAGTGATGGCGTAAACGACTGGCAGGATATACCAGAGAAGAGAGATGACATGCAGGTATTGTATAATGGTGGAAAGAAACTTGATGTTTCTCGTGATGCAGGTGGTGGTATGTATTACCGTGTCAGTGAAGATGGAAAAGACGATTGGTCATTGGTATATAGAGTAAACTACTATAATAATGTACAGAATGGTGACTTTGAAAATCCGATTATGTGCACACCGGGAAAATCAGGAGCGTCGTTCCCATTTAACGCGAATGGGGATGAACAGCAATATCCGAATGGATATCCGGGGCTGTATTGGAAAACAACAGGACCAGGCTGGCAAAGTATTAATGGCGGTACCAAGGTTGGTCATGATATTGAAATTGTTAATGGTAGAAATCTGAAAGTAAATAAAGAGTACCAGGAAGGTCAGTTTTCCGTAACTTATGAGGAAATGTATAAAGATGGGACCCATGGTGATCAGTTTGCTGAATTGAATTGTGATAATATCGGGGCGTTGTATCAAGATATTCTGACAACACCTTCATCAGAGTGTTATTGGGATTTGGATCATGCAGGACGTTGGAATCAAAATACGATGTATGTCGTGGCAATGGCGGCAAGAGATGCAAGGAAATATATGACTCCAGAGCAGTTGAATCCAAACAATGGTATGTCAGATACCTTTATCCAAAAACTGAAAGCAATGGATAATAATAATAAGTTGGTGAATTCCACAGGATATGATGAGGGAACAGAAATCAATCTCAAGGATGGAATTGTGGCAAGAGTATGGAAAGTTCGTAGCGAGTCTGTTGCAGCAGGGCATTGGGAACACCATAAAGGAAAGTATAAAGTGCCGAGTGAAGATAAGGATCATTTAACACGTTTCTTCTTTGTTTCTGTAGAGGGTGGCGGAAAAACACAGAGTGCAATCCGCAATGGTGGAGACCTTACCGTAGGAAACCTTTTGGATAATGTTTCCTTTGAAATGAGGAAAAATTATTCCATAACATATAAACTTCAGGAATATGATGCAAATGGCAATCTAAACACAGTAACAGAGCATACAATAGAGGGGAAAACGGTTCCTGGTGGAAAGGTAGTTGTTCCTAGTAGTTTTAAGCAAGACGGTACAACTTACAATCTGTCCGACTATACTTTAACAAATGCAAAAATGAACGATAAGGACTTCTATTATAATAATAAAGGGCAGATGACTGTAGAATTTAATCATGATACATTAGTTCTTGTGTATGTAAAAAATATTATAACGGTCACAAAGATTGTGCAGGGTGTGGAAGCAAAAAATCTTCCGAAGGATTACAAGGTGACCGTTGAATTAGCGAAAGTAAATGGAAATCAGAAGAAATTAGTAACACTGAGTGATTTTAAAGAAATCGAAAAAGTGAATGCGAATGATGCCGGAGGGCTTTTCGCAAGTGGAACGATTCAAGCTTCAGAGTTAGGCTTACAGGATGGTGACCGATATACAGTTGTTGAAAAGGTTGACAGAACATTCAATGGTAAAGATAACAATAGATATGCATTGGTTCAGATTACTGACAGCATTAATGAAACAATTACTAATTTGCCAGTAAATGCAAACCAACCATTTGAGCATTCAATTGATGCAAACGGAATTCCTTATAAAGGAAGTCAGTCAAATTCAGCGACAATCACCAATATTTATAAGCCGACACGTACGATTAAAGTTACAAAGAAAGTAGAAGGCAAATTTGGTGAACGGGATAAGTCATTTAATTTCACGTTGACATTGAGTGAAGCGGCGGTAAGTTATAATGATGACAACTTCCCGAATGATAGAAAGGTAACGTCAAATGGTTCTACATATAGTTTCAGTCTGAAACATAATGAAAGCATTGAATTTGTAGTACCGGATGGCTGTACTGCCAGCGTTTCGGAAGATGATTATTCATCAGAAGGATATGTTACAACGTGGAATTCAGAAATTAAGAAAGTAGTAATTTCTGAGGACAAATCGACTACATGTACCAACACACGTGACCTGACTCCTACCGGTTTGAACAATAGAGCAAAGCCATTTATCATTTTACTTGGTTGTGCATTATTGGCAGTAGCTTGTTTTGTGGCAGGAAAAAAAGGAAAATTTAGAAAGTTAGGCTGAAGAGAATAACTGTAAAAAATAATTTTCGGGAAGGGAATCTTATGGCATCAAAGAACATGAAGGATATTTCGAACTTGTTAAAAAATCTTAAGTTCCGAAAAAAAATGTTCGGGGGGATAGATGAAAAAGACGTTTGGCGAAAGCTGGATGAATTGCAGGAAGAATATCAGAATGTTTATGATGCCAAAGGAACCGCCAAAGAGGCAGAGGACATAGATGATCCCGAAGAGGTAATTAAAAACAAAAGAAAGAAACTGTTTCAAAAAGAAGAAATTATCATATTCTTTGAAAGACTGGTTTTTCTGGCGGCATTGGTGTATATTATATTTGGTGTGATTTTTGGGATTACACCAATGAAAAATAAAGATATGTCACCGAAAATCAATGCAGGAGATTTGATGCTTTTCTATCGCTTGGAGAATAACTTTAGCATTAGAGATGTGGTGATTTTTGAAAAAGATGGTGTTTCGTATACTGGGAGAATCATTGCAAAAGATGGCGATACGGTAGAAATCACCAATGAAGCAGAAGTAAAAGTTAATGGTTCGTTGCTTGCAGAAAATGATATATATTATTCGACACCTATGTATGATAATAATGTATCATATCCGGTTACGCTCAGAGAAAATCAATATTTTATCTTGTGTGATTACCGTGAGGGAGCAAAGGACAGTCGATATTTCGGCGCAGTAGAAATGGAAGAGATTAAGGGAAAAGTGATTACAATTATAAGAAAAAATGAATTGTAATTGAAGCGCTGATTTGTAATTTATTGTGTATTACGGAGGGCAGATTGGAGAAACAATATCAATGAATCTGACAGAGAAATATAATCCATATGTATCTCTGTGATAAAGGTAGTATTTTGGTACTTCCTAAAGAATATGTAAAAAAAATAATAAAAGAAAGGATGTTTACTATGAATTTGAAAAACAAAAAAATCTTTAGCCGCATAGCAGCAGGTGTTATGACGGTGGCAATGGCAATTACATTATTGCCGGGAACTATGAAAACAGTGAATGCAGCAGAACCTGTAACAAGCGCTTCACTTGATGTAAATTTGTATAAGAGAGCAGATGTATATGCTCCAAATACAACATTTGAATTTGAGGTTACTAATTTAACAGCAGAACAGGCAAAAGCAACAAATGGTGGTAAGGATTTAAAGCCACCGTTTAAAAATGCGCCAGCAGGTGCTGTAAAACCAGGAACAATTGAATTAGCACCGGCAGCAGAAGATTTAACTGAGACATCTATTAGTAAAAAACTTACATTTGCCTTAGTTGCAGATAAATTTACAACGGAAGGTATCGGAACTTACCGTTATAAAGTAAAGCAGAAAGAGGGGACCTATGAAGGCATTAAATATGATGTCGGAGAGAGATATTTAGATGTTACTGTTGCTACAGATGGAACCAATTTTTATATTGCAAGTGCATCTTTAGTCTTGTACCAAGAAGATGGGCAACTTGTAAAGAGTGGAGCTTTTGTAAATACATATGGTGTTAATAAGCCGGATACAGAGAACCCAGTTCCAAAGCCAGACGGAACAGTAAACGATTTAGTTATTAGTAAGACAGTAACTGGTAACTATGGTGAAAGAGATAAAAAGTTTATCTTTGAAATTACAATTAACGGTGCAGAAGGCGAATGGTATAATTTAGAAGGACAACCGGCAATTAAAAAAGGTACCGCTGCAAGAATTGAACTGAAACATGGAGAGACAGTGAAAATTTATGGTTTAACTGAAAATGATACCTATACAATTAAAGAGCTAGAAGCAGACGACTATAAAACAACATTTGAGACAAAATTGAATGGTACTAATAAGGCCGGTGGAAGTGGAAATATTAAAACAGCAACAGGTACCATTGATGCTGGAACTTCATTACAGACACAGGAAGTTGCATTTACCAATGACAGGACCGGTTCCGCAACAGGTTTTGCTTCAAGTTACGGACCATATGCACTTATGGTTGTTTTAGCAGGTGCTGTAGCATTTGTATTATTCCGTAAGAAAAGAGCAGAATACTAAAAATTAGAATAAGTTTGTGAGAGTTTTTACACGTGAAACAAGTAATTGCGTGATATGGAAAGGATATCAAGGTGGGGATAGCAGTAAAATGTGCAAGGGTTGGAAATAAAATACTTAGTTTTATAGCCATGGTGTTGGTTCTGATTATGCTGTTATATGGTGGTTATTCGTTATGGAATACCATAATGATATATCGTGGGGCATTTTCATCCAATGATTTGCTCAAATACCAGCCTACTGGGGATGGGCCGAATAGCATTACGCTAGGAGAACTTATGAAGTTGAACAAGGATGTGGTTGGGTGGATTACAATTTTTGATACCCATATTAGTTATCCTGTTGTTCAGGGAAAAGATAATCAGGAATATTTGAACAAAGATGTATTTGGTAAATTTTCCTTTTCAGGTTCTATCTTTTTAGATTATCGAAATGCTTGTGATTTTACTGACAGTTATTCAATTATTTATGGTCATCATATGGAATATGGTGCTATGTTTGGAGATGTTGTTGAATTTAAAAATGATGATTATTTTCAGGAGCACAAGACAGGAGCATTGTTTTTGTTAGATGATACATATAAGATTACATTGTTTGCGTGTGTAGAGACTCAGGAATTTAATAACAAAATTTATAATCCGACCGTACAAGGTAAAGACAATTTAGATACCCTTTTGAAATATATTAAGGACGAAGCAGTTCAGTATCGTGATATTCCTCTGAATCATGATGATAAGATTATCGGAATATCAACCTGCGCTGAAGCAGGAACGAATGAACGAGTTGTCTTGTTTGGACGGTTGGATAAATAAAAAAACAAGTAAAGATGGAGGTACTATAATATGAAAAACAAGATGAAACAGTTTGTTATATTGCGGCTACTTCCATGTTTCGTTGCACTTCTGCTGTTCCAGACACAGGCATATGCAGAAGAAAAGGTATATTGTACCGCTTCTATTCCGGTAGAGATTAAGACACTAGGGGATTCGGTACCTTCAGGTATTGAGTATAAAGTGGTAATTAAATCTGAAAATGAAACAAACCCTATGCCAGATGTAAAAGAGGTTACGATTAAGGATAATGGCAAAGTAGAAATTGGTCCCATGACTTATACAAAACCGGGAAGATATAATTATTTCATTTCTCAGGAAGCGGGTAATGCAGAACATTTTACTTATGATAGTGCTGTTTACACGGTAACAGTCTCCATTGAAAATGATGGAAATGGTGGTTTGAAGGCCGTAATATTTGCAGTGGAAAATGGAGCTACGGAAAAAACAGATGACGTAGTCTTTTCGAATACATACGAAGCGGTAACAACATCAGCAGTGACAACGACAGCAGCACCGACAGTAATTTTAGAGAAACCAACAATTCCAAAAGAAACAGTAACAGTGATTACAAACCCACCAGAAAATGCACCTAAAACAGGTGAGAGAATTATTTCTGCAATTGTTGTTGGCATATTAGGTATTTCAATGTTGGTATTGAGTATTGTTATGAACAAAAAAAGAAAAGCAGAAAAATAATAAAAAATATGGAAGAAAGGATGGCATTGATTTGGGCATTTTGGTTGTCCATGACAGACTGGAATCTTATGTCACCGAATTATAATTTTGTAAAATTTAATAATTTTATGGGATTATTTCATGTAAAAAGGTAAAAAGAGTTCGCAAGCGAACTCTTTTTTAATGCTTCCGTTTTCCATCATACCAATCAAGAGTGTGTTCAGATATGTCTTCTGTGAAGGAGTTAGCGACAGGCATTTTTCCACCATATTTAGAATACCAATCATCAGGATATAACACATCATTTTTCAGATAAGCTTTTGAGGTGTTCACATCTTCTGATTCCCCTTTTCGAAGTTTTCTGGCAACAACAACAGAACGGCAGTTGTCAATTTCATAGGTACAGGTTGAGAGCATAAGTAATGAGTCTTTTTCATTTACGGTCACAGGACACTGATAGAGAGAACGCATTTCTACTTGATGAAGAAAGTCTAGAAATTCCTCATTATCATTAAATTCACCTTGCATATAATCAAAACCGTCGTTATGGGAATAAGTTCCTGAGACTCTCATAAACGAAATGATTTTCCATTTGGATTCATCATAGATGGAGTCAAATATGAGGATAGGATGCTTTTTGTAAAATTCTATATCTTTATATTTTGGAAGTTGAAAAAACATCATTCGAGTAGATTCCATATTGTGGCCATGGATTACAATGTTTTTTGTAGGAGTCTCTACATTACAATTGGCATCAATATATAGGCAGCCATTTTTATCCGTGTCTCCTTTTAAATTATGGTGCAGATAAAAACCGGAGTTTTTTTCTCCCTGAACGACAGGATAATCAATATTGGTTCCCGGAATTCTGAGCCAGCCCTTTGTATCTTTGTTTGCCTTTAAAAGCTGGGAAAATTTCAATAGCAGACCGTCGGAATTTTTATTTCCGGAATCAAATTCCGAAGAATTATAGTAAGCAGCATTTATCTTTTTGCTTTGTTGCTTTAAGTAGTATGGCTGTATTCCAAGATAAAAAATAAGATATGCAGCACAGCCAAGAAAAACCAGAAAGGTTATGCCGGATAGCATGGTATATATTCGGTTCTTTTTCTTTTTGGGAGTATTCATTGCAATTTCTCCTAATACTAATAATAAATTATGACTGTAATGGCGTATGGTTTTCGCCACATGTATTATACTAGCCTGACTGCTCTCACGGGCAAGCCCGTGGGGTTCTGATTGCCAAGTGTAGCTTGTAATCGTACACCA
>ERZ857922.4421-NODE-4421-length-10612-cov-6.946007_pt1 | contig 10612 bp, 4 predicted proteins | sample MGYA00519579_ERZ857922 | MGnify/ENA primary metagenome ERZ857922 (study PRJEB31778, sample SAMEA3449375) | human gut metagenome | biome: human gut; feature: human-associated habitat; material: faeces | place: United Kingdom | collected 2010/2012 ... | reverse complement strand
TTTCGGACGGTCAGGCGGCGGCAAGAGCAGTGCTCCCGTATCCCGGCTTCGCGGTTCGGACGCTCCGGCGCCGGCTCCCTCCTCTTCTTCGTCAGGCGGTGCTTCTCCGGTAACGGCCGAGCAGTCCCGTCAGGCCGAAAGAGTCGAAAATGCCGCACCGCGGCCGACAACACCGGCTAAACCGGTAACGGCTGCTAATACGGCCAAACCGAATCAGGCCGGAGCGGAAGGAACTGCGCCGACAAGTCCGGAAGCGGCAAGAGAGCGGCAGATTGACCAGTTCAACCGCAAACAGGCCGCAGGATTGGATCTTGCCAACAATTCCGAAATTTACAAACAAGTGTCCGAGCGGTGCGGACAGGCGACGGCCAACCGTGACGCAGCGGCTCAACGCGCCCGCAATTTTGAAGCTCAGGCAAAAGAGGAAAAAGACAAAGCAACCGCTTTGCGGCAAAAAGCCCAGAGCATGGCTGACGGTGCCGAAAAAGACGCGGTAATGCGGCAGGCAGGCTCTTCCGACCAAAAGGCTGATGAATTTACGGCTCAGGCTGCCGAAGAAAGAAAAAATGAAAAAGAAAATGACGCAATCGTTCAGGAAAACCTGAAAAAAATGGACGAGATGCAGAAAGAAAGGGAACAGAGCATATCGGACAAAGAAATTGACAGCATTATGAAACAGAGATACGGCAACAATTACCGTACGGAACAAAGTGCCAATATTAACGGATGGAACTTTAAATAAGTTTTAGGACTAAGAAAATGTTTAAGGACGTGAACATAAAACAGATTTTAAGAGTGATGCTGGTTGTTCTTTTTACGGCATTTATGCTCACGGCATGCTCACAAGAACAAGGAGCCTCTTCCGAAAGTGCTTTTCCAGCAGAAATAGAAGATACGGGTAAAAAAGAAATTGCAGCTCAGCACAGAGAATGCTGGCAGACCGGCATGATTGACTTGCTTTACGAGAATATGGGCAAAGTCGCTATGGGCATGTATGCCAAAATTACCGACGGCGCGTTACCGCTGATGATGATTGCTTTTGCGCTCTGGACGATTTTCCGCCTGTTAAAGTTTGTCGGTTCGTTTACGGAAGATTCTCCGGCTGAAATATGGAACGAAATTGTCCGAAAGCTGTTTGTCTGCTTGATTTGCGGGTTAATTGCATCTTCGACAACGCAGATTTTGTGGCTGCTGAATACGGTTATCTTCCCAATCTATTATGCCTTTTTGGAACTTGGCTCTGAAATCCTTAACAGCGCTAAAGGTACCGAAGTCTTCAAGAATGGCGGTGATTCAATTACAATTTTCGGAGAAACAATTACTGGCAGCAATCCTGTTATGTGCTCAGCTCCGGGTGTAGGTAAAGCTTCAATAGAAAGTTTGTCTTTCCCCGACGGACCAAGAACCATGATGAATTGTATGATTTGTGCCGTTAACGAGCGTCTGACATTAGGATTTTTTCTTTCATTTCAGGTTATGGCTGGCCCTGGATTTATGTCTTTAATTACCGGCTTATTTATCTTATTTTGCTTTATTATCGTTAAGCTCGGATTTGTTTTTTATCTGGTCGACAGCATTTTCCGCTTTACAATGATGGCGGTCATACTGCCGATTCTGGTTATGTCTTATGCCTTTAAGCAGACGTCAAGCTGGGCGAAAAACGGCTTCCTGACCATTATAAATTCGGCGGCATTGATGATGTTTATGGCGGTTATGATGTCTATGGCACTATTGGCTATGGAGCAGATAATAAGTGACAACTCTGCTATTTTTGATGATGGGGCGAGTAAAAATTCCTTTGCTGAATTCAGTATCCCATTTATGTGCATTATGTTGATCGGGTTTCTGATTGCATCCAGTGTCAATCTGGCACAACAAGTAACAGACAGTCTGGTCGGAGGCAATTCCGACTCGGCCTTTCAGAAACGTGCCGGTAAACTGGCTGCTGAGATTTTCTGGGGCGCCTTGAGCATTGTCACGTTTGGCGGGGCCAGAAAAATACGCGACGCATGGAAAATAATTAAAGGCAGCAAGTAGCAGTCTGAAAATATTAAGGATTAAAGAGATGAAACGGCTGACTGACATATTTAATTCAAATAAAATAACTAAAGTATTTGCTTTGGCTGCGGTTGGTTTTGTTTTTTCGTTTCATTCAGCTTTTGCATTTACTCAAGATTATTCAGATTATTGCGGCTTTTTGGCAAACCAGAGAGAAAAAACAGAAATAAAAGAAAATTTTGATACAGCCGAAACTAAAAAGAAAGTCGAAGAAGTTAACAGAATTGAAGATAAAGTTAAAGAATTCTGTAAAAAACTCGAAAAAACCGTTGATAATGAAATTTATAGGCAACAAGGCTTTTTCAAAACCAGAGAAGTCGAAGACTTTGATAGTTACAATGCAAATTTTAATAAAATAATTGCAGCGAATCCTGATTTGCAAAAAGAATATAACAGCTTACAAAATGAATATGCAAAAGCTTCCTTAGCCCTGAATTTTGCGCGTGAAGCAGATGTAAACGAACATCAACGGGCAATAGAAGCTGGTGAATATCAGCCTTGCGGCCCTGAAATACCCCGAGGTTGTCCCAGCGGCACACAATGTTATAAATATCAGGATACTTTTGCTTATAGCCCGGGGTTTCAAACATATACAACGAATCTTGAGTCTACATATCGCTATAAATGTCTGGATCCTAACAGTAAAGAGGCCCAACAGAGAAAATATACCCAAGTTAAACAAGGGGAAAATACTGACCAAGTTACTGTATATACTTCAGCCAATGCACTTGGTGCTAGAGGTTATACGGTTACGATTACAGAAACCGGGGATAAAAAGATTGAAAATTTATTTAAGCCCAAAGAGTGTAATATTGAAGGGATGCGCCGATTATATCAGACAACCTGCTACTCTTGCATAATTATCAAAACACTGATGGAAACATTTTTAAACGCCTGCAGCACAGCCTATGACATCACATCTGAAGCGGGCGTAAAACTGCTGGTGCTCGGCGCTTTGGTCTGGATGGCTTTCTTTGTGATGAAAAACGTTTCATCTTTGTCAAACATTGAACCGGGCGCCATGATGAACACCCTAACCGTCTTTTTGTTTAAGGTTATGGTTGCATATATTCTGATTACTTCCGGACTGGGTGTTCTGGTTAAATACACAATCAATCCACTTTTAACGGCAGGTGCAGATTTCGGCCTTGCATTTACAAAAGTGACCAGTGATATTTCTGGAGCTCAAGATTATGAATACACCACAAAAGTATCACCGGTTAAAGTTCCGACAATTACAACAGAAGGAGTATCAACGGAAGTCGTTCCTGCTGAAGTTTTAAACAAAGTAATGCTTTTTGCTCAAAATCTGGACAAAAATGTTTCAACCAACTTGGTTATCGGTCATGCTATAACCTGTTGGTCGATAAATGGAGGAGCATGGAATCTTGTTGTATTCAGAATGGTTAATTTGTGGCTTTGGTTCTGTGGCGCTTTGATTTGGTTTGTCGGGTTCATGCTGACGCTGGGCATCGGTTATTATCTGCTGGACATCTCTTTTAAGCTCGGTTTTGCCATAATGGCACTGCCGGTCGTTATCGGACTGTGGCCGTTCAACGTTACCAAAGGGAAAGTGACCGCCGTCATCAGCATTATGCTTAAAGCAGCCGGAACTTTCGTGTTTCTCGCATTAACAACAACCTATGCTCTGGCGATGATCAGTACCGCCTTGCGTAATGTAGATACACTGCTTGATAAAGTTCAAAATAAAGATGCTGAGTGGATTTCTGAAACCTTTGATTTAACCGGACCTTATTTTCTGATTATTCTGTTTGTATACCTGTATTCGATGAAGCTGATTTCATCAACGGTTTCTGATTATGTTGACAAATTTTTCAAAGACAGCGTTTTCGGCAGTGCCGATCCGATGCACGGCAAACTGACCCAAATGACTGATTTTGCCAAACAGCAGGCCATGCGTCCGGTAAAATGGGCCGGAGGCAAAGCCTCCGATGCCGTAAAGAAACAGGCAACAGAAGGAGCTGCCAAAGTCGGAAAATTTGTCCGCGGTCTCTTCAAAGGCAAAGCCAACGGCGATCAGGAAAAAGACAACAAAGGCGGCGGCAATCCGGTAAGCGGCGGCGGAACCGCCATTAAAAACACAGGAAAGGGCGCCAAAGCGGCCGGAGCAACCATGGAACAATCCGGAAAAGGCGTTCAGGCTGCCGGCAAAGGCGTGGAAGCGGGAGGAAAAGCGGCTCAAGCCGGCGGCAAAGGGTTGATGTCCGCAGGCAAGGGATTGTCGGCAACAGGTTTGGGCGCCATTGTCGGCGTACCGATGATGATTGCCGGTGCCGCGGCATATGGCGCGGGCAAAGGCGCCGAAGTGGCGGGCAAAGTAACTCAAAAGGCCGGCAAAGCCATGCAGAAAGGCGGCAAGGCCATGAAGAAAGCCGGCGAGAAAATGGAAAAAGCCGGCGAAAAGATGGAAAAAATGGGCAATAAGCTGAAATTCGGCGATGAAAAGGCTCCTGAACCGGAAAATAAAGACAATTCTTCCGAAGGAGAAAGCTCTAGGCCTGAAGAGCAAAATAAATCCGAGAAACCGGACAACGGCAATAAACCGGAAAACGGCAAGTAACAGGTGACTGAGATGATGAACTGTATTTTGACATATTTGAAAAGAATCACCTTTTGGGCAGCGGTTGGATTGATTCCGTTTCTGTCGGCAATTAACCTCTCGGCAGCAGCAACCGACTGCGGTGCAAACTGCGGTGTCGAATGGCAGAAATGCCCGGAAGGAACTCGTACAGACATTTCTGCCGAATGCCTTAAGCAGCTGAACAGTTCATACAACAACTGCATCAACACAATGCCGGTTGCCGGAAATGTCGACCGCGTTCCTGAAGACTTGTGTCTGCGTAATCGTTCCAATCCCCGTCATAACGGCATGGACTATGCAGCTGTAGGAGGAACCAATGTTACAGCGGCTGCGGATGGCAGGGTTATCGAAACAAACAATTGTTCTAAAGGCTATGGCCGAAAAATTGTTATTGAACACGAACGCAAAGACGGTAAAGGCTCCTCCTATGTTTCTCTGTATGCACACCTGTCAAAAATTTTGGTAAGCCAAGGACAAACTGTTAAGAAAGGCGACGTTATCGGTCAGGTCGGCGGAACATCTTGCAGCGGCAACCAAGGAGATACACCTTGGAAAAAATACGGTGATCACCTGCACTTTGAATTGAGAACGTCTAACGGGGGAACGGTTATTAATCCGATGTGTGACGAAATTCAATCCCTGTGCGGAAAATGTTACACCGAGTTTAATCCCAATCAGTGCCGGATTGAATGTAAAATGAATCCAGAGGATCCGATGTGCAAATCGTCCGGCAAATCCGACTTCAGTTTTGACTGGAGCACTTACAACGCACCCCAATTTGTACCGGCAAACGACTTCAGCAGCCAAAATGCCGTTGTCGGTTCCTCGGCCTACACTGCTCGCAGTGAAACTAAAAGCGAAGCACAATGTAATATCGATTCATATAGAAATTCTTTCAGCAGTTGTGTTTTCTGTGATTTGTTCCGAGTATTGTTTGACACGGCCAGTTCCATTGCAAAAGCTTCTTATAATTCTCTTGCCAGCACCATGGTTACGCTGGTTATTATCGGAATGGCTTTGTGGCTGGCTATGACGATTCTGAAATTTGTTTCGGCTTTTGACGTCAAAGAGCCCCGCATACTGGTCAAAACCATTTTCAATCAGGCTTTTGTCGTCTTTGTGGTTGTGGTTATTCTGCGCTCGGACATTCAGGAATTTATCGACCTGATTGTAACGCCGGTTTTCAATACTGGCATGGCACTGGCGCAGCTGGTAACGTCCGGACAGACGGGACAGACTTGCACCGGTTTTACCCAAGTTATGGAAGACGGCGGCATCCCATCGTCTATCGGCAATAATATTCTCTGTACTATTCAGAGCATTCAAGGCAAAATTCTTGATATTATGACATTAGGTTCAACCTCTCTTTGTATAGCTTTCAAAGTTGAATCTTCTGATATTCTTGGTATTCATATCTGGCTGCTTCCTCACATTGGTTACCTTTTGGTTGGTCTTATTCTCTGGCTTTCGGCCTTTATGCTGATGGTTATTTATCCCTGGCTGCTGATCGATTCTATTTTGCAATTGAGTGTAGCATCGGCGCTGATTCCGGTAGCCATCGCCGCCTATGCTTTCCCGATTACGCGAAAAAAATACGTTACCAAAGTCTGGGAAACGTTTATGACAGCCATGTTTACATTCCTGTTCCTGTCTATTGTCGTATTTATAATTACGACCGGTATTGAGCAAACGATGAACAAGGTTATGACACCGAGTTTAAAACATGCCGGAACCCAAAGCGGTTATGAGATTATTTTAGACACAGTCAATGGTTTGGCCTGGTGGACGGTAAAATTCCTTGAACTGGTCTTCTGGATGCTGCTTGGCTGGGCCGTTTTGGATCAGGCCAAAGAATTTGCCAAATCATTCTCCAAAGGCGGTTTCAGCATTAAGCCAATCGGTTCGCCTTTCGGCGGCATGGTTAACAATGTGGCGACACAAGCGGCTCTCGGTACCGGCAAAAAGGTCTGGGGCGGAACCAAATGGGCCGGAAAACAGATGGGACAAGGCCTGCACGACATGGCGCATTCGGCAAAGGTCAACCGAATGGCCAACCGGGCAATGAAAAGCGACGACGCCAAGACCAACGAAGACGGCAGCGTTACGGCAACCGTGCGCAACTGGTACGGCCGCAAAACGACCCGCACGGTTTCGCGCGACGCTTCTGGCAACCTTGCCGTAACCAACCAGCGCTCCAGGATCAAGATGCTCGGCCGTTTCAGCCATGACCGAACGACAACCACCGACAAATATATGACGGTTAAGAACAAATACGGCAAAGACGGCAAGCTTCTGCAGCAGACGATTAAAATCGACTCCGCAGCCTGTCGCAACATGACCAATCGCGACGGTTCGCTGAACATGGTTGCCGTCAACACCCTCCAACAGAACTCGACTTTGGGACAGGACATGGTCAACACGGCTATTTTGCAACAGGCTCTGAAAGAAAGAATGCCCAACTCGGAACTGGCCGATATGGACACTTCCTTTGCGGCTCGCGAAATTGTCCGGGGCGACGACGGTTCTTTCACAATTAAACAGACCAACGCCGACGGCACGACGACCAATTTCAGCATGAATATCAGCAATGGCCGGATAATGACATCGGTTGAAAGAATCAGCAAAAGCGGTTCTGCCGTCAAATACAGTTCCGACGGCATTATCAACAAGCGCTCAACTTATACCTATACGGACGGAAAAATAGACACGGCGACAGTCAAAAACAAATATGCGTTTGCCGATTATTATACAAAATATGACAGCAAGCCGATGGACTCCAACGGCCGCCTATCTGCATCAATTCCGCAGGACAAAATCATGTTCGGGCAGGACGACCTCGACCTGATGGCCGAGCAGATAGCCGTTTACGGACAGCCAAATTCGATGAAGGAATTTTCCAAGTAATTTCCGGAAACAAACGCTGACATCCGACACAAAAGGAATCCGAAAAACCGGGTTTCTTTTGTGCATATTTGTACACAAATTGTCTTTTTTTGTACTATTTTCTTGATTAATAAGCCGCTTGTATTTATTATTTGCTTAACATTAAATCTTGTTCTTTACAGCAAAAGGATAAACATACTATGGAAGAAATTATTTTCCCGAACCAAATAAGAATGTTTAGAAGACTGCGCGGCCGTTCCATGCAGGAACTGGCGGATCATCTGGGAGTCAGCCTTTCTGCCATCTCCAAAATCGAAAAAGGCTATCGCCGCGTCGATCAGGAACAGCTGGTGCGCGTTGCCGAATTTCTGGACTGCCCGCTGCAGGAACTGTTTGTCAACGAACAAAATTCGCAGCAGGAAATCGTCCAGTCGTGGCGCCGCGAACAGGAAAGAAGAAACAAGATTAACGAGAAAAGCGGCCTGAAGACGCTGGGTGCCGGTCTGCGCCAAATCAGAAACGAAAAAAACCTGACCCTGATTGAGGTTGCCGAGAGCGCCGACATGACCCTTTCCGTTTATCATCGTATCGAAATGGGACAGCGGGAAGTTTCGGACAAGGAATTTAAAAACATTGCCAAAGCGCTGGAGATGACTGCCGAGGAGCTGAAAGAAGAAATCAAGAGTCTGGAAGACAAAGGCATGCTTGAAGAAATTATTCAGCGCAACGATGCCAAATACAAATTGCTGTCTACCCCGCGCGGCGCCATTTCCGCCTTTACCAACGCCGTCAACAACAGTCAGGACAACATCAAGATTTCCGTTTACGGAACGGCAGGCAAAGACGGCAACGTGATTATCGACTTTGACGAAGAAACTAAGAAAGTTCAGCGTCCGGTTAAACTTTTCAGCAAAAAAGATGCTTATGCCGTCAATCTTTGCACCAGGCGTCTGGGAACGCTGTTACCGACCCGTTCGATATTGTTTGTCGACCCGCAGGACGTTGTCAGCGTCGGCGACATCGCCCTGTATTTTGTCGATGAAAAAGAAGCTAAAATACTGAGCATCCGCGAAGACGAAAACGGACAGCTTTACGGTCTGCGCTGGAACCCGGACGAAAGAATAGAAATCGGCAACGACGATTTGAGCAAAATTCATAAAGTTGTCGCCATTGAGCTTTAGTTTCAAACTCCGCCTGACCGGCGGAGTTTTTTTTATTCCTGCCGCTTTTGTTAACCTGAAATTTACGACATAGAGCCTAAAATCGGTAATATGGATGAATTTTAAATAAAAGTTAGCAAGAGTCGGACAAAACAGGTGGTTGACACTTATTCAAAAGGCGCGGACAGCCGCAAGTTGTATAAGAAAAATCATGGCGACGGGGAAGACCCCATCATCATAGCTCAGCGCTTTTTAAATATTTTCCGCCAGTTGCATATTTTCAGCACCGAAAGAAAAGAGGCTTTTAACAAAATGATTTTGGAACAGCCTCCGGAAATCAGGGGTATGTTCGGTTCTCTGCCGGGCGGTTCGGTTTTGCAGGAATATGTCGACGAACTTGAGCAAAGCGCCGGCGTTGCACGCGACCATTCGGGCGAGTTTCAAACCGCCTCGGCGACACCCGAGCTTAACGACGAAATATCCAGAGCCAAAATTTTGGCAACTGCACTTGCCGAAGCGCAAATTCAGGCAAACGCCAAGTTGCAAAACAGCATTCCTCAGGCACAGCCGCAACCGGCCGCAGCTGCACCGCAACCTGCAGCCCCCACTTATGCAGGACCGGCGAAAATCGTTGCCGACGCATCTTTTGCCAAAGAAATTGCCGCAGCATTTTCTCAGGCACTGAAATTCAGCGAAGAACGAAGCCAGACCGGAAACAAACAACTGGCGGCCGCCGTAATTGCCTCGCAGGAGAAAATGGCCAAAATCTTTGCTGAAAAGAGCAGCAACAGCGAACTGACGTCGGCTCTGATTGCGACACAGGAAAAAATGGCGCAGGCATTGGCGGAAAATGCGGCAGCCATAAAGAACATGCCGGTAAAATCGCTTGGCTCAGGCAAAGAAACTTCGTTTTCTTCACCGGACGGCAGCAGGGAAATTCTGGACGCCATAAGGGAATCGCAGGATCGCATGGCGCAGATGATTATGCAGCATAATACCATGGCAGCCAGCAACAGCAGCAACACCAACGCAAACAACATTCAGATTAATGCAACACCTATGCCGCCGATGGAGGACATCGTCAAAGGCATTGTCAAAGCACAGTCCGAACTGTTTCGAGAAATGTCCGAAACCCAAACCAAAGAGCTTTCGGCGATCATTTCAGTGGCACTGAAAGAAAGCCAGCAGCTTTCGACGCAAACAATTGTCGAAGCCATGGAGCGGATGCAGAAAGAGAATCAAAAGTTCTTTGAACAGCAAACAAAAAATGCTCCGAAAGTTGCGGTACAACCGGTATATATCCAACAGGAAAAGGACAAAACTCCGCGGCCAATTCCGATCAGTCCGGCGGAACAGGAAGACTTTCAGATTCCCGAAATCAATCCAGGTACAGAAAACGACGAGTTAAACGAGCTTTTTTCGGACGAGAACAATGCGGCGGAAGACGAAGAAGAACTTCCGAAAAAAAAGAAAAAAAAGAAGAAGAAAAAAAATAAAAACAAAGACTCTGGCGCTGAAACCAACGGGTTGGACTTCTCTTTGTTCGACGATGGCGTACAGGCCGCAGCTAAACTTAAAGACGGGATAAAAGACGGGCTGTCGTCGCTGGCTTCTTCATTATTCAAAAAAGACGAGAAAAACGAAAACATCGGTTTGCCTGACATTGACGCAGACATGCCGCTTTCCGAGACGCCGACAGAGTTCCCCAATACAGAAACGCCGGCAGAATCGCCCGCGGAAAGCGCAGAGCCAACCGCTGAGGACGCTGAATGGACATGGGAAGAAGTTCCGGCCGAAGAAACGACAGCGGCGGAAACGGAAAATGCCGCTGCGGAAAGCGCAGAGCCGGCCGCCGAGGACGCTGAATGGACATGGGAAGAAGTTCCGGCCGAAGAAACGACAGCGGCGG
>ERZ857922.4412-NODE-4412-length-10631-cov-3.314958_pt1 | contig 10631 bp, 6 predicted proteins | sample MGYA00519579_ERZ857922 | MGnify/ENA primary metagenome ERZ857922 (study PRJEB31778, sample SAMEA3449375) | human gut metagenome | biome: human gut; feature: human-associated habitat; material: faeces | place: United Kingdom | collected 2010/2012 ... | reverse complement strand
ATGCCGTTCTTGCCGTGAATGAGCGCGGTGGACGCCGGCGGCGTATAGGGCTCAGTCGCCTGCAGAGGACGGTCGGCACCCAGGTACACCGGAACCTCGGGGCGACCCAGCAGATCGAGCACCGCCAGGCAATTGTGCGCCGATTGCTCGACGCGCACGTTACCAAAGCACGTGGTGATGCCCACGAGCTCCACCTCGGGGCTCGCGATGGCATAGGCCAGCGCCATCGCATCGTCAACACCCATATCCAGATCAAGGATCAGCTTCTTGATTGCCATTGTTCTACTCCGCTTCTCCGTCTTGTACTAAATCGTCTAAATCAAACACGCGCTCAACTTCGGCGCGCGTGGGAATCGATTGCTGAGCGCCCAGGCGCGACACCGTCACCGCCGAGGCGCGAGCGCCCGCGGCCATGCACTCAAAGAGCGGCAGGCCCTCTAGGCGAGCCGCCGCCAACGCGCCGATAAACGTATCGCCGGCGGCCGTGGTATCGACTACCGTACTCGAAAGTGCCGACATGCGCAGCAGCTCACCGCCATCGCCGAGCGTAACCGAGCCGGCACCGCCCAACGTGATGACCGCAGCCCCGGCACCCTTGTCGAGCAGCGCATTGAGCGCCGCGACGCAGCTTGCATCATCCGTGGGCAGAATGCCCGTCAGAACCTGGCACTCGGTCTCGTTGGGGCAGACCAGGTCGACCGCAGGCCAGACCTCCGCAGGCAGCTCGCAGGCAGGCGCTGGATTAAAGACCGTATAGAACCCCAGCTCGTGAGCACAAACAAGCGCCTCGGCCGTCGCCGCAAGGTCACATTCACCCTGGGCGATAAAGACGCTTCCGGCAGCCGGGGCAATCTCGCTGGCGTCGTCGAGCTCATGGGCCACCAGACGCCTCAACGCGCAGGCAACGTCCGCGCCCGCAAGCGCATGGTTGGCGCCCGGTGACAGTATGATGCGGTTGTCGCCCTCGCAGCGAATGATGGTCGCCGTTCCCGTCTCCACGTCATCGCGATGCACTACAAAGTCACAGTCCACGCCGGCGTCTTGGAGCCCCACCACGAGCGACGCGCCGAACGCGTCGCGACCGACCGCGCCGATCATGTGCGTGCACGCGCCCATACGCGCGGCAGCTACAGCCTGATTGGCGCCCTTGCCGCCGGCGTTGGTGATAAACCCGCTGCCGCCGACGGTCTCGCCCGCACGCGGTATGCGCTCGCACGCCACCGAAAGGTCCATGTTCATGCTGCCGAACACCGCAACGATGCCGCGATCTGCCATGGAAACCTCCTCATCTGCGGGCCTTATGCCCACCGCCGGCCGTCGATCGTGCACTCTCGCACCCCCTATAACTTTAGTTCACTTTGATGTGGACGCGCGCTTGAGCTTGCGCCAGCAGCAAGCATTCACAGGAGCAGGCAGCTACAATGAAGGCGTGCTGATTATTCTCGTCATTGGATGATGTTTTATGGAACAACTCTCGCAATCGGGCTCGCGCGGTCGACGCCGCACAGGCAACGAGCCGGCGCCGCACGAACGCGTGAAGAGCGAACGCCGTGCCAACGAGCCACGACGCACCGCGAGCCCCCATCGCGCTTCTGCCAACAACGCGGGTCGCGCCAACACTCCCGCCGCGGAGCAGACGCCTGCTCGCCCCAAGTCCCGCTACATCCCTGCCCTTGACGGCCTGCGCACGCTTGCCGTCGTCGCGGTGGTGCTCTATCACCTCAACCTCACGTGGGCGCAGGGCGGTCTGCTCGGCGTCACGATCTTCTTTGTGCTTTCGGGCTATCTGATCACACGCCTGCTACTCAACGAAGTCGCTAAGACCGGCCGCATCGACCTCAAGAGCTTCTGGATCCGCCGCATCCGTCGCCTGGTCCCCGCCGTGGTGACCGTCGTGGTGGTGACCTGTGCGCTGTGCACCGTCTTCAACCACGTGATGCTCACCAAGATGCGCCCCGATATCCTGCCGTCGCTGCTGTTCTTCAACAACTGGTGGCAGATTGCCCAAAACGTCTCGTACTTCAACGCCCTGGGCGATCCCTCGCCGCTTACGCACTTTTGGTCGCTCGCCATCGAGGAACAGTTCTACCTGGTTTGGCCCCCGCTGCTGCTCGCTATGGTATCCATGCACATGAGCAAGCCCAACACGCGCCGCGTGGTTCTGGGCCTTGCCGCGGTATCTGCCCTTGCCATGATGGTGCTTTACAACCCTGCCGCCGACCCCAGCCGCGTGTACTACGGCACCGACACCCGCGTGTTCTCGCTGCTGCTGGGTGCCTGGATGGCCTTTATCCCCGATCGCGACCTGGCGCCGGTGCGTCTCGCTCGTCGTTTGGGGCCCAATCGCCTGGCCGGCGCCGCCAAGCACGGCAAGAACGCCGAGGGCAAGCCTGGCGAGAAGGCCGACGAATCAGCCGAGACCGGCCCGGCACAGCCGAGCGCCCTCGTGCGCTTTTGGTCCTCGCCCGCATCCATCGATGTGTTGGGCCTCGTGGGTCTGGTTGGCCTTGCCGCCATGGTCGCGCTCACCAACGGCTACACCGCGTTCCAGTATCGCGGAGGCACGCTGCTGTGCTCGATCCTCACACTCATGGTCATCGCGGCCTGCGTGCAGCCCCAGGGAATGGTTGCCCGCGCGCTGTCCGCCGAGCCGCTCGTATGGGTTGGCAAGCGCTCGTACAGCATCTACCTGTGGCACTATCCCCTGCTGTTGCTCATGAACCCGGTCGCCAACATCAACGATACACCGTGGTGGCAGTACATTTTGCAGGTGCTGTTGGTGGTCGCCGTGGCCGAATGCTCATATCGCTTTATCGAGACGCCGTTTAGAAAGGGCGCCTTTGGGCGCACCGTATCCGAGTTCCGCGACGGCACCGCCACGCCCGCCAACTGGGTGCGCGCGCACGTCCCTGCCTGTGCAGCCTGCGCTGTCGTGTTGGTCGTTGCACTGGGCGGCCTGATCTTTGTGCCCGAGACGTCTGCGCTGAGCGGCGAGGGCGCCGAAGTTCTGAACAAGGAAGCCAAGAACGCCGCACCCACCGACCAGCAGGCGGCCGACGACACCGACAAGGACAACGACGGCTTCCCCGACGGCTCCTACGACCTGTTGATGATCGGTGACTCCGTGTCGCTGCGCGCCGTTGATTCCTTTGACGGCGTGTTCCCGCACAGCCATATCGATGCCGAAAAGGGCCGCCAGTTCGATGCGGGCCGTGCGACATTTGAGGGCTATCTTCAACAGAACCTTGCCGGCAAGATCGTGGTCTTTGCGCTGGGCACCAACGGCTTGGTAACCGACGACCAAATCGACGCCATCATGGCCGATGCAGGAGATAAGCGTATTGTGGTGTTTGTGAACACGCGCAGTCCGCAGCCGTGGGTTGGCTCTACCAACCAGGCCATCGCTAACGCCGTTACGCGCTACAAGAACGTGCGCGTTATCGACTGGTACGGATACAGCGCCAACCGCAACGACCTGTTCGATGGCGATGGCACGCACCTATCGACCACTGGCGTGACTGAGTACCTCAACTTGATCCACGATGCCGTCAAGAAGGACCTGCCCGTGCATCCCGAGGATCACGTCAACGATCCGCAGCCGGCAGCCGTCAAGTCTGCCACCGACGCACTCGTCAATGCGCTCGCTCTCAAGCCGCACAAGCTGGGCACCGACAAGTAACCTGCAGCGCAAACTTCCCACATCCGGAGGGGGTGTCTGCCACGGCAGACACCCCCTCCGGCAGTTAGGGACACTCCTGGCGCAGCCAATGAAGACCTCTACGGATGAATTCCAGGCCGCTCCGTCGCTCCAGACATCGTTTCCGCGCCTCGTGCCTGCCCCAAACAATCAAAACAAGCCCTTTTCGCCGCACCCTCAAAGGTCTGTGGGCAAAAAAGGGCAAATATGAGTACTGTTACCATTTTAGTAGCAGGCAAAACCACCCAAAATGACGTCCGAGCGACCCCTACAACCCCCTAAAGCAGCCAACCTGACTGGTTTAAGGCGTATTGGAGCCAATTTTAATGAACATACTAAAGGCTATGTTCATTATCTTTTAGGATGTAAATGCTATTCACTTAGCAACAGTACTCATATTTGGCATTTTTTGTCCATTGCTATATAACTAACACCCTATAGCAGACAAAAAACAGGCCGCAGCCCATCGCTGCGGCCTGTTCGGAAGCAAAAGTGGGCGTTAAGCGCTGTAGCCCATCGCTTGCAGCACAAACATGACGACTGTCAGCACCGTAATCACGGCGATAGTCGCCCAAGTGAGCACGTTCCACACGCGGCCATTGCGGTTGGCACCCATGATGTGACGGTCGGCGGCGATAACCACCTGGAACACCAGAACCACGGGCAGTAGCACGCCATTGATGACCTGTGAGGTCATCATAATCTGGAACAGATCGACGCCGGGCATAAGCACCAGCACGGCAGAGATACCGATGATGGCCGTAATGATGCCGCGGTAAACCGGGGCCTCGTCCCAGCTGCGGTCGGCACCGCGCTCCCAGCCAAATGCCTCGCAGATAGCGCTCGACGTAACGCCCGGCAGCACGCAGGCGGCCAAGAAGCTCGCCGCGACCAGGCCCGAGGCAAACAGTACCGTGGACCACTGACCCGCAATAGGCTCCAGCGCGCGGGCAGCATCGGCGGCATCGCTAATCTGAATACCCGCCGGGAACAGCACCGTACCGGTCGTGATGATAATGAAGCCCGCAATGATATCAGCAGCGATCGAGCCGCTCACGGTATCAATACGCTGCAGCACGATGTCGTCCTCGCCCGCGTTCTTATCGACCACGTTGTTCTGCGCCAAGAAAATCATCCACGGCGCGATGGTGGTACCGATCGTTGCGACCACGAGCGACACGTAGCTGGGGTCATTTTGAATGTTAGGCACGACCAGGTCGACCGCGACCTCACCCCAGTTGGGGCCAGCCATAAACGCGGCGACAATATAGGTCACGAAGACGCAGCTTACCAGCAGCAGAATCTTCTCGATGCGCTGGAAACTACCCGACATGGTAAGCATCCACACCAGCAGCGCCACCAAAGGCACCGAGATGCTCGCCGGCACGCCAAAGAGAGCAAGGCCGCTGGCGATACCCGCAAACTCCGAAATGGTCACAGCCGTGTTGGCGATCAACAGCGCCGCCATAGCAAGTACACTCTTGCGCACGCCAAAGCGCTCGCGGATGAGCGATGCCAGGCCCTTGCCCGTGACGCAGCCGCAGCGCGCCGCGGTCTCCTGCGTCACGATGAGCAGCACAGTCATGACGGGAAGCATCCAGAGCATCTTGTAGCCATAGTTGGCGCCCGCACTGGAATACGTTGCAATGCCGCCGGCGTCATTGCCCGAAAGCGCCGCCAGCAGACCGGGGCCCATAGCGCCAAAGATGGCCGCGATGGTCAACTTTTGCTTGGTGCCCGACTTTTGCTTGGTATTTTGCACGCGACCACCTAACCAATGACCGACATGGTGAGCAGCACCGCAGCGGCGCAGTACGCTACGCACGAGATCATGACGGCAATAACGTTCATGGCGGTGCCCGACGTGTTGAGGTCATGCTCGTCACGCCAGAACAGCACCATCAGGTAAATCACGGCGCTCATGTTGCCAACCAGGCAAATGATGGCAGCGATATTAAAGCACCCGGTAAAGAGTTGCTCCTCAAACATGGGCGCATCGGGGAACGCGGCGGTGCGCACCAGCTGGGCGCACAGGTAGGTCACGAGCGAAAGGATCAGGCCCATACCCGTGCTCTGGAAGAAGAATCCCAGGTACGGTTTGGGCTCGTCGTCGTGGCCGTCGTACTCGAGGAAGTAGTTCTTGACGAACGACACCATACGCGAGGCAGCCAGCAACACGAGCGGCATGGCGCACATGGGGAACACCACCAAATGCGCGGAGCCCAGCGCCGTCCCCAGCACCGTTGCCATGATGCACGAGGCGATGCCCCACACGACGACCCAGTACTGACGATGCACGAACCAGCTGAGCACGTTCGTCGAGTCGTCCGACGCGCTATCGCCCGAGCCGACACCGGCGATCTGCAGGTCCTCCTGATGCTCCTCGGCAATAACGTCCATGGCGTCGTCGAAGGTCACGATGCCCAGGATATGACGGTTCTCGTCGCAGACAGGGATGGCAACCAGGTCGTACTTGGTCATCTCGTCCGTCACGTCTTCCTGGTCCTCGTCGGGTGACACGTAGACCAGATCGCGATAGGCGAGCTGGCCCAGCGTGGCGTCGCGGTCGGCCACGATCAGCGTGCGCAGCGAAAGCACGCCCGTCAGCATGCCGCTCGGGTCCTCGGTATAGACGTAATAGACGCTCTCAAAGTCCTCGTCGAGCTTGCGAATCGCCTCGATGGCGTCGCCGACCGTCGCCGTGGCGGGCAGCGAGACAAACTCCGAGGTCATGATGCGGCCGGCGGTGTTGTCCTCGTAGCCCAGCAGATTACGAATCGCCTTCTCCTCCTTGACGCCCATCAGGCGCAGGAGCTTCTCGGCCTTCTCATAATCGAGTTCGTCGATCAGGTCGGCAGCGTCGTCCGGGTCCATCATGGCCAGCATCGACGATGCGTCCGTATCGGACAGGCCCTCGAGCATCTCGGTCATGAGCTCGTCATCATCGAACTCCGAGATGGCCTCGGCGGCCTGGGCGGTGTCGAGCTGCGCGAACACCTGCGCACGCAGGCGCGGGTCGAGCTGCTCGATGATGTCGGCAATGTCGGCAGGGTGCAGCTCGCCAAGCGTCTTGTGCGACACCGAGAGCTGGATGTTCTTAGTCGAGCGATCGAGCAGGTCCATGTAAGACCAGGCGATAATGTCCTCGCTGAGCGGCTTGCCCAGGTGCTTCATAAAGCCCTCGACGACATGCTCGAGTGTGGGGCTGATCGCGCGCAGCAGACCGCGGGCGCCAACTTCGGCACCCAGTAGGCGCAGCTGATTTTCGCCCGACATGGAAAACTTGATGTCGTTTACGCGCACGACCTTCATGCCCTGCGTGTCGACAATTTGCTTGTTAAGCACGTCGCGGGCAAGCAAGAGTTCGGTCGGCTGCAGGTACGAAAAACGGATTTCGGTGGCCGACGTCTTAAGGTGTACACCCGTCTCGTCGATACGGTCGACCCATTTGCGCCAACTGATCATAAACGGCGTCTTGCCGGGACCGCGGAACGCGAGCGACGTCACGTGCGGAAAAACTTCGCCGGTAGCAATACCAAAATCGTTAACCACGCCGAGCTTTTCGCCGTCGACGTCCAAGACCGGCAGTTTGAGCATCTCACTCAGATAATTCAATGGTGCTCCCCATCATAATTCCTCCGGACGCGGCCGCGCGTGCGGCGTCCGGAGGCTTCTGGATATGTATACGCATGCGCGGGCGGCACGCCGCTCGACGCTTACACCCCGTGCATGCGCAAAAAGCACCTGCATGGGGTCATCGACTGTATGGTCGAGGTTTGGATTTCACCTGTAACCTTTCTCTTGACCCTCATTAACCGCAGTAACTATAGCATCAGCATCGCCCTGCGGCATCGAATTTATGCGCTGCACATTGCAGGCATACCAAACGCTGACGCATCCGTGACATAGTCATTGGGGACGTTCTTAAATGACTACCCAATGACTACTCCGTGGTGTCGTCGTCCTCGGCAAGCTGGGGGAACACGGCGTCCTTGGGCATGGTGACCTTCGTCAGCGAGGTGAGCTTTTTGCTCAGCGACGTGTCCGTCTTGACCAGGTCGCTGAGCGTCACGATCTTGTAGCCGTCGGCAATGAGGCCGTCGATAATCTGCGGCAGCGCCTCGAGCGTCTGCTCGGCGCATTCGTCTCTATCGGTGAGCAGCACGATATTGCCCGGCGTCACCGAATCGAGCACCGTCGAGACCTGCTCGTCGGCACCGTTGAGCAGCCAGTCGCCCGAGTCAATATTCCACGAGACCACGGCGGAGACCAGGTCCATCGCATCAATCCAGTTTTGCTCGTCAAAGGCAGCGTAGGGAGCACGCAGCAGCATCGTCTTCACGCCGGTCGCCGACTTAATCGCATCGGTGCCTTTCGTGATCTGTTCGCGTACCGCCTCACGGTCCTGGCCCTTGAGCGAATCGTCGCTGTAGCTGTTGGATCCGATCTCGCACCCGGCATCGACAATCGCCTTGGCCGTGGCAGGCGAGGCCTCGACCGCATCGCCCGAAAGGAAGAACGTCGCGGTGACGCCCTTTTCCTTGAGCGCCTGCAAGATCTGTTTGGTGGCGCCGCTCGGACCCTCGTCAAACGTCAGCGCCACGTACTTTTTGTTGCCCTTGGGCGCCACGCTGGCGCACGCAACAACGCAATCGGTGGCGGGCACAACCTCGCCGCGGTCCTGCGTCTTGCCCGACTGCTCACCAACCCACACCTCGGATCGGCCCTGGACACCCCATGTCTGCACATACTCGATAGCGCCCGTGCCCTCGACCTTGAGCTTGGGCTCGATAACCGTAGCCTGAACCTCATGCTTCTCGTAGGTGTTACGGCCATCCTTGACCGTCACCTTCTCGCCACCCTCAAGTTCGCGGCTATCCCATTTGCCCTGCTTCACGCGCTTGCCGTCGACCTTCACCGACAGCCTTTCGCCTCCATGGCGCTTGAGCACGCTGTCATCGACGGCCAGCAGATCGCCGGCGTCGTACGTTTCGGTCAGGCTTTGATCGTCGATAAGATTCTGCAACGTAGAGCCGACGCGCACTGCGGTCTTCTGGCCGTTGAGCTCCACGTCCACGCTGCGGTTGACGTAGCCCACGACGGCAGCGATAAACAGCACGAGTGCGCAACCCACGGCGATGAGCGCATAGGGCAGGCGAGACGAACGACGGGGTGTGCGGCTGTTGCCGATGCGAGCGCTGCGGTCGCTAAAGCCGCGGCTATGGTTGAGATACATCGCGCCGGGCTTACGGTGACGCTTGCGCTGACCGCTGGGCAGCTGCCCCAGGTCGCGGCGCGCCGTCGGACGCGCACCCGAACGCCCGTTTAAGTTGGATCCGTTTTGGCGCATATGCCCTCCCCCATAAACACAGCAAGCCGGAGCAACAGGTCTCCGGCTTGCCTCCCATCATTTGGTACGTCGCTATTTTGTAGCTTTTGACGAGCCTCCGCTCGCCTTTTGGTATTCGTCCTTAAAGGCCTTGAACATGCCGCGCGTCTTGCCGAGCTGCTTGCCCAGTGCGCGACTGCCCTTGTCCACGGCAACCGATCCCTTGTCGTCGAGCACCTTGGCGCCCTTTTTGACCTTGTCGCCCACCACGACGCTGGCCTCGGCGGCCTTGGCAGCCGCACCGCCCGAATACCCGAGCGACTTGACCTCGTCCGAGACGACCATCGCGCCGTTCTCATAGCCGCGCAGCATCGTCGGCGGCACCTGCGTGTCACCAACCAAAACACTCGAAGCAGCACCGGCGGTCACATAGAATGCCTGCACGATGCCCGAACGCGGCTTGAACTCCACATCCGAGCAATAGCCCACGACGTCGCCCGATTCCGTGCGCACGTCCATACCGACCCAGATGATGCAATCGTCCAGGTTGATGTCGAGGCGCTTGGCGGCGGCGGCATCGTACGTGTCCTTGACGTCATCGACCGCAATGGTGCCCTCGTAGACACCAATGGCGTCGAGCGCTACGAATCGGTCGGGACGCTCGATCATGCCCGCGATATCGGACTGGCGGACCATAAAGCCGACCACGCGCGTACCGCCCGGGGTAAAGACCGGAAAGTGAATCTTTCCGAGCTTTTTAGGGCTGCGCGGTGTGCCGTCCTTTTTGGTGCGCTTGTCCTCGGTAGGCTTGCGATAGATCTTGGCGCCGACAAAATCCCCGGCGCGCATTATGCCTCGGTCGAGGGCTCCGCAGCCTCGGTATCAGCCTCGACGGCGTTCTCGACCACGACGTCGGCGGCAGGCGTCACGTTGCCGCCCGAAATGGCGTCGTTGAGCTGCTCGCGCAGCTGGTCCATGCGCTCGCGGGCCAGGTCGACCTTGGCGCGCAGGTCGTCGGTCTTGGCGTCGACCATCGGGCCAAAGTCATTCACCGCAGCACGGGCCTCCTCGGCGCTGTGCTCGTAGGTGTCGCGCATATTGTCCCAGGCGTCATTGGCGATATCGGCGGCCATGGCGCGGGTCTCGGCGCCCGAGCGCGGGGCCAGAGCAACGCCGACAATAGCGCCGGCAGCGGCACCAAAAAGTGCGCCGGAGACAAAGCTGAAAGTCTTACCCATGATCATTCCTCTCCTGCGGGCACGTCGGTGCCCACCGTTTGAATGCTGTCCATTATACCCGCAGCGCATCACTTGCCGCTCCGCTCATCTGCGTACGGCAAAGGCGCAGGTACGTGATGGTGATAAACGCGTAGGCCTACTCTTGGGGCATAGCCGGCATGGCCGCCGTGGCACCCGGGTCCTCGCCGGCGCCGTCCACGAGCGGCAGACCGCCCTCATGCGCAGGTCCTGCCGGAACCGTCGCCGCACCGCCAAAGACGGCAGCGGAAGCCTCGTGGTTCTCGGCAACCGCGCCCTCGGTATCAATCGCCACCTGGGGCTCGTCGTCAAAGTTGGGGACACCCTGGGGCTCGGTGGGAACAGGCTC
>ERZ857922.4406-NODE-4406-length-10637-cov-3.616235_pt1 | contig 10637 bp, 9 predicted proteins | sample MGYA00519579_ERZ857922 | MGnify/ENA primary metagenome ERZ857922 (study PRJEB31778, sample SAMEA3449375) | human gut metagenome | biome: human gut; feature: human-associated habitat; material: faeces | place: United Kingdom | collected 2010/2012 ... | reverse complement strand
TCTAATATAATTATCTATTATTTTATTATATAAATCAATGATTTTTACGAATTTTAATAAATATTTATTTTATACTTCTACAAAGTGCAAATTTTGATACTGCTTGTCTATACATCGGAATTGTTTGCAAAATTATAGAAATATGTTCTGGTAAAACTTCATTAAATTTAACTTCTAAAACTACTTCATTATTATCAATAACATCGTATGTAATTCTATTCATATTAAATAAATTACAATTATATAGTCCTGATTTTATTCTTTCATCGAAAGTTATTCGTACTTCGGAAATGGGATATGTATAAGCAAGGCGTTTATAATCAACAATTACAGAAGGTTTTAATCCAAAAACTTTGATATCAGTGATAAATTCTTTCATTAAACTGTTATTAAGTAATTCTTTATCAATATTATCAAATTGATTTGTTAATAAATTGATACAATTTTCTTTACTTATTTTTAGTTGATCCTTTGAGGTCATATTATTATGTTTCCATTTTCTTTCTAATCGGATAAAAGAGGAATCATTGTTATATATTCTTATTCTATATTTTTTTCTGTATAGAACCCCATCAATTTTTTCATAATAAGCTGTTGAATTGATATCATCGAAATACAAACTTCTTATAAAGTAAGTGTTATCTAAATTTACAGAATTTTTATCTACATCCATAGCAAGCGCTAGTCTTTGCTTTAAAATCAAACTCATTTGTTTACTTATTATGAATTTTATTTCATGTCTATATTTTCTTGTATTCATATATCTAATCACCAAAGTATTCTTTCATTTGTGCGTTTGACAAGCCAAACTGTGTTTTAGTTTGTGATAATAAATAATCTTCTCTTTTATCGATGTATTCTTTTAATTTATCAATATTTTCGTTCCATTCCTCTATTGATGAACCCCATCTTTTCACATCTCTTTCCATTTCGGGAGCTAATTTATTGTATATCTCGTCTAACTTTTTTAATATATTTTCTTTTTTCCATGTGTTTTTCATGTTATAGCTTAGTCGTTCTAAAAAAATTTTTTTGAATGTATCATTTTTCATCATATTTCTCATAAGCAAAGTATCTAAATTATATCCTTCTTGCATTCCATTTGGGTTTAAAATGAAGGAATAATAGTTGTTTCTGTAGTTATACCATGCATAATCTAAATCATAAAATATGAAGTGTAATTTTCCATTATCAACATCTTTATGTGAAAAAAACCTACAATTTATTATATCATTGTTAGTTACATAAAGTTCAGCTATCCAATAATCTGCCATGTTCTCAATGTTTATTTTTTCCTTAATGTAGTCATAATTTTTTTGCAATGCCATATTGTTATTGTTAACATAATTAAGTATGGAAGTATAGAATTTAGATGTTCCGACAGTAATTGTATTATCAATTCTCATTATATTAGCATCTTCTTCATTTACATTATAATGATTTGATATAAAAGTTTCATCAACTTTTTCTCTTATATTATATATACCGTGATATTCACCGTTTATGTAAAGAATTACCGATTTGTAGGCTTGTACATCTACAGATGTATACTCATCAACCATTGAAGTGCCTAGGATGTCTCGTAGAAACGTTGTTTTATAATCCTGAGAACCAGATCTTAAAACTAATGTATCAAATGACGAAAAATCTCTGTTATCAAATACTTTATAGTTAAGTTTGGACTTTCCATATTTTTTTTTGAATTTTAAAGCATAACTTTTTTTAGGCAATGATCTAGTCGAACCACCAAATAGTTTTATTCCACAAGGAATACTGAAACTCTTGCCATTTTCATAGAGTTCTGCGTATGCGCTATATTCTATGTTTGAATTAGTATTAGCTTCTAAAGTCCTAAATTCGTTTGGATTTAGCGAAACAGACATGACAGGAAGTGTATGATTTTCATTCACTATATAACTTTTAGTAACAACATTACTTTGTACCTTTCCATCCTCCTTTGATATTACTTTTAATACACTAGTTTTTTTTATAAAAAGAGGACTTTTATATACATTCGAAGATGTTGTAGGTTTACTTCCATCTAATGTATAGTAAATAGTCCCAGGAGCATTTATGGCTATTTCTACAGAATCAACGTTGTTATAAATTCCAGAAGAAATACTTACAAGAGGTGTTGCAGAAATTTCTCTAGTTCCAGTATTATTTGATTTGTTAGGAGTAGGTGAACTAATATAGTAGAATCCGTGTTGACCTCTACCATAACTATATCCGTTTGGTATATTAGAAATCATTACAGAATCAATAATATTATTATCTTTAAACAAATATAATGATTCTATCTTTGAAAGTTTGAAGTTAGCATGTATATATGAATCATTTGTGAGATTTGAATCTCCAGATAACATTACAATATAGTATTCACCAGACTTAAGTGTTTTATCAGGCAAATTAAACATTTTTGTGTCTTTACTAGATAAATTGTAATTTTTTAAATTTATCTCATGATTTGAATTGTTTTTTAATTCAACCCAACTATAATAGTTATTACCGTTTTGTGGCATATATGAATAATTATTATTCATAACCTCATTAATTATTAAATCATCAGGTGTACTAATTTTCTCGTTAAATTTTTCAACCCCGTTGTTATCGTTAGAATAACCTGGACTTATAACATTTGACTCTACAAATTGATTGTTAACTTTTATCATAGCTATTCCATTTTCAAGGTTTTTATATTCTTGTTTTTCTATAATTTTACCATTTTTTCCTAGTATAATAACCCCATTTTTTGAGTTTAATTTAAAATTTGTTTCTATTATATCATTGTTCTTGTTTTTGCCAGACGTGTATAAAACTACAACTTCATTAGGCTTTAATATTTTATCAGGAAGATTATATTTAAATATTGAATTCATATTATTAGTATCATCAGATGATGACAATGTATAATTTTTTAAATTTATTTCCTCATCACCGGTGTTGGTAAGTTCAATATATCCTAAAAATTGATCATTAATTTTGAAATTCCCGTTATTTTTAGGTAAAAACTCCGTTATTTTTAATATATCTTCTTCTCCATTAAGACTTTCAATATATTTATTATATCCTTCAATTGTATTAGCAAATCCAGGAGTAACTTGTTCAAAAGTGTGCCAATTTCCATTCAAATCTCTTCCCATAGAAGTATTTTTATCTAAATTTGTTGTTTCGACTGCATCAATTACCTTTCCGTTTGCATTTGTTAGTGCTATTGTTTCTCCACCACCACTTTTGAGTTTAAAAGGTGCATATAATCCATTTTTTTGAGTTCCGCATAGATTAACAATTAAGTATTCATTGCTTTTAATTGTAACTTCAGGAAATGCCCATTTAGATTTTTTCTTCTCATCGCTTAATCCATAGTTTTTTAAATTAATATCATTAGCTGTGCCATTATATAATTCTATAAAGTCACATACACTACCATCTTCAGAAGAATATACTCCATCATTTGAGGTTACTATTTCATTGATCAATAGTTTTGAAATAGTATTCTTTCCATTTTCTTCTAAGGCTTTAGTTTCTAACTTATTATTTTTACTTATGAACAAGCTTAATAGTATAAATAAAATTATAACCAAAAAACTAATTAAAAAGAAAAGTTTATTTTTTTTTAATTCCTCTTTTTTTATATCAAACATATAACACAACCTCTTACTTTTATTAATCAAATAAATCTTATCACATAAAATTAAATATATCAATAATACAAAAATATAAAATTAAAAAAATATATATCAAAAATTTAAAACTCCTATCTGGAAAAATTTATATTTTGTACTCTATTATTTAAGTATACACATTATATATTTAAAATTGTTGATAAAATAGTTAGTGTTGACATGAGGTAATTAAAGTGTTACTATAACTTCATCAAATTTGCTTATATTGAATTACTATTGACTATATAATGATGATTATATTAATTGATTTAAAAATTTCAAATATCATAACTTTCGTATATTTCTTATTCCAATTATGGAAATAAACAATAAGTCAACAATAATCTGATATAAATTTAATATAAGTAAAACTTGTGAAAGGATTTAAATATGAAAAAATTAAAAATAAATAAATCTATTTTAAATAAGAAGACTAAATATGTTTTGGTTAGAGAATGTACTGTAATGACAGCGTTAGGAATTACATTTGCGGCAAGTTGTTTTTCTACATTTATTGATACTCAAAATAAAAGTTCACAAAAAAATGAAGAGTTAGAAAATAAAACAAGTGTTTCTTTAGAAGAAATTGCTTCTCCTAAATACTTTTTTGAAAATAGTGAAAATAATACTGTGGAAAAAAATTACAAAGTTATAAAACTAGAAACACATCTAGGAATGTATTCAGATATGTATTTAGAAAAATATTTATGGCCATATCAAGATCAAGTTGAACTGAGTAAACTATCTGGATTGAGTGAATTAGAACCATATATTGATTTAGACCAAAAATTGAAAATTAAAAAATAGTTAATAATAGTGTCTAGCATTTAAACATCAAACTGATTAATGAACTAACAAATAGGTTAACGAGCAAACTAACTGAGCTAAACTAAACACTTAAAAATAAAATTTATTAACTACTTTTTTTTTTACTCTTTTTATTGTATACTAAATAATAGAATAGGGGCTAGATAATATGATTTTAAGAAAACCATATGCATTTTTTATTAAACATTTTAGATTTTTTCACTTTATTATGCTTATTTTTTTAGGATTAATTGTATATAGAACAAATATGGTAAGAACATTTTTTAATGAATATTTGAATGCCATAGCATATATAATCCCAGAAAATATTGCAAGTTCTATGTTTACAAATACGACTTACATCTGGGGAGTAACCGTCATTTTATTTTCAATTATAGTTTTTGTTGTAATGAACAAGAAAGAAAAACCGGTTCTATTTTATGGATTAAACATATTATTAGTTATTTCTACATTAGTATTTTTAACTTATTCAAGAGTAATAGTTTATAGATTGCAATCAGAACTTGTATCTGTTCAGGTTTTAAGAGCCCTTAGGGATATAGGAAATATTTTATTTATGGTTCAAGCAGTTTTTTTGATTGTTACATTTGTAAGAGCAATAGGCTTTGACATAAAAAAATTCAATTTTAGTAAAGATTTGCAAGAATTAAATATTAGTTCTGAAGATTATGAAGAATACGAAATCATCCCGCAAAGGGCTTACTTTGAAACAAAAAGAAGCGGTGACTGGTTTAATTTTTATTTCGCTTCCGCTTTTGAGTCTGATAATCATGATGTATTATCCGATCATTCGTTCATTTTTTATCAGTTTCTTTGAGTGGAACCTGCTTCAGAAACCGAAGTTTATCGGAATAGAAAACTATAAGACGCTGATTCATGATGAAGTATTTAAACAGGCACTTACAAATACTTTCAAATGGGTTATTATTTACGTGCCGATGTCAACGATTACTTCTTTCCTTTTAGCACTTCTTCTTGACAGAAAGTTAAAGGGAGCAGGATTTTTCAGAACATTATATTACCTCCCGGTAGTATGCCCGATCGTAGTAGTATCGCTTTTGTTTGTATGGATTTACAATACAGACTACGGTATTTTAAACTTTATTTTAAAAAATTTGTTCCACATGGATCCAATCGGCTGGCTGACAGATTCAAAATATTCATTGTTTGCAATTGCAATTATGTCAGTATGGAAATGGGCCGGTTATAATATGTTAATTTTCCTTTCAGCATTGCAGGGAATTGATGAATCTTTATATGAAGCCGCAGCAATCGACGGAATCACACCTTGGAGAAAGTTAATTGATATTAAAATTCCACTTGTTATGCCGTCTATTTATTTCGTAATGCTTACAGCAGTTATTGATGCATTCCAGATCTTTACTGAGATCTTCATCATGACAAAAGGTGGACCGGGATATTCAACCTACACAGTATCATATTATCTCTGGTCTAACGCATTTGAATATTCTAAGATGGGATATGCCTGTGCTATGGCTGCCGTAATGTTTGTAATTATTTTGACTATTACTTTAATTCAGAATAAAGTTATGAGTAAAAAAGTAGATTATGAGGCTTAAAGGAGGGCAAAAGACATGGTAAAGAAAAAAGGACATAAATTTTTTGCCTATTTAGGCGTTATATTAGTTGCCATCCTGGTTATTCTTCCATTTTTATGGATGGTAGTATCTGCTTTCAAAAGTCAGAGAGAATTGTTTGCGTATCCGCCAACATTTTTCCCAAAAGTATGGAAAGTAGAAAACTTTATTGAAGCTGCATCCCGAGGAAGTATCAGTTTCTGGCAGATGTTCCTCAATACAATGAAGATTGCACTTCCATCAACAATATTTAATATTATTTTTTCATCACTTGCAGGATATGCTTTTGCAAGATTGAAATTTCCATTCAGAGATACAATTTTTATGTGTTTTATCGCAGCAATGATGGTTCCGTTTGCAATTACATTGATTCCAAGATTCTTAATGTTTAAAGACTTTGGTTTCTATGATACATATGTACCATTGATTGTTCCGGTTATGTTCGGTACACCGTTCTCCATTTTCCTGACCAGGCAGTTCTTTATGACTTTGCCGAAAGAACTTGAAGAGGCGGCAATCATGGATGGATGCAGTCATTTCAGAATCTGGGCACAGATTTTCATGCCACTTTGCAAACCAATTATTGCGACGTTGTCAGTATTCCAGTTTCAGAGCTCATACAATGACTTCATGGGACCAGTTATTTATATTGCTTCAGATGCGAAATTTACGGTACAGATGGGATTATCTTCATTCAGAAATTCATTTACATCAAGATATGACTTAATCATGGCGGGATCTATTCTTGCACTTATTCCGGTAATGATCCTTTTTGTTTGCTGCCAGAAGTACATTGTACGTGGTATTGCCATGAGTGGAATGAAGGGATAAACTAAGAATGATAGAAGTAAGAGAACTGGTAAAAAAATATGGAAACAAAACCGTCCTGGATCACGTCAGTTTTGACGTGAAGGACGGGGAAATTCTTGGACTTCTCGGGTCGAATGGTGCCGGGAAGTCCACAACAATGAATATTATAACGGGAAATTTGGCGGCTACAGATGGGACAGCAGCAATCGATGGACATGAGATACTGGAAGAACCGCTCAGGGCAAAAAAAGAGCTCGGATACTTGCCGGAGATACCGCCGCTTTATGTGGATATGACGGTAAAGGCGTATCTGAGCTTTATTTATCGTTTGAAGAAATGTAAACTTCCGAAAAAAGAACATTTAGAGGAAGTATGCAAGGCAGTTCAGATTATAGATGTGTACGACAGAGTAATTAAAAATCTGTCAAAAGGATATCGCCAGAGAATTGGAATTGCACAGGCTATGATTGGAAATCCTAAAGTTCTGATTCTGGATGAACCTACGGTAGGCTTGGATCCGAAACAGATGATTGAAATTCGTAATTTGATTCGTAGCCTCGGAAAAACACATACCGTCATTTTATCTTCACACATTCTGTCGGAAGTGCAGGCTGTGTGTGACAGAGTTGTTGTGATCAATAAAGGAAAAGTAATTGCGGACGACACTGCAGAAAACTTATCAGGACATTTGAATGGAAGAAGGCTTCGAGTAAAAGTTGAGGGGCCACAGAAAATGGTAGAGGAAGGGCTTAAGACCATTCAGGGTGTAAAGGCAGTATATCCAATTGTTTGTATGGAACCAGGATGCTGTGCTTTTGAATTACAGTCAGATGAGCATACGGATATTCGCAGACAGACTTCTGCATATTTCAAGGCAAGCCCATGGTTGCTTCTGGAATTTACAGAAGCAGAGATGTCGCTCGAAAATATATTCCTCAAATTAACAGATAGTAAAGGGGGAAAAAAATAATGACAGCGATATTTTTAAGAGAGTTGAACTCATATTTTATTTCCCCAATAGGATATGTATATCTTGCCGCAGTCTACGTGCTTGCAGGGTATGAATATGCAATTTTGATTCTGGGAGGAAGTGCAGATTTGAGTAATGAGTTTGCGTTTTTATATACTGTTACCTTACTTTTGACGCCAATTCTTACAATGCGTCTGATGAGTGAGGATAAAAAGCAGAAGACAGAGCAAGCTCTTTTTTCAGCACCGGTAACATCAGGTGGTATTGTTGCAGGAAAATATTTTTCTGCTTTTGTAGTATATCTCGCAGGAGTGGCAATTACCCTTTTACATACGGTATTTCTTGCACCATATGCAAAGATCAGCTGGATGATCATTATTGGAAATTTTGTAGGGATTGCGCTTATGGGGATGGCAGGAATTGCATTGTGTATGTACATTTCATCACAGACAGAGAATCAGATTGTCGCAGCTGTCGGTGGACTGGCTGCAATGCTGCTGGTGATTTCTTTAAATTCTCTGGCAGGTGTGATTCCGTTTGAACCAGTACAGAAGGCATTATATGCGATTTCATTCTATTCAAGATACCATAATCTGACACTGGGAATCTTTAAGGTTTCGGATTTGTTCTTCTTTATCAGCTTTGCGGCTGTATTCTTTTTCCTGACAACACGTGTACTGGAAAAGAGAAGATGGAGCGGTAAATAGGATAAGGCAGAAAGGAAGAAGAACAATGAAACAGAGCAGAAGATGGAAATACGGTGCAATGGCGACGACGATTACCGTACTGGGAATTGTGCTGATTATTGTTGCCAATATTGTAGTTGGCCAGCTTACTGAAAGGTATGGCTGGAGTATTGATTTAACGGCAGATGACAGATATGCAATATCAAATGAGTCCATTCAGTATTTGAAAAGATTAAAAGATGAAGTGGACATCACAGTATTTGTGGATGAAAAATCCATGTCTACCGGAAGCTATTATCTGGTACAGGCATATCAGAACTTACTGCAGTATAAAGAACACTCAAAAAAAGTAAAATTAGAATTTGTGGATCTGACAGAAAATCCGACTTATATTTCCAAGTATCCAGATCTTGACTTAAGTTCCTGGGATATTCTGGTAGAATCTGGAAAAAAACAGAAAGTTATTTCTTTTCAGGATCTGTATGAGTATGACAGCTCAGGATCACAAATCACTGCTTCGAAAGTAGAGCAGAAAGTTACCGGAGCGATTGCTTCTGTAACATCAGATGCAACTGAAAAGAAAGTCGTTGTATTAAATGGATTTGGAGAAAATGAACCTACGGACCTGACGAATCTTTTACAAGATAATCAGTATGAGATCACTTCCCGGTCATTGCTGACCGATGATTTGGATGAAACTGCAACTGATGCAATTTTGTTTGCACCGCAGAAGGATCTGAATGAAGATTGCCTGAAAAAACTTAGCAGCTGGCTTGATAATGATGGAAACCAGGGAAGGAATCTTTATGTATTCCTTGATCCGAATGCAGGAAGTCTTCCGAATCTGGAAGCGTTTCTGGAAGAATGGGGACTGAAAGCGGAAGAAGGGTATGCATTTGAATCGAACAGTAGCATGTATTACGGAAAATTCTATTATCCGGTTGCACAGTATGCAAATATGGATTATGCAGAAGGAATGACATCAAGCGATTTGACGATTATGGCACTCTGCCGCCCAGTTGATACATTATTTGAAAATAAAGATGGCTATGAGACATCTGTACTTTTGAATTTTACTTCCGGCTCAGGAACAGTAAAACTTGGACAGACAGAGATCACGGCAGACCAGATCACGGGTGATGTAAAAGGTATGGTCTTATCGACCCATAGCTGGTATGGAGAAGAAGTAACCAAATCCAACATACTGGTATCGGGTTCCGCACTTGCATTTACAGGTGATGTAATGACCAGTGATACTTTTGCAAATGGAAGATATATTCTCGGAGTATTTAAGAAGCTGGATGATCAGAGCGAGACTGTAAATATTCCGGCAAAGAATTTAAGTGTAGAAAACCATACAATGAGTCAGATGAAGACAAATATATATACTTGGGGATTCATGGTAGTACTTCCAGTAATCGTTCTGGCAGTTGGAATTGTTGTTTGGGTAAGGAGAAGACATCGATGAAAAAACAATGGCTGACAATCGGTATTTTATGCATAGGAATATTGATTCTGGGAGGCGCATGTTTTTTCCTGCTGAAACCAGATGATCCAGAGAAGAGTGATGCTGAGAGCGGAAACTATCAGATTCTGGATGAAATTACAGAAGATGACGTAGAGTCAGTCGTAGTTTCCAATGCTTCCGGCGGTTATGAAGCTGACTGGAACGATGATTCAGTAATCATTAAGGACTGTGACAATATTGCAATCGACAGTTCAGCTGTAAAGAAGATTCAAAATGCAATAAAAGGGATCACGGCAGAGAAAAAGGTTACGGATGGAAAAGGGCGCCTGAATGAATTTGGATTGGAAGATGATCCGGTAGAAGTTACAGTAACAGGAAAAGGTGAAAAAGAATCTCTGATGATTGGAGATGAGGTTCCGGGTCAGGATAGCAGTCAGTGGTATGTACTGTGGAAAGAAGAGGTCTATATCGTATCTGACAGTAATGTAGAAGCATTTCAGTATGGTGTAAAAGATCTGGTTTCAAAACAGATCACACCAGACCGGGATGAGAGTGATGACAGTTTTCGAGTTACTTTGGCTGATATTCAGGGAGAAGGTATGGATGAGATTC
>ERZ857922.4405-NODE-4405-length-10645-cov-7.214731_pt1 | contig 10645 bp, 6 predicted proteins | sample MGYA00519579_ERZ857922 | MGnify/ENA primary metagenome ERZ857922 (study PRJEB31778, sample SAMEA3449375) | human gut metagenome | biome: human gut; feature: human-associated habitat; material: faeces | place: United Kingdom | collected 2010/2012 ... | reverse complement strand
CTCGTCGAGGGCGCAGTTGACGGCCTGCGCACCCACGATCTGCGAGGTCGGGGTCACCAGCGGCGGCAGACCCGCGGCCAGGCGCACCGAAGGGATCAGCTCCATGGCGCGGGGCAGGATCTCCTCGGCCTTGAGCTGCTTGAGCTGGGCCACCATGTTCGAATACATGCCGCCGGGAATCTCGGCCTTCTGCACCAGTTCGTTCGGAGCCGGGAAGCCGAAATAGGCCTCGATCTTGCGGCAGGCGTCGATCGTGGCGTTCTCGTCGTCGTGCTGCGCCGCGGCGATCGCCCGGTCGAACAGGGCGTCGATCTCGGCGGGAAGCGTGTCGGTCACCGGGTTGAACGCCTTCGGCTCGGGTTTCTCGACGCCGAAGACCGACTGGTTCAGCTCCTTGCGGATGTCCCGCAGCTGGGTGTTGATCTTGGCCACGGCCTCCATGTTCACGCCCGTTTCGATGCCCAGCTTCTTGCAGAAAACATGGATCAGCTCGATGGCCGGGGCGCCCGTGCCTTCGGCGAAGTACCAGCAGTTGGTGTCCACGACGTCGACCCCGGCGATGATGGCCGAAAGCACCGAAGCCAGTCCGTAGCCCGGCGTGCAGTGGGTATGGAAATCGACGGGAACCGAAAGGTTCTTCTTCAGCAGGCGCACCAGCGTGGCGACGCGGCGCGGCGGAATCAGCCCCGACATGTCCTTGATGGTGATCATGTCGGCGCCCAGTGCGGCCATCTGGCGGGCCTTGTCGAGGAAATAGGCGTCGGTGAAGACCGGTTTGGGGGCCGATTTGCCCGTCAGCCTGGCCCAGAAACCCGGTTCGGGGTATTTCGGGTCCACGGTGTAGCAAACCGCACAGTCGGCGATGCCGCCGTACTGCTTGACGTATTTGACGGTCGATTTCACGTTGTCGACGTCGTTCAGGGCGTCGAAGATCCGCATGATGCCCAAACCGCTCCGGATCGAGTTGCGGCAGAAGCCGTCGATGATTTCGTCCGTATAGGGCGAGTAGCCGAACAGGTTGCGGCCGCGCGAAAGGGCCGTGAGTTTCGAGACATCGCCCACTGCCTTGTGGATGGTTTCGAGGCGCGTCCACGGATTCTCGTCGAGATAACGCATCACCGAGTCGGGGACGGCGCCGCCCCACACCTCCATCGCATAGAAATTGGCATCTTTGTAGAACGGCAGGCAGCGGTCGATCTGCTCCTGGTTCATACGCGTTGCGAAGGACGACTGCTGGCCGTCACGCAACGTAAGGTCTCTGATTTTGAGATTTCTCGCCATTTTATAATATCATTTAAGGGTTCTTTGGCACGAATCCATTGTTATTCGAATAACAAAGGTAATAAACCCTCACGAATATGCAACTTTTTTCCGGGGAATTTTCAGGAAAAACGCCCCGGCCGCTTTCTTTCCGTAAAAAAGACGGGAAACAGAACGATCATCCGCCCGATCTGCCGCCGGGCTGGAACAGTTCCCGGTCGGGAAGCCCGTCGAGGTATCTGCGTTTGAAGACATTGACGCAGAAGACAAACATCGCCAGCATCAGCGGCCCGAAGATGACGCCCATAAAGCCGAAGAGCGACAGACCGATGAAGACCCCGAAAATGGTGATGAGCGGGTGCACGTCGGCCATCTTCTTCTGCATGACCATCCGCACGAGGTTGTCCACCTGCGTGACGACCAGCGTGCCGTACATCACCAGCCCGACGCCCTGCCCCCAGTTGCCGTCGAGGCTCATGTAGGCCGCCAGCGGCAGCCACACGAGGGCCGTGCCGACGATGGGCAGAATCGTGGCGAAGCAGGTCAGCACGCCCCAGAAAAGCGGCTCGGGAACGCCGAAGGCCAGGTAACCGACATAGGCCACCACGCCCTGCGAGACGGCCAGCAGCGGAATGACGATGGCGTTCGAGCGCACGATCATGTGGATTTCGCGCATCACGCTGCGCGCCGCGCAGCGGTCGAACGGCAGGATTTCGCGGCAGTAGGTCTCCATGCGCAGGCCCCCGATCAGCATGAAATAGAGCACGAAGAGCAGCACGACGAGGTTGACGGCGAAATTCACGATGCCGCCCACGAGCCACTGCCCCGCCCTGGGAAGGTAGCCCAGCACCGATTGCAGGTTGCTCTCGGACCAGAGGTCGTAGCCGGTTTTCTGCTGGATGAGTCCGGCGACGTGCCGGACGGGCGTGATGACCGACTGCGGATCAAGGGCCACGCCCTGGATTTTGTCGGCGACCATCCAGACGATCAGGCTGATCGGAACGAGGAAGAAGAAGATCGCCTCGCCGAGCAGCAGCGACGCCGCAAGGCTCCGCCGCCACCGCCGCCGTTCGCTCAAGAACCACATCTGACGCCGCAGCAGCACGTAGATCGTCACGGCCCCCAGCAAACCGCCCAGAAACGGCGTCAGCTCGACGAAGATCGTAAGGCCCAGCCCCGCGATAAGCACGAAAAGCGAATAACGCCAGTATTTTTCACGCACCGAAAGCATACCCCGGCCCCGCGCAAGGAACGTGCCGCAGGCTTCCGGACCGGGAGGCCGGAATGTTGAAATATCGTCGACTGAAAATTTGCGCTATTCTATTGCGGCTCACAAATATTTGATATATATTTGCGTCATGGAAAGAATGGCCGAAATCGTCTGCACAGACACCCCGGAAATGAGTTCCCACGATTGGCGAAAAGCTCTTTCAGGACACACATACGACTGACGAGGGATGTTCCTGCAACGGGAATGTCTCTCGCCGTTTTCTCAAAACGGCCGAATCCGGAAACCGAAACGCCGCGAAAAAGGAAACAAACGATCCATCTACAACGAAACCCAAAAAAATCCCTTATTCACAAAAACCAACGTTTATGAAGAAATTTTTCCTTCTCATGCTCTCGGTCTTCGCATTTTGCGCAGCCGATGCGCAGGTGACGACTTCGGGAATGAACGGCACGGTGACCGACGCCGACGGACAGCCGCTCGCCGGCGCCACGGTCATCGCCGTGCACACCCCTTCAGGCACGCAGTACGGCGCCGTGAGCGACAAGAACGGCGACTACAACCTGCAAGGACTGCGCACGGGAGGTCCCTACACGGTGACCTTCTCGTTCGTGGGCTGCCAGAGCGTCGAATTCCCGGGACTGATGTTGTCGCTGGGCCAGACCCTCAAGCGCGACGCATTCCTCAAAGACAGTCAGGAGCTCGAAGCCGTGGTCATCACGGCCGACGGCAAGAACAGTTCGATGAACGTCAACCGCGCAGGGGCGGTCACCAGCATCTCCAACGAGCAGATCGAACTGATGCCTACGGTCAACCGCAGCATGAACGACATCATGCGCCTCACGCCGCAGGCCTCGTCGACCACCTCGGGACTGGCCATCGGCGGCGGCAACTACCGCCAGTCGTACGTGACGGTCGACGGCGCGGCGTTCAACAACATGTTCGGCATCGGCGGCAACCTGCCCGCAGGCGGTTCGCCCATTTCGCTCGACGCGCTGGAGCAGGTGTCGGTGTCGATAACCCCCTTCGACGTGCGCCAGAGCGGATTCACGGGCGGAGCGATCAACGCCGTCACCAAGTCGGGACCAACGACCTGAAGGTCTCGGCCTACCTCTACTCCAAGAGCGACCAGCTCCAGGGCGACAAATACGACGGCGGCAAACTGTCGCTGAGCGAGATGCGGAACAACACGCTCGGATTCAGCGTCGGCGCCCCGATCGTCAGGAACAAGCTCTTCGTGTTCGCCAACTTCGAGCGCGAGTGGAACACCACGCCGGGCAACTCCCGGCTGGCCCGCACGAGCGAAAGCCAGGATTTCGGCAAAGCCCTGCAATACAACCGCCCGACGACCGCGAAACTCGACGAGATGAGCCGGTTCCTGATCGACAACTACGGCTACAACCCCGGTGCCTACCAGAACTATTCGGTGAAGACGCCCGGCTACAAGCTCATGGCACGCGTGGACTGGAACATCAACCGCAACCACGCGCTGAACGTGCGGTTCAGCCGGACGCAGAACAAGTATTCGTCGGCCCCGTCGTCGTCCATTTCGCCGCTCAACGCCGGCAAGGTGTACGACAAGGACGTTTACGGCCGCACCTCGGTCTACGCCATGTATTTCGGGAATTCGCGCTACTATCAGGAACAGAACTTCACGTCGGTGGCCGCCGAACTCAACTCCCGCTTCATGGACAGCCGCCTGACGAACACGCTGCGCTACACCTATTCGCACCAGTACGAGCCGCGCAGCTACGACGGCGGCATCTTCCCGACGGTGGACATTCTGGAGCCTGCCGAGAACGGCGCGAGCGCCCTGTACGCCTCGTTCGGACTCGATCCCTTCACCGAAGGCAACCTGCGCGAAGTGTCGACGCACATCCTAACCGACGAGATCGGCTACACGCTGGGCAAGCACCGGCTGGTTGCCGGTTTGCAGTTCGAGCACAACCTGACCACGAACGGCTACTTGCAGGGCGGCGCGGGATACTACGTCTACGAAAGCTGGGACGACTTCAAGAACGACAAGGCCCCGCTGGCGTTCCGCATCGCACACGGCAACAACGACGACCTTTCGCAGGCGTTCCCCCAGTTCTCCCACATGCAGTACTCGGTCTACCTGCAGGACGAGATCAACGTGAGCGAACGTTTCAAGGCGACGGTCGGAGTGCGTTTCGAGGTTCCGGTCTATCCGTCGATCTCGGGCAACGAAAATAAGGACTTTACGGAGATCTTCGCGGAACACGGCGGCTACAAGACCTCGGACATGCCCAAGGCGCGTCTGTCGGTGGCTCCCCGCGTGGGCTTCAACTGGGACATGACCGGCGAGCGCAAGTATATCCTCCGCGGAGGTACGGGCGTGTTCAACGGCCGCCTGCCGTTCGTATGGCTCGTATCGGTGGCCGGAAACAGCAACACCATCCAGAACGGACTGACGCTTTACAGAAACGAAAAGGGCGACAACATGCCCAAATTCCACACCAATGTCAAAGACATGCTGGAAGACGTGTACAAGGGAACCTACAAGGGACATGACCTGGCGGCCAACACGCAGCCGACCATTCTGGACAAGAACCTCAAAATGCCTTCGACGTGGAAAAGCTCGCTGGCGCTGGACCTGAAACTTCCGGGCGACGTCAACCTCAATATCGAGGGGATCTACAACAAGGACTTCAACTCGGTGACCGTCACCAAACTCGGCATGGTCGAGAAAGAGGGCGGCATCCGGCTCCCGGGCGAACCCGAGGCGCGCACCTATTGGGAAAGCGGCAATATCAGGAATAAGGACGGCGAGACCGTCAATCCCTACCTGATCAACAACACCGACGACGTGGACGGCTACTACGCTTCGGTCTCGGCGCAGGTGTCGAAAACCTGGGGCTTCGGTCTCTCGCTGACGGCGGCCTACACCTATTCGAGCGCCAAGAACGTGATCGACGGCATCGGCGACCAGGTGACCTCGGCATTCAGCACCAACACGTTCAACAAGAACGGTTCGAACGTGCCCGAACTGGGTTACGCATCCTACGTGTCGCCCCACCGCATCCTGCTCAACGTCGGCTACCGCCTCGCGCACAAGAGCGGCGCGTCGAACTTCGGGCTTTACTACGAGGCGTTCCGCCAGGGATATATCGGTTCGTACTCCTATTCGCGCTACTCCTACACGATGTACGTGCAGAGCGGCAAGTACCAGAACCCCGTGACGAACGACCGCGGCGCGGTGAACCTGATCTACATTCCGACCCGCGAGGAACTCGACGGCATGCCGTTCACGTCGGACGAGAACAGGGAGGAGTACTGGAAATTCATCCGGAACGACGACTATCTCTCGAAGCACACCGGCGAATACTCGAAGCGCGGCGGCGCCGTGATGCCCTGGCAGCACATGCTGAACTTCCGCTTCTCGCAGGACTTCTACGTCAACGTCAAAGGCCGGCGCAACACGATTTCGCTGGGGCTCGATGTCAACAACATCGCCAACATGCTCAACCGCGACTGGGGCAACGTCAAACGGATCAGTACGACCAACATCCTGAAATACGAGAACGGCGCCTACACGTTCAACAAACCCACATGGTCGAAGTACGCCGGCACGATTTCGACCTGGTCGGCGATGTTCAGCATCCGCTACACCTTCAACTAATCTCCCGGAAGAGGCTCAAAAAGGAAGAGACCGGTTTGCGCCGGTCTCTTCCTTTTGTTTATATGCAGTCCGATTGCAACAACCGCCGGCGCAGGGCGTCGCACGCCGCGTCGGGATCGCGGTGATCGAAGACGAAGCCGTGAATGCCCAGAGCGGCGGCCGCCTCGATGTTCATCTCCCGGTCGTCGATGAAAAGCGTCTCGGAGGGGGTCAGGCCATAGCGTTCGAGCAGAATCTCGTAGATGCGCGGCTCGGGTTTCACGGTGTGCTCCTCGCAGGAGACCACCTCGCCGTCGAAAAGCCCGTAGACGGGGAAGCGGCGCAGGAAGTCGATGAACTCGCGCGACATGTTCGAAAGCACGTAGAGCCGGTAGCCCGCCGCTTTCAGGTCGCCGACGAGCCGTTCGGTCGGCTTCACGGGTTCCTGCAGGTCGACGGCCAGCCGAAGGACGGCGGCACAGGTCTCCACGGGACGGCCGGTCATCCCGCTGATGGTGGCGGTCACCTCTTCGAGCGTCGACGTGCCGCGGTCGTACTCCTCCCAGAAGAGCGGCATGCGCGGGGCGCGGAGAAAACTGAAAAATTCGAGCAGTTCGGGGGTGCACTTGCTTTTATCACGGGCGAAAAGAACTCCGCCAAGGTCAAAAACGATGTTTTTCATAGGGACAAAGATACTAAAAAGTCGAATGGGGCGCAACACAAAATCGCGCACAACTCCGTAAAACCTTCCGACTGGTAAAAGGATCGTTACGCCCCCAAAGATACGAAAAATTTTGTTGGTGCGGGATTTGCAGGGTGTCCGGAAAACAATCAAGCCTATGAATCACGGTATAAGCATCCTTTTCCGCACCATTCCGCTCGCAATGGCCGCCTTCTGCTTCGCTTACGGAGCCTATATTTTCGCGGCCGGAACCGACGCGGCTCGTCTGACGGCAGGTCCCGTCGTCTTCTACCTCGGGTCCATCTGCATCGCGCTCTACTGCACCGCCGCAACGATCATCCGCCAGATCATCGGGACCTACACGGCGGCGGCGAAGTACCTCTTCCCGGCGATCGGCTACACGTTCGCCGTGCTGACGCTCATCAGCGGCGCATTCATCATCGCCTCGCACTGGCCCGGCGCGCTGGTCACCGGACACGTCGTCTGCGGACTGGGACTGATCACGGCCTGCGTGGCCACGGCGGCGACCTCGTCGACACGCTTCAGCCTGATTCCCAAAAACTCCGCCGACGACTCCTTCTCGGTCAACCCGGCCGGATTCACCCGCGCCGAGTCGTCGCTGCTGATCTTCATCGTCTCGGCAATCGCCGCCATCGCCTGGGTCTGGTGCATCCTGCTCTATGTGCGCGGAACGCTTCCGGCACACATCGTCGCCGGGAGCGTGATGTTCGGAATCGCCTGCGTCTGCACGTCGCTCATCGCGCTGGTCGCCAGCATCGCCCGCCAGGCCCGCGGCAGCTACACGATGGCCGAGAAAGGCAAATGGACGGGACTCGTGCTGACGATGGGTTCGCTGGCATTCGTGCTGGGGCTGATCCTGATTTTCGCCTATTGGGATCATCCGATCAACTTCGTGGGATTCGTGCTGATCGGTCTGGCGCTGATCTGCTGGAGCATTTCGAGCAAGGTGATTCTGCTGGCGAAAATCTGGCACGCCGACTTCCCGCTGGCCAACCGCATTCCGATCATCCCCGTGCTGACGGCGCTGGCATGCCTGTTCCTGGCGGCGTTCCTCTACGAGGAGGCCGCATTCCAGGCCAAATTCTTCGTCCCGGCGCGTGTGCTGTCGGGATTCGGCGCCATCTGTTTCACGCTCTACTCCATCGTCTCGATCCTCGAAAGCGGAACGTCGAAAAAATAAAAGGACAAAAGACTTTATTCGATTTTGGAGACGCAGATTTGTGCTTAAACGAAGCGGGGCACGGATGGGTAGTATCGGAATACGTCCCATTCGTGCCCTGCGAGCGCAAGTGCGAAGATGCCCTATAAAATCAGAATAAATGGAAGGCGACCGTAAGCCCCGCCATCACGATCGCGACCATCGACATCAGTTTGATGAGAATGTTGAGCGACGGACCCGACGTATCCTTGAAGGGATCGCCGACCGTATCGCCCACGACCGTGGCCCGGTGGCAGTCGGAACCCTTGCCGCCGAAGTGCCCCTCCTCGACCATCTTCTTGGCGTTGTCCCAGGCGCCCCCGGCATTGGCCATGAAGACCGCCAGCACGAAACCGGAACTCAATCCGCCGACCAGAAGGCCCATTACGCCCGCCACCCCGAATACCAGTCCGACAACGACCGGAGCGGCGATGGCCAGCAGGCTCGGAAACAGCATCTCACGCTGCGCACCGCGGGTCGAAATGGCGACGCAGCGCGCGTAGTCGGGCGTTCCCTCGCCCGTGAGGATGCCCTTGATCTCGCGGAACTGGCGGCGCACCTCCTCGACCATGCTCTGCGCGGCGCGGCCCACGGCGTTCATCGTCAGCCCGCAGAAGAGGAACGACATCATCGCGCCGATGAAGACGCCGATCAGCACCGTGGGGTTCATCAGCGACACGCGGTAATATTCCATGAAATCGAGAATCGAGGCGTCCTGCACGAAGCGCATCGTCCCGTCGGACATTTCGAGCATCGTCACCCCGTTGTGGATCAGACCGATGCGGATCTCCTCGATATAGGAAGCCAGCAGCGCGAGGGCCGTCAGGGCCGCCGATCCGATGGCGAAGCCCTTGCCCGTGGCGGCCGTGGTGTTGCCCAGCGCGTCGAGCGCGTCGGTGCGTTTGCGGACCTCGGGGCCGAGGCCGCTCATCTCGGCATTGCCGCCCGCATTGTCGGCGATAGGCCCGTAGGCGTCCGTGGCCAGCGTGATGCCCAGCGTCGAGAGCATGCCCACGGCCGCGATGCCGATGCCGTAGCGACCCATCGACATGTTCTGCGGAGCCATCATGTTCTCGATGTCGAAGCCGATGGCGCAGAGGTAGGCAAGGATGATCGCCACGCCGATCGTCACGACGGGGATGGCCGTGGAGATCATTCCCGAGCCGATGCCGGCGATGATGACCGTCGCAGGGCCTGTCTGGGCGCTCCCGGCGATCTTCTGCGTCGGTTTATAAGAATGGGAGGTGAAGTATTCCGTGGCCTGCCCGATGACAATGCCCGCCACGAGGCCCGTGATGACCGAGAACGAGAGTCCGACCCAGTTCTCGACGCCCAGCAGGCAGAGGATGCCGAACGTGGCGGCGGCGATCAGCAGCGAGCTGAAATTGACGCCCACGCCCAGCGAACGGAGCAGTTCGCGCATCGTGGCGCCCTCCTTGGTGCGCACGAGGAAGATGCCGATGATCGAAAGCACGATGCCCACGGCAGCGATCAGCATTGGCGCCAGCACGGCGCGCAGCTGCATGGCCATCCCGTCCGCCGAAGCGAAGGCGGCGGCTCCGAGGGCCGCGGTGGCGAGTATCGAGCCGCAGTAGCTTTCGTAAAGGTCGGCGCCCATGCCGGCCACGTCGCCCACGTTGTCGCCCACATTGTCGGCGATGGTCGCGGGATTGCGCGGGTCGTCTTCGGGAATTCCCGCCTCGACCTTGCCCACGAGGTCGGCGCCCACGTCGGCAGCCTTGGTGTAGATGCCGCCGCCCACACGGGCGAAGAGGGCGATGGAGGAGGCACCGAGAGAGAAGCCGGTGAGGATCTCAACGTTGCCGGTAAAGGCATAGATGGCGGCGCAGCCCAGCAGGCCCAGGCCAACCACGCACATACCCATGACGGAACCGCCGGAGAAGGCGACGCCCAGGGCCTTGTTCATGCCGCTGGACTTAGCGGCGGCAGCGGTACGGACATTGGCCTTGATTGCCACGTTCATACCCACATAACCGGCGCACACAGAGAAGACCGCGCCGATCAGGAAGCAACCAGCGGTGAGCCAGGTGATGAACAGGCCGATCAGCACGAACAGCACCGCCACGAAAATGACCAGGATCTTGTACTCCGCGAAGAGAAATGCCCGGGCGCCATCACTGATGTTTCCCGCGATCTCCTTCATCCGTTCCGTACCGGCGTCAGCCTTGGAGACCACGGAGGTCTTCCATGCGGCAAACAGCAGAGCCAGAACCGCGCACAGCAAAACTACCCAAATGATGTTTTCCATTCCTTCCACTCCTTAAACGTTTTGTATAAAATTGAGTGTCTAACTTTGCTGTATCATTCTAACAACACCGCGCGTTTTTTTCAAGTAAATTTACCTAACGAGCAAATCACTTTAAATAAGTTTTACGTTTTGCCCAATTTTTTCCTTGAAAGCTTTTAAATTTTCGTCTTTATTTTTCATTTAACATTCATAAAATATGCGAATTATCAAATTTTTTTATATATATTAAGCCGCATTTTCTTTCAATATATGTCAAATCAGCAATAATTTCGTGATTTTTTCTCAAACGTTTACGAAAAATTTCAGAAAAACGATTACGCGTAGTCGAAATTTTTGACACCCTCAAAAAGCATAAAAAAATCCACGCC
>ERZ857922.4399-NODE-4399-length-10665-cov-3.980019_pt1 | contig 10665 bp, 8 predicted proteins | sample MGYA00519579_ERZ857922 | MGnify/ENA primary metagenome ERZ857922 (study PRJEB31778, sample SAMEA3449375) | human gut metagenome | biome: human gut; feature: human-associated habitat; material: faeces | place: United Kingdom | collected 2010/2012 ... | reverse complement strand
CAAAGATGTTCTCTACCTCGCGGGACGCAAGCAGATCCTTGACGTTCTGCGTGATGCCGGTCGGAATGCCGCCCCATTTTCTTGCGCGCTTGTACAGCTCAAACAGGAAGTTGGCGCTTTCTTCATTTCTGAAAAGAAGATAAATCTCGTCTATGTAAATGCGGGTGCGGATACCGCGCTCACGGTTGCGGACGATTTTGTCCCAAAGGTTTTCAAGCACTACCATCATGCCGAGGGGTTTTAGCTGCTTGCCCAGATCCTTTATGTCGTACACGACAACACGGTTATTGACGTCCACGTTGGACGGGTAGGAAAATGTTTTCATGGAGCCGTTTACATACAGTTCAAGCGACATATACAGCGGCTTTGCTTCCTCCGAGGTCTGCTTTGACAGAATATCGTAATAATCCTTGAGCGTAGGCATTTCCGTTGTTTTGCCGAGCAGGAAATCACGGTAGACCTCATGCAGACAGTTGTCGATGATAGTTTTCTGTTCGGGAGAAATGCCCTGTTTTCCCATGATGGTTTCAAAGAACGACAGGAAAAAGTCGTATTTTGAGCTTACGACATCTTCGCCCTTGTTGTATTCCTCGAGCGAGATTTCAAGCGGGTTAAGGTGTGTATCGCTGCTTTCGGAGATGTAGAGAAGTTCGCCGCCGAGCGCTCTGACGAGATTCGTGTATTCACGTTCCGGATCCACGATTATTATTTCATCATCGGTCGCAAGGAACACATTCACCATTTCCCGCTTTGCGCTGAACGACTTGCCGGAGCCGGGGCAGCCGAGAATAAATCCGTTGGCGTTTATAAGACTTGCACGGTTGAAGATGATCAGATTGTTGGTGGTCTGATTCAATCCGTAGTAAACGCCGCCTTTCTGCGACAGCTCCTTTGAATTAAACGGCATGAATACGCAGGCGCTCTCCGTTGTGAGAGTGCGGCGCACCTTTAAGCGGCAGTTTCCCAGCGGCAGACAGCTTGCCATTGCGTCCTCCTGCTGAAAGTTGGCTCTGGAGGTAGTGCAGACGTGCTTACGGAACACGGCTTCGATTTTATCCGTGTTGTTATCCAGTTCGTCAAAGCTGGTTCCCGTCACCATTACCACCAGATTCAGCAGGAACATCTTCTGATTTTTGCTCTGCAAATCGTTCAGCAGTTCTTCGGCTTCCGCAAGGGACTGTTTCAGGTCGTCCGAAATCACGTCAGAGTAAACGCCGTGCTGCGACGCCTTTTTCTCTTTCTGCATTTTGTTGGAGCGCATTGCGGTGAGCTGCCGCTTTACGACCTTTATAGCTTCGCTCGGCTCAACAGGGGCGATGTTCACCGTTACCACTATCGGCAGCGAGGTTTCGCAGAGGTCTTTCAGCATATCGTCCACCAGCGAGGACGGCAGATGTTTCAGATAGACCATTCGCGCGAATTTGTCGTTGTACATGAAATAGTCTTTCTTGAACTCAAAGTAATCGGGGCAGCACAGCGATTTTTCCGCGCCGCGCAGGAACTCCGAACTGCTTATCGGGCGTATCTCCTGATTAACGCCGCGGAAAATTTCTGCAATAATGCGGATACGCTCGTTGGCTTTCAATTTTTCGATGTTGCTGCCGATTTTCTGAAAACAGCTCCGCATATACAGTTCCTTTGCGGCGAGTTTCTGCTGCGCCAGTTCCAGAGTAGCCGCCGTGACTGTCACCGTGAAATACTTCTTTGTGGTAATGCCGTTCTGACCCTGCTGCATTTTATCCAAAAGCATTTCGTTGTACTCGTCGCGGTATTCGTCAAAGCCGTCGCCGGCGTGCTTCAGAAGTATCTGACTTGAAAACTCTTTCTGATTGATAACGTTGTTGTGGAGCGTTATCTGGATATCGTCAGAGGTATCAAAGCTGTTGAGCAGGTCGCCATATGCGAGGAAAATACGCTCCTGCTCGGCTGCGTCCGCAGCGTCGTAGGTCACATCTGAAAAAGAATAAGTGACGGAATAGCGATTCTTCTCTACCTCAAAAATGTACTTCCCGTGAACGTGTTCATAAGGAATCGTGTCCTGCACAGTTCTGGCGACCTTACGGACAGCCTTTTCCTTTGTCTTTTTGGGCTTTTTCTGCTTTGCAAGGCGCACCCTGTCCAAGTCCTTTGCGGAACTTTCGGTAGTGTCGGTCTTTGAAGAAAACATACTCATTTCTTCTTTCTCTCCTTTCGGATTTTATTTGTCTGCTTTGCGATTTGATGAGCTATCTCGTCCTCTGATATTTCATTACGGCAGTCCCAGAAAACGGGAAGTTCCTCATACTTGCGTTTCTGCGGCTCGACCCATTTCTGTCTGTACAGCAAAGCCAGAAATTTCTCAAACGGCATACCGTCGTATCTGAAAAAGCCAAACGCGAATATCGGCACGGCTATCAGGATAACCAGCCAGCCGACAACATCATCTCCGAGGAAGTCCTTTCCGAAGATGTACAGCGGAACGCAGACGGCGAGAGCAGCCACAGCGCATACGCACTGCCTTATCGTCAGCCCGAACAGAAATTTCTCCTTGTATTCGGTGATTTCTTTCGGTATCTTTATTTCTATCAAGTTATCTTCCTCCTCACGATGAGCCGACTATCCGCTTTGCCCATGTACCGGAACTCATTACTCCGATACCCAGCGTCAGCGTTGTTATAAGTCCCATTATTCCGTCAAGGGCAAGGTTATAGCTGCCTATGCGACCGGCTATGAGCGCATTGTTCACAGCAGCGTAGGCGATGAACATTATTGCAAGAACTATTGATTGCAGCGTTACTGCGGCGTAGGATTTCAGAAATCCCTTGCCGATATCTGATAAACCGTCGCAGGCGAATGTTGACAGCGGAACGGGCGCGATCATCGTGTAGACCGTCAGCTCAAACAGTCGGGCGATTACCACAACATTGGCTATAATCATAATGATTTTCATGATAAGCCCCTGTATGGAAATCTGCATATTGAGAATCAACGGCTGGAAGTTGAGAAATCCTGCGTCCGTATTGTTGATGATTTGCGACGCCTGCGATGAAGATACGAAATACTGGGCTGCGACCTGCCAGTCGCTTGTGTCGATGAAAGAATACTGCGTTATGGTGCCGCTGATTTCATTCACAAAGCTGTTAAAGCCATTGTAAATCACCGTCGTAAAGAACTCGGAATTATCCACGCAGACCTTTGCAACGACCATTTTCAGAAACAGCATCATGACGTTTTCCCATGTCACCCACTGAAAATGCAGCGTTTTCGTGAAGAAATCTATAAGGAAGAACATCACGCACAATGTGAGCGATGTAGCCTTTATAGCGGATACCAAATCCGGAACGGTGCTTGTGGCAGATTGCAGAAGGCTGTCGTTCGTCAGCAGCTCTATCAGCATTGAGAATAAGCTGTTAAGTTCCATCACAATACCCTTGATAGTATCAAGGCATTGTCCATATCCCCACATAATTAATTCACCTCGTTTCTGCATACGGAAAACAGCGGCAAACAAGCCGCCTGCCGCTGTTCCGTCTATTTTTTGCTTGTTTACCCGGTAATTCCGAACAGGTCAAGCGAAAGCGTGAGCGCAAACACCACAAATCCCGACGCCAGCGTCATAAGTCCACGGGTCTTTGCTTCTGCGTCGTCGTTCTTGATTGCGAGGGCGAACATAATGCCGCCGACAAAGGCGACTACCAGACCGATACGTCCGATCCACGTCGCGAAGAACCCGATAACGCTGTTGAAAGCCGCCTCGCCGTCAGCAACACCCTCGCCGCCACCGCCCTCGGCGAAAGCGGAAACGGAGGAAGCCATAGCCATCGTCGCCATAGTGGTGAGGGAGAGCATAGCCTTCTTGCGCTTTGCGTTCAGCGCAGAGATGAAGTGCTTGATGGGGTTGGTGCGCTTTGCTGCACCCTGTGCAGCGGTGGTGATTGTTGTGTTTTCCATAAGAAAACCCTCCTAAAAAAATAATAATATGTACAACCGCAAATGCGGCAGTAACCGGATCAAAACGGGCTGTCCACGATTTCTCTGAAATCCGCTTCCCCTATGACCTTTGGCGTGGATAAATCCATAGGCATAAGGTTTTCGGGGACGGCTTCATCGGAGAAATCCAGCTCCTCGTTTTCGTTGAACATTTCTTCGCCGGCGGTCTGTTCCTCATGCTGTTTCAGAGCAGCGGCGATTTCCTTTGTGTCGAATTCTTCGTCAAGGTTTGTCATGTTATCCTCCTCGTCGGGAACGTCTATATCTGAAATGTCCTTTTCATCATCGACATGCTGGGCAACAGTTTTCGGCTCGACGGTTTCCGAATAAATTTCGGTTATATCCGGAGCTTTTTCGGTGTGCAAATCGTCGATGAGATAGGCATAGTTCTTGTTGCTGTCCTCCAGGTACTTGTAATTCTGGTGCTTTTCGATATCGAATTTGTGACAGAAAAAAGGGTAGAGCGCCCGAACGATCAGTACGCACTCGTTCGGTTTCATGACCTTGAGTTCGTCTGTCGTCATAAGTTCTCTACCCAAAATGCTGTTATTCTCCGAGGTTGACGGAGATTTGTGACTTCGTGTGCGGTTCTGTGAAACCACATCTATCGTTTCCTTGCCAAGTGATTTTGATATAGCCTCTAGCGTAGTTGCCTCCTGTCCACCGAGGAACAACAGGCTGTCGCAGTTACCTGTAAGTATTTCCCATGATTTGTCGTACATCTTTTTGAGCTGCGCCAAATTCTGAATTATGATGTTTGCGGATATTTCCATGCTACGCATTGTTGCAAGCAGTTTATCAAAATCCGGAATAGTGCCGACATTCGCAAACTCGTCGAGCAGACACCGCACATGGACGGGGAGCCTGCCGCCGTACTTGAAATTTGCCGTATCGTAAAGCGTATCAAAAAGCTGCGTGTACATCATTGCCGCAAGGAAGTTGAACGTAGCGTCCGAGGACGGTATTATGATAAACAGCGCGGTCTTTCGATCGCCCAGAGTATCGAGGTGTATGTTGTCCGTGTGCGTCAGGTCTGCGACTTCCGGGAGATTGAACGCTGCAAACCGCACAGCCGCAGAAATCAGTATCGACTTTGCGGTTTCGGCGGGTGCTTTCTTGAAATCCGCATAAAACGAAACCGCCATGCTGTGCGGATTTTCGGCTCTCAGCTCGTCCATCATATCGTCAAGCGGGGAACGGTGGTTTTCGTCCTGCTCGGAGATTTCCGCTAACCTCATCATCTTCATTACCGTGCTAAAATTACGGTCGAGGGAATTGCCGTTTTCGTCCGTCTTTTTTTCGAGAAGATAGAAAGCAATCGCAAGCGTGAGCGCCTTTGTGCTGTCGTCCCAGAACTGGTCGCCGCCGGACGCGCCTTCCTGCTTTGTGTTCTTCATCAGACAATTCACCATTTTCATGACGTAGGTCTTGCTGATGTTTCCGTCCTTGTCGTAGATGTAATTGAACGGATTGTAATTGTTGCTGTGCGACATATCTATCAAGTTAAATACACGGATTTCGTAGCCGGCTTTTTTCAGCAAACGTCCGCAGGAGCGCAGCAGTTCGCCTTTCGGGGCGGTTACGACATAACTTGTGTTTAACTGCATTATGTTCGGCTTGACGTAAAATCTCGACTTACCGGAACCGGAGCCGCCGATTACCAGTACATTGAGATTTTCCCGGTGCTGGCGAGTGTTCAGCGACATTCGGACTTCCTGCGTGAGCAAGATATTGTTGTCTGTTTCAAATGGGGATTTCGGTGAGTTCTTCCCCTTTTTCTTTTCGGGCTTTGTCGCCGTCCGCAAGCTTTGTTGCGCGGCGTCCTTGCCGCGCTTTGGCTTGCTCCTTGCCGACATCCTGTCGGCAAGAAATTTTTCTTCCTTTTCATTCGCCCAGCGAGCCGAGCCGTGTTCTACTCCCTTTCGGTGCAGGCGCTTTCGGGAAGTGTATTTCATAAGCGCATATATGCCGAGGGCGAAACCCACCATGAGCGTTATCTTGAAGCTGTACGATGAAAAGTCCGTGAAATGCGCTCCGACCGTATCGGTAGAGGTAAGCACATTTTCAAACTGCATCATAAGCACATTGAAATCCAGAACGCCCTCATCGTCCACGGACAAGTCCATAGCCGCGCCAAGACCCGCCGAAACATACAGAACGGCAAAGACGATTATCACATAAAGCAATATCGTCAGCATATCAGGTTTCTTCTTTTTCAATGTTTCAACCCCTTGCTTTCGTTAAGTTTTAGCTTTGGAGCAGTCGGCGCGGCAGGCTGCTTTTTCAGCGAATTATGAATTTTGTTCTGGAGCAGGCTCTGCCTTTTCGCCTTGTCGATTATGTGAACAGAGTTTTCTTTCGGGATATTAAAATCTCTGGATATCTTATCCGAAACATTTATCGTGCTGAAATTGTAGGTCTTGGATTTGCCGCCGAGCGTTAGTGTAAATCCGTTCTGCGAAGTTCGCTCAATCCCTATGCTCTGCGAAACTCCGTCCTTGCCGACCGTGCGTTCTTCGATTTTGGACTTGACCTGTCGGTCGATTTTCTGGGACTTCGCAACAGCCTTTTCAGCCTGATACTCCGTCATTCCGAGCCGGTTGGTACAGATGTTCTTCATCTCTGTTTCGGTCATTTTTTCCGGAGTGAGGGCGGCAGTCTTATCTCCATTTGAAATGAAAATATGCGTCAACGAGCGTTCGCTTTGTATGTGCGGCGTCCTTGCCGCACTTTGGGCGAACGCCCCACGACGTCCTGTCGTGCCGCCGTCCTTGAAATTGACGGAATTAAACCGCATATCCCGCAGGGTAAGGTCGTCGCTGGGGTAGCGGATATTCGTTTTCAGAGAATTGAGATTATCGTACTGCTCCGTATGAGCGAGGAACTTATCCTTGTCCAGCTTTAGGTCACGACAGATTTTGTTCGCCGCCAAATCTGCCTTTGCTTCAGAATAGCCGAACTGCTCCCGAAGTAATTCCATCATCTGCGCCTTATTCATGGACGAATATTCAAAGGACTTCCCAATCTTATCATCGGCGATAACGATACCTTTATCATCTGACCGAATATCCAGATCGTCTGAAATCTCGCCGTGGACGCGCTTGTAATCTTCCTTGACAACGGCGACCTGCTCAGCGTTTTCTGCGGGATAGACGCATTTTACCTTTCCGTCGGCGGATTCCATGAACTGGCAGCTTAAACCCTGTTCCTCAAAAGCAGCTTTCATAGCGGTCACGTTGTTGGCGCTGATGTTAAAGCACTTTACGCTCTGCGGAGCTTCTTTCAAGCGTTCCTGCATTATCTCCTGCGTTATCTGATTGACTATGCCCTTGTCACGGTCGAGGAATTCGATAGTCTGCTTATCTCCATTGCCCACGACCGCAACGGGGATTTTGTACTCCTTTGCTTTCGCCGCAAACGCTTTCACGTCTGAGGAAAGAATATTGCTAGTCGTGGAAATGCCGCATTCTGCCTTGTTAGCTTCATACAGAAGCTCGTTGTTCGTGACCGAACCTTTCGCCATTCTTGCGGCAATATTGCCTCCGATTTGGTTAAGGCTGTCAACGGAATTGTGGTACAGTTCTTTCAGCATTTTTTCAAGGAGGGGAGCGAGGAGCTTTATCAGCTCGGCGCTCACCTCAATGATTTTTTGCCCCGACTGCAATGCAGCAGAGCCGACTTCATCAGCCATATTATTACCTCCTGTTCTGATTTGGTGCTATAAATAGCACATTTAGTGCTTTGGCGGTGTGGATTTCTTTATCGTAAAGGTCTTGTCGGTCAGCTTTTTTCCTGCCCGCAGCTCATCACGCTTTTTCACATATTCCCATGAAAGTTCGGGATTTTTGCGGAAAACATCATTCACCTCGTCTATTTTGGCTCGGAGTATGCGGCATTTGCTTTCGCTTTCCTCCAGACGTTCCGACAGGGTAGGCTTGAAAGCCCTGACCATATCCTCACAGGAAGCGTTGTATTCTAGCAGCTTCGGGCGGCTGCCGAACGGGACATCGTTGCTCCACTTGGAAAATCCGTCCACAAGCGTAGTGGCTTTCTTCGCCTGTTCGTATGTATTGCTTATGCCGCTTCCGTATTTCGTCACCAGTTCCGGCTTGATATACCGACCTGTTTCAAGGAAACGGTTCAGCAGCCGTCCGAGAGCCTTGTTCCTGTCAAGTTCGTTATAGTGGACATATACCGAATATCCTAGTTTTTTAGCAGTGGAAATAATATTGAGAAGCTCTGAACTATCGCCGCCGACACGGGGATATGTGATATTCTCTCCTGCTTTAAGAGCTGCCGATAACTGCCTGTCTGAAATTAACTGGCTTTCTTTATGGACAACGCCTGCACCCCAGCCGTTGTTGAACTCCGGAAGTAGTTTCTTGGCTTCATCGCTGTCGATAACTCTTGACTCGTACAGTTCGGAAATAGGCTCCACAAGCGCCGATGATTTGCCGGACGCAGGCAGACCGATAACAATATCCAGTCTTTTTTCACGGCGTATCTCGCCGGAAAAAGAAACAGCGCCGTCACTTTTCGTAACGGCGCTGCCCATATTCTGTAATCTGTTATAAACACCGAGCTGTATACCGGTGCGGTTCCTCAACTCTATTGTAGGCTTGCTTGAACTTATGCAGGAATTTGCTTCCTTGATTTCTTTTAATGCGTAGATTTCGCTTTCGGGAACGGCTTCATTTACGGCAAGCCGTTTCAGAACGTTTTGCATTTCCTCCGAAACAGGCTCTCCCGTAAGCTTATTTATCATAAAATCACCCCTAAACGCAAAAAAGCGGAGAACTGTTACATTCTCCGCTTATAAGCATATATTCAATTGTAATTAAGCAATATCTCTAATATCGCTCTCCGTAAGAACGCCGTCTGCAATCATCATCTTTTCCTGTTCTGCAAAAGGCGTGTCCCACACAATGTTCCGATGAGCATATGCCCAGTTCAGAACATCTACGAATTTCGGATTGAAGTCTTTGTGATACGCTCTGTTTTCAAGCTCGACCATGAACCTGATCGACCAAGCCGAGGTGAACTCGCCCCAATCTACTTCCTCAATACCTATTGCGCTGAAACCTGTTGTCGGTAAAGCCATATTATGCTCCTTTCGCACAAGTCCGGTTGCTTACTTATATTATACATCTTTTGCATTCCGTTGTCAACGTGCTATAAATAGCACATTTTCAAAATCACAGCCTGTCCGCAAGTTTACGCAGCACCTTGAAATCCTCGCCCCTTGCCAGAATGAGAAGATCCTCAATGTATTTTGAAAGGGCTTCGGCTTCCTCATGGGAAAGAACGACAGGCGGTTCAGAAAATGTATCTTCATCTTCTGTTTCGTCCTCATCTTCTTCCTCGTCAGTTTCGGGAGCAGCGTCAGCGGAGGTGTTTTCCTGCCGCTGAATTTTCTTGACCTCCTTATGGGAAATCTGCGGCTTTTCAGAGATTATTTCCTGCTGCTTTTCGGGAGCCAGCTTTGCCACCTCGTTGGCTGTCGAAATCGACATATCTCCGGATTTTACCGCCTGCTCCACATCGGGGATAGCGTTGTGCTTGATGTTATCCAGTTTTCCGACCTGCGCCGGAGATACATTGAGTGCGTCTGCAATCTTATCCCTTATTCTGCCCTTGACAGGCTTTCCGGCAGCTTCAAGTTCCTTGAAAATCCGTGTCAGTTCCTCATATTCACGCATGGTATCTGCGTCCGAATACTTGCGCTGAGTTGCGTTCAGCATTATGAGGTCAAGTTCGGTTTCGGTATTCGGCTTTGCGCCCTTGATGAAACAGGGGACTTTGCCGCTTCTCCTGCGCCCGTCTGCGATAAGGGACTTGATAGCAGCAAGCCGTCTGTGTCCGCTGATAAGCTCATACTTGCCGTTGTGTTCGGAAACCACCAGAGCCGTCATTAAGCCCTGCCGCTCTATATCGTCCGCCAGAGCCTCTATTTCGGAATTTTCATAGAAATTGTTCCGGTTCGGCTCGATATTTTCAATGTCTATCATTTTTAGGCTGTCTATGTAGCTGTCGGCATTGACGGTCTGAATATCCGCTGCTATTGCGCTGTCAAGCTGTAATTTTCTGCCCATTATTCATCACCAAGCCTTTCAATAATTTCTGCCGCCAAATCTTCGTAAGCCTGCGCCGCAGCCGTCCACTTCATATATTCCTTTGCAGTCAGCTTGTAACTGAACGAGTTTTTGATAACACGGCTGAAAGGAATGGTGGTGTTCAGCACCTTGTTTCCGAGTGTGCATTTGAGATATTCCAGCAGTTCTATATCGGCAGGATTTTCCTTGTCAAACTTGTTCACGATACAGCCGCCGAATCTGGCATTGCAGTTTGCAAGCGCTCCTGTTACAGCAGGAATGCCCTGAATTGCGAATGTTCCAAGCTCGATGGGAACGAATACGCTGTCGGAGAGCGTGATTACCTTTTCTGTCAGCTTTGTCAGAGCCGGCGGCAGGTCAAGGACTGCGTATTCATAGCCGCTGTCGAAAGTCAGAACCTTTCGCACGTTTGCGGTCTGAATGTCATCGGGAAGCTGTTCAAACTGCGCCGCCACAAAGTTGAGCGCAGCAGTTGCTGTAAGTATGTCGATGTTCGGGTATCTGGTGGAGCTTCTCGCCACAGTAGGCAGGCAGTTTCTCTTTATCAGCGCTGTTTCAAGTCCCGCCTTCGGTTCTGCAAAGA
>ERZ857922.4396-NODE-4396-length-10667-cov-19.514323_pt1 | contig 10667 bp, 10 predicted proteins | sample MGYA00519579_ERZ857922 | MGnify/ENA primary metagenome ERZ857922 (study PRJEB31778, sample SAMEA3449375) | human gut metagenome | biome: human gut; feature: human-associated habitat; material: faeces | place: United Kingdom | collected 2010/2012 ... | reverse complement strand
CAAATATACTTATAAATAACGAGTGAAGGTCAATTTTAGTTCAAAATACCGACAAGTAAGTATACAAAAATTAGGCACGGATTACGCGGATTTCACGGTTCTTATTTTATTGAAACCGTGAAATCCGCGTAATCCGTGCCCGAATAAATGTCGTCGATTAATATCCCATCTCGTGCAATGCACGACACAACTGGTCAGGACATGAAGTCGGCCTGCCACCACACCGCACTCCTTCAAGTTTTGCGATAACATCCGCTACCTTCATTCCTCTCACAAGACGGGAAATACCTTGAAGGTTACCATTGCATCCTCCCCAGAAAACAACCTCTTTCACCACTCCATCTTCCACGTTCAGCTCGATGTTAGTGCTGCAAGTTCCCCGGGTTTTATACACATATTCCATAACCAGCCTTACTCTTCTTCCCCTTCCGGCTGCATATTGGTATAAACAGTCTGCACGTCATCAAATTCTTCCAGACGTTCGATCATCTTATCCAATGTCTCGCGCTGTTCCGGAGTCACCTCTTTCATGTCGTTCGGGATATAAGTGAAGTCTCCACCGACATCTTCAAAACCACACTCCTCCAAGTGTTTCTGAATAGCGGCATAGCTCTTGGGATTACCATAGATAGTGATTGTTCCCTCTTCGTCATCTTCTTCATATTCATCCTCCACATCATAATCGATCAGATCCAGAATCAGTTCTTCCATATCCAATCCGTCTTTCTTCTTGAAAGTAAATACACATTTGTGGTCGAACAGGAACGCGAGAGATCCCATTGTGCCGAGATTACCGCCAAACTTATTAAATACCGAACGGACGTCAGCCACTGTACGGGTTGTGTTGTCTGTCAGGGTATCTACAAATACAGCAATACCGTGAGGGCCGTACCCTTCGTAAGTCATGCTCTTGTAGTCACTCTGGTCTTTACCCATTGCGTTTTTGATAGCACGTTCAATATTATCCTTCGGCATATTCTCACGCTTACAAGTAGCGATTACCGAACGCAAAGTCGGGTTGTTTTCAGGTTCCGGACCGCCTGCCTTTACAGCTATAGCGATTTGTTTGCCCAGTCTTGTAAATGTTTTAGCCATGTGGCCCCATCTTTTCAGTTTAGCGGCCTTTCTATATTCAAATGCTCTTCCCATTGGTTTATATTTTTAGATTGAAATTTTAAGTTTATCTAAGTTTGGCACCCAGCTTATCTTCCAAGTTCTTCACCAGTTTCGACATGATCTTATCAATCATCTTATCATTCAAAGTCTGGCTCTCATCCTGAAGCAGGAAGCTCACCGCATACGACTTCTTGCCTGCTTCCAGATTCTTACCTTCGTACACATCGAAAAGTTCCACTTCTTTCAGCAGCTTCTTCTCTGTTTCGTAAGCAATCTTTTCGATTTCGGCAAACTGCACATTCTTGTCAAGCAACAATGCCAGGTCACGTTTCACAGCAGGGAACTTGGAGATTTCCTTGTAGCTGATCTTCACAGAACGGATAGCCTTCATCAGTTCCTTCCAGTTCAAGTCGGCAAAATACACTTCATTGTCGATATCAAATGCTTTCAACAGTTTTTTAGTCACGATACCGAAAGAAGCAAGACGCTTACCCCCCTTCGTATTGACAGAGAGTGCGGCAGCAAAAATATCGTCCGTCAGATTACCGACAACCAGATTGTGCAAATCCAGTCCCAGACGCTTCAATATATTTTCTACATAAGCCTTCAACTCATATACCGAACTGTTCTCATCCGCATGTGCCCATGAATTGGAAACCTTCTTACCGGTTACCCACAAACCCAAGTGATAATCTTCCGAGTAAGGAGCCAATACCTTCTCTTCGTTCTTCTTGTCACCATCGAAATGATAGCAATTACCGAATTCGAAGAACTTCAAATCAGCATTCTTACGATTTGCATTATGAGCAATACTTTCCAGTCCACCGAACAGCAAAGTCTGGCGCATAGCGTTCAAATCCGCACTCAACGGATTCAGCAACATCACCAGGTGGTTGGACGGATAAGTCTCCATACCATCATAGTAAGCAGCACGCGTCAATGAGTTGTTCAGGATCTCATTAAATCCGCAACCCACCAATTGCTCTGCAATCAGGTTCTGCAATTTATTCGATTTATCATGTTCACCTTTGGTAGTCAGGCTGGAGTTCAGCGTAGTCGGGATTTCAACATTGTTATATCCGTAGATACGAAGAATATCTTCAATCACGTCACAATCACGCTGCACGTCTACACGATAAGGAGGAACAGCTAATGTCAGCCTTTCTGCCGTTTCATTAGTGATCTTCATTTCCAGGCTGGTCACAATGCTCTTGATTGTCTCTACCGGGATTACTTTTCCTACCAAAGAATGTACTTTCTCATAAACCAGATCGACTATAAAATCGGAGGCAGGAGTAGTGAACACATCTTTTATTTCAGAAGAAATCGTACCGCCCGCCAGTTCTTTGACCATCAAAGCAGCCAGCTTCAGGCAATAAATAACCCCGTTCGGATCGATACCACGTTCGAAACGGAAAGAAGCATCCGTATTCAAGCCATGACGGCGGGCTGTCTTACGCACCCATGTAGGATGGAAATAAGCACTTTCGATGAATACATCTGTCGTAGCTTCCGTGGAACCGGAGTCCAGTCCGCCGAATACACCGGCAATACACATGGCCTCTTCCTTGTTACAAATCATCAGGTCGCGTTCGCTCAATTTACGCTCCACTTCATCCAGCGTAACGAACGGAGTTCCTTCCGGCATTGTCCTGACAATTACTTCATTGCCTTTGATCTTTCCGGCATCGAAGCAGTGCAACGGCTGACCGAAAGCATGAACGATATAATTGGTAATATCCACTACATTATTAATAGGACGCACCCCGATCAGACGCAATTTGTTTTGCAGCCATTCCGGACTTTCCTTCACAGTGACACCTTTCACCGTAACACCGGCATAATGCGGACAAGCTTCGCTGTTTTCCACCTTCACTTCAATATTCAAGTCATGGTTTTCCACTTTAAAGCCGTCCACCGACGGACGTTGCAAAGTAGCCTGTTTGCCGTTCTGAATCAGATAAGCGTACAAGTCACGAGCCACCCCATAGTGAGAGCAGGCATCCGCACGGTTAGGCGTGATATCCACTTCAAGCACATAGTCGCTCTTGATATTATAATAATCCTTGGCAAGCGTACCCGGAACAGCATTTTCCGGCAATACGATAATACCTGCATGATCCGTACCGATCCCTATTTCGTCTTCAGCACAAATCATACCGATAGATTCCACCCCACGGATTTTTGATTTCTTGATGGTAAAACATTCGTCACCGTCATAAAGTTTTGTACCTAAAGTAGCCACCACCACTTTCTGTCCGGCAGCCACATTCGGGGCACCACAAACAATCTGTACCGGTTCACCGTCTCCCAGATTAACAGTAGTAATATGCAAATGGTCAGAATTAGGATGTTCCGTGCAGGTCAGCACTTCACCAATCACAAGTCCTTCCAAACCACCTTTAATGGTTTGCACTTCTTCTACACCACCTGTTTCCAAGCCGATAGAAGTCAACGCAGCCGCCGTTTCATCGGGCGTCAGATCGAAGTTGACATACTCTTTCAGCCAGTTATAAGAGATATTCATATGATTAATTTTTTATTGTTTCTCAAAAAGATTTGCAAAGTTAATAAGATTTTTCGGTTGACCGAGAAGGTTTGATAAAAAATTGCGCGTTATTTCACCACAGAGGACACAGAGGACGCAGAGGATACCGGAAAAACGAAAAATAAGTGTAAATTCGTAATAAGCAAATGTATATAATTCATTTACCAACAAATTCAACATGAGTACTTAGTAAAAAGAAAGAACTCTGTATCCTCTGCGTCCTCTGTGTCCTCTGTGGTGAAACAATGCACAACTAGAACGGTAACGGTCCATCCCCCGGCGCCCCGAACGGATTCGCTGTCTGTGGCGAAAAATCAGGAGCCGGCGGCGGCGGTACAGACCCCGCATTGCCCGCATTCATTTTCGATCCCAGCATCGCTCCTGCAGGCTCACCCGGCATCGGGATCACCATATCGTCCTCCGGATTAGAGAAACGGGTAAATTCTCCCTTAAACCGGAGCAACACCTCGCCTACCGCACCGTTACGGTGCTTGGCGATTACAATTTCCGCCATGCCGCGCAAGTCATTTCCGCGGTCATCCTGATAAATCTTATAATATTCCGGACGGTGGATAAAGCACACCATATCGGCATCCTGCTCGATGGCTCCCGATTCACGAAGGTCACTCAACTGCGGTCGTTTACCGTCAATACCTTCACGGCTTTCCACACCACGATTCAACTGTGACAGTGCGATGATCGGAATACTCAACTCTTTTGCCAATCCTTTCAACGAACGGGAAATGGTACTAACCTCTTCCTGACGGCTACCAAACGCCATACCACTCGCATTCATCAACTGAAGGTAGTCAATGATGATGATTCGCACCCCATGCTCACGTACCAGACGGCGTGCTTTCGTTCGAAGTTCAAACACAGACAGAGACGGCGTATCATCCACGTAAAGCGGTGCATCCATCAGATTCTTCAGTTTATAGTCCAACTGTTGCCACTCATAACCCGCCAGCTGTCCGCTCTTGATCTTTCCACTTTCAATTTCGCAGACATTGGCAATCAAACGATTCACCAGCTGAACGTTACTCATTTCAAGAGAGAACAATGCCACCGGGTTCCGGTAATCGACAGCAATATTCTTAGCCATAGAAAGGACAAAGGCGGTCTTACCCATAGCAGGACGGGCAGCTATAATAATAAGGTCGGAATTCTGCCAACCCGAAGTCATCTTATCAAGTTTCGTGAAACCACTCTCAAGACCACTCAAACCGTCGGTTCGCGCCGCAGCCTTCTGAATCAGTTTATAGGCTTCGTCAATCACCGGATTGATCTGCGTATAATCTTTTTTCATATTCTGCTGTGAGATCTCGAAAAGCTTGCCTTCCGCTTCCTGCATCAAGTCGTCCACATCCAGCGTTTCATCAAACGCCTTACTCTGGATATTGCTTGTAAACGTAATCAGCTCACGCGCCAGAGATTTCTGTGCAATAATACGGGCATGGTATTCAATATGTGCTGATGAAGCCACCTTACTACTCAATTGAGTAATATAGAACGGGCCTCCCACCTCTTCCAATTCTCCGCGTTTGCTAAGTTGTTCCTTTACAGTCAGAATATCCACCGGTTTCTGATTCACCGCAAGATCGGTGATAGCAGAATAAATCAACTGATGCCGTCGTTCGTAAAAAGATTCAGGACGAAGAATCTCACTCACCAACGAGTAAGCATCCTTTTCAATCATTAAAGCTCCCAGAACTGCTTCTTCCAGTTCAGGCGCCTGCGGCTGAATACGACCATAATCATTTACCGGTTGTATTTTAGTAGACTTTGAATTGCGGGTATTTCTTTTCTGTTCGGCCATCGAGGTATTTACTATTTTACAATTTACTATTTACTATTTTGCGACCGGACAGACTCCTTTATAACAGAGTTTTTCCAGTCGGGACGACAAAGATAGAATATAATCATGAAGAATGAATAAGGAAAAATGAAGATTTTACTAACTTTGCTCCCGAATTACATTCAACACATGCTTAATTGTAATATGCAGCACTGCAAATAGTAAATAGTAAATAGTAAATAGTAAAATAGTAAATAACCTTATGCTTGCTTTTCCTAATATCAAAATAAACCTGGGACTTTCCATCACGGAAAAACGCCCGGACGGATATCACAATCTGGAAACCGTTTTCTATCCGGTGGCTCTGGAAGACGCACTGGAAATCCGTACCTCCCCTAACGCTGACCGAAAATTCACTCTCCACCAACACGGAATGGAAATAGCCGGTAACCCGGAAGACAATCTGGTAGTAAAAGCCTATTTGTTGATGGATAAGGAATTTCATCTCCCTCCTGTCGAAATCCACTTATACAAGCACATCCCTTCAGGAGCCGGACTGGGAGGAGGATCATCGGATGCCGCTTTCATGCTGAAGTTGCTCAACGATCATTATCAGCTGGGAGTATCCGAAGAACAATTGGAAGTATACGCTGCCACTTTGGGAGCAGACTGCGCTTTCTTTATCAAAAACAGACCGATATTTGCCGAAGGAATTGGAAACATCTTCTCCCCGGTCGAACTTTCATTAAACGACTACCAAATCATGATTATAAAACCGAATGTTTTTGTTTCCACCCGGGAAGCCTTTTCAAACATTCATCCCCATCGTCCGAAATATCCGGTTATGGAGGCAATCCAGCGTCCTGTACAAGAATGGAAGGATACGTTAATCAATGATTTCGAAGCAAGTGTATTCCCGCAACATCCCGTCATTGGAGAAATCAAAGAAGAACTCTATCATCAAGGAGCAATCTACGCATCCATGAGCGGCTCCGGATCTTCGGTATTCGGATTGTTTGCTCCCGGATTCGTCTTACCGGAAATTAATTGGGGAACTGACGTATTCTGCTTCAAAGGAAAGCTATAAAGTAAAGAACCATATAATCGTACGCCCATGCTGGGCGTACAAAAAACGGTACCACGACTCACGTCGTAGTACCGTCACAACACAAACACAAAATAAAACACGACAAAACTACTATGCAATCTTTCCTGTCTATGCCGGGGAGGCATAAGTACTATTTACGTATATTCGCATACTCATAAACAGCTTCAGGTCGATTAGCATCAATTAAACAAATCGCATGCACGATTTGTTTAAACTTTTATGTTATTTAAAACAAGTTTCCCTTTTATTGAATCCCTCTTTCACGGAGTTTCAGCTGCCAGTTCCATGCAGAGCGTAAAGTATCTTCTAAAGTTTCTACGGCTTTCCAACCCAGCTCTTTATTAGCAAAATCCGGGTTAGCCCAAACTTTTTCAATGTCGCCTGCACGACGTCCGACAATCTGATAATTCAATTTTACGCCCGTGGCTTTTTCAAAGCCATTTATTAATTCCAATACAGAAACACCACGTCCTGTACCAATATTGAATACTTCTACTTTTTCTTTTTGTGTCTTTTCCAAGATACGACGGATAGCAATCACGTGTGCTTTAGCCAAGTCAACGACATTGATAAAGTCACGGATACAAGAACCGTCCGGTGTATCATAATCGTCACCAAACACGCTAAGTTTCTCACGGATACCGATGGCTGTCTGGGTCAGATATGGAATCAGGTTTTGAGGAACCCCGTTAGGCAGTTCACCCAGCAATGCAGTAGGATGCGCACCAATCGGGTTGAAATAGCGCAACATGATCGCATTGATCGGAGCACCTGAAGCTACCGTGTCACGAATAATCTCTTCATTGATCTGTTTGGTATTTCCATAAGGTGATTCCGCTTTCTTGATCGGAGCCTTTTCCGTTACCGGCAACTCGTCCGGCTGACCGTATACTGTACAAGAAGAAGAGAACACAATACCTTCTACTCCATGCTTTGGCATCAGTTCGAGAAGGTTAATCAAAGAAACCAGGTTATTACGGTAGTAAAGCAACGGTTTCTGTACCGATTCTCCTACTGCTTTGCTAGCTGCAAAGTGAATGATAGCCTTAATTCCTTTATATTTTGTAAATACTGCATCCAAACCGGCAAAGTCCAGGCAATCCAGCTTTTCAAAAACTGGACGAATACCGGAAACTTTCTCTATATTGTCAACAACGTCAGCACTTGAATTTGATAAATTATCGATGATGATTACTTCATATCCGCTGTTTTGTAGTTCTACAACAGTATGAGACCCAATGTATCCTGTCCCGCCTGTTACTAAAATTCTTTCTTTCATATACTTTATAAAATGGTTAGTTTCTCGGCTTATCATTGTTTGAGTTACAAATGTATGGAAATAAAATGGAATAGCAATAATCTGTCACCAATTTATTTTCTAAAAAGTAATTAAGGTACGATTTGGTAGCATTCAGGTATAAAAAAAGAATTGGAAACTCTAATCTGTATGTCGCCACACAGCAGAGCTTCCAATCCCCTATTTAATTATCAACTGTAAATCCTTACCTTACACCACGCCGGAGAATCCCATGAATGCCATAGCAAGCAAACCGGCGGTAATCAAAGCAATCGGAGTTCCTTGCATTCCTTTCGGAATTTTCACAAGGCTCATCTGTTCGCGCAATCCGGCAAAAAGCACCAGTGCCAGACCGAAGCCGATAGCCGTAGAGAATGCGTATACAACACCCGTCAGCAGGTCATAGTCTTTCTGAATTACCAGAATAGCGACACCCAGAATACAACAGTTCGTTGTAATCAGCGGCAAGAACACACCCAAAGCCTGATACAGAGCCGGAGACACCTTTTTCAGGATGATTTCCACCATCTGCACCAGTCCGGCAATCACCAGGATGAACGTAATCGTCTGCAAATATCCCAGTCCGAAAACATCCAGTACAAACTTCTGAATCAGGAAGGTGACGATGGTAGCGATGGTCAACACGAAAGCAACCGCAGCGCTCATACCCATCGCAGTTTCCACCTTCTTGGATACGCCCAGGAACGGACAGATACCCAAGAACTGCGACAACACGATGTTGTTTACAAAGATTGCCGAAATAAATATCAATATATATTCCATAGTTGTTAAATTGAAAATTGAAAATTGAGAATTAAAAAATCAGAGAATGTGAAAATGAAATTAAGAATATGGTTCATATCTATTATTTCTCAATTCTCAATTTTCAGTTCTCAATTTATTAATTATTGCAATGAGGTATCCCAAAGCGATGAAAGCACCCGGAGCCAATACGAATACCAACATTCCATATTCTTCCGGCATGATGGTCAGATCGAAGATTTTACCGGTCCCCAGAAACTCGCGGACAGCACCCAGCAAGGTCAGGGCGATGGTGAAACCAAGTCCCATACCGATACCGTCGAACATGGAAGCAACTGCGTTATTCTTGGCAGCAAAGGCTTCGGCACGTCCCAGCACAATACAGTTCACTACAATCAACGGAATGAAAAGACCGAGTGTAGCATACAGTCCCGGCACGTAAGCCTGCATCACCATTTGAAGCAAGGTCACGAAAGACGCGATCACCACAATAAACGATGGGATACGCACCATGTCCGGAATCAGGTTCTTTATCAAAGAGATCACCACATTCGAACAGATCAATACGAACATGGTAGCCAGCCCCATACCCATACCATTGATAGCCGATGACGTGGTACCCAATGTAGGACACATACCGAGCAGGAGTACAAACGTAGGATTCTCTTTAATAATCCCGTTCATCATTACTTTAAAGTTATTCATTATCTGTCTCCTTTCTTATTTAGCACTGACCGAATCAGTTAGTTCAACTTTAATCGTAGCTCCCGTAGCAGCGTCAGTAGCTGGGGTTTCTTTATAGGCTTGATAAGCGGCATTCACTGCATTGAGGAAAGCACGTGAAGTAATGGTAGAAGCTGTGATGGCATCCACCGCTCCCCCATCTTTGCTGACAGTCAACGGAGCTTCACCCGGATTCATACCCAGAATAGATTTTTTACTCTCTTCGTGAGATACCGCTTGTTCTCCCTTTGCAGGATCATAAGCCCCGAACCATTTGTCGGCCTTAGAGCCCAATCCCGGAGTTTCCGCATGTGCCAACAGGGAGTAGTTATAGATTTTCCCTTCGGCATTAAAACCTACCAGCACTTTCAGTTCACCGCCAAATCCCATTGATTTAGCTTCAACGGCCGTGCCCACCAGTTCTTCCCCGTTCTTGGCCGGATAAACGATAAAGTCAACGATCTTCTTTCCGTCTTTCTCGCTGAAGATCGTATCACTTTCCGCTACCGGATTGTTGGTAAATTCAGGAAGAACCTTTTTCAAGGCCTCGTTCAGCGTCTTTGCATTCGCTTCGGCGATAGGGCCTTTCGTCAGTTCATTTACATAAGCCAGCAACGCAACGGAAATAGCAGTCACTCCCGTAAGCACCAGCAACATATTCTTTAAAGATGATTCTAACTTTTTCATTTCTTCTTCGCTACCTCCCCAAAGCGTTTAGGTTTACAATAGGTGTTAATCAGCGGAGTGAACGCATTCATAATCAGGATGGCGAACGACATACCTTCGGGATAGGCACCGAACAAGCGGATAACCACTGTCAGCAGACCGATACATACACCATAAATCAGCATCCCTTTCTTGCTCATCGGAGAAGTCACATAGTCGGTTGCCATAAAGACGGCACCCAGCATCAGACCACCGGAGAGCAACTGCAATACCGGAGATACATATTTTTCCGGATCTGCAAGGTGCATGATACCGGCAAAGATAAACACGGTAGCCAGGATAGACACAGGAATATGCCAGGTGATAATCTTCTTCCAAAGCATATAAACCAGCCCGATCAGCAGAGCCAGTGCACTCACTTCACCCAAGCATCCGCCGTTCTGTCCGATCAGCAAGCTCAATGCGTCCGGAATCTGGTTTAAAGCATCCATAGCCGCGCTCTTATCTGCAGCATGAATCGCCTGTTTCATCAATGCCAGCGGAGTAGCACCGGTGGTAGCGTCCGTATATGCCGTCAACTGTCCGACTACCGGCCAGCTGGTCATCTGCACCGGGAAAGAAAGCAACAGGAACACGCGGCCTGCCAATGCAG
>ERZ857922.4394-NODE-4394-length-10672-cov-2.877461_pt1 | contig 10672 bp, 11 predicted proteins | sample MGYA00519579_ERZ857922 | MGnify/ENA primary metagenome ERZ857922 (study PRJEB31778, sample SAMEA3449375) | human gut metagenome | biome: human gut; feature: human-associated habitat; material: faeces | place: United Kingdom | collected 2010/2012 ... | reverse complement strand
CTATCAGGACTGGTATTAGGAATATATTTGGTATCTTATATTTTTGATACAATATTTTATACAGTATTGCAGGAGAAGGTTACAGAGATTTCGTGCAGATGGAAATATTATTTTGTAATTGTACCTGTGATTTTCTTATGTTCTATGTGTTTGTCTATAATATTGGATATTATTTATAAGGAAGGTGAAAAACTGTTTAGAGGTATAGGTAAATTATCTTTGAATAAGTGAAATTAGTAGATAAAATATGAAAAAAATAAAAATAGGAATATTTTGGTTTTTGTTTATTGTAATTCAGATATTTATAAGTATAGGGTTAATATATACATTGACAACGGCTCCGAAGACAAGAACGTCAGGAGTAGAATATAATGATGAATTAAGATTGGAAACAGCAGAACCATTAGTGGAAAAAGGAGATACATTTACACAGTACTTTACCCCAAAATATAAATATGTAGATACAATTGAAGTTAGAGTAGGATTTTCAACATTTACAGAGCTATATGAATCAAGCGATGTAATAATTGTGAATATAACTGATGCAAGCGATACGGAATTATGGAAGAAAGAAATTCCATTAACTACAGTAAAGAATTTTATTTATGTGGATTTAGATGTTAAGAAAGAATTAAAAACAGATGAAATATATGCATTGAATATTCGATTAAAGGAAAATGCCCGACATATAGATGATACATGGGTATCAGCAAAATGTGCGTTGGTTAATTCTGACTTGGAAGAAAATAAAGACTGTTTTTTTAATAATACAAAATTGCAAGCCAGTGCGGATGTGATTTATAATTATCGATATTATGATGTGATAGGGATTATTAAATATTTATGTGGCATTGTTATATTAGACAGTGTGACATATATGCTGAAAAAGACAAGAAAAAAATATTGTAAAAAGATAATTAGAAATTGCGCAATTATTTTATTACCAGTATGTGTATATATGCTTTATGAAAATATTTCAGGAAACCTTTTTACAGTAGGCTTGAGATATGCGGTACTTAATATAATTATTCTTGAAGCTATATATATGTTTTTCTTGTTTCTGTGCGGGAATTCAAGAGTTGCAGGAATAATTTTTTGTATGGGGTTTGCTATATTAGGACTGGTAGAGTATTATGTCCTTGAGTTTAGAGGACGAGCCTTTATCTGATATCACAGGGATAAAGACAGCTACAACAGTATTGGAGTCTTATACATTGCAAATCACACCTGATTTGGCATTTAATTTGTTAGCAATGCTGGGAATTATAGCTATTTTATGGTATATTCCGGGGATAAAATTAAGAAGAGATAAAAAAGAAATAATACTTCGTTTAGGGATGGTTTCTCTTTACATAGTAATAGGATATTTGCTACTTAATACGAGGGTAATGCAATCCATAAATATGGAAGAAGTAAATTTTTGGGATGTTGAATCAGATTATCAGGAGAAAGGCTCAATATATATGTTATTGTTGGAATGTCAATATAATTGTATAGAGAAGCCTAAAGATTATTCGATACAAACTGTGAACAAATTAGAAAATGCGATAGATGAAATTTCACTGGAGGATGATAAAGTAGTACAGCCGGAAAATATAATACTTATTATGAATGAGAGCTTTTCGGATATGGAACATATAGGGAATGTTGATACAGATACTTCACTATTAAAATTTTTCCATGAAATGTCACAAAATACAACAAAAGGGTGGCTTCAGATGCCTGTTTTTGGTGGCGGGACAGCAGAATCAGAATATGAAGTATTAACTGGAAATACAAAGCAGTTTTTGTCAATAGGAAGTACTGCATATGAATTGTATTGCCAAGATCCAGAGTACGGAATACCTCAATTGTTGAAAAAACAAGGATATACAACAATTGCATTGCACCCATATTCTGGAGATAATTGGAATCGCTCTACAGTTTACCCAGAAATAGGATTTGATGAGTTTTTTAGTTTGGAAAATTGGAATTCTAGATTGGATAATTTGAGATGGTTTGCGAGTGATCAAAGCACTTATAATAAAATAAAAGAGATTTTATCGGAAAAAGAAGTTGGAGAAAAAGTGTTTACATTTCTTGTTACGATGCAGAATCACGGAGATTATTCAGAAGATACCTTAGGTTCATACGAACCAGATATAAAATTGAATTATAATAAAGAATATCCAAAGGCAGAAACATATTTGTCTTTAATTAATGAATCTGATAAGGCTTTAGAGGAATTAATATATTATCTACAACAACTGGATCAACCAACAATGTTGATTATGTTTGGAGATCATTATCCTAATGTTGAAGAAGCATTTTACGAGGAATTATATGGCAAAAAGTTAGAGAATCTTGATTTGGAAGAAGCACAGTTGAGATATCAGACACCATATATTATATGGACAAATTATGAAAGTGAATCAGTACAAGAAAATATGAGCGCAAATTATTTGGGCGCATATATATTGGAGAAAGCAGGACTTTCAATGTCTAAATATGATAAATTTTTATTGCAGTTGAAAAAAGAAATTCCTGTTATAGGTATGGGGGCAATTGAAGACAGTAATGGTAAATGGTATGATATGAATGATCTTCCACAGAAATATGCTGAGCTTATTAATAATTATAAGATACTACAGTACAATAGAATAAAAGATAGGAAAAATGTATGTAAGGGCATATTTTCATAAATAAATTGCATGGTTAGGCGGTGGATATAAGTGATAGAATCTTTTCGGAAAAATAAAAAAGGTATTTCATTGATGGTGGTATCATCAATATGCGTATGCGTTGGACAGCTCCTGTGGAAACTTTCTGCAAAACAGGGGATTGTAGCGATGCTTCTTGGATTTTGTTTCTATGGAGTGGGAGCTCTAGTAATGATCATTGCGTACAAATTTGGAAAACTTTCAGTTCTTCAGCCGATGCTGAGCCTAAATTATGTGCTTAGCATTGTGCTTGCTACGATTGTACTAAAAGAGGAAATTTCACTCGTAAAATGTATTGGAGTTCTGATAATTATCGGTGGAGTCATAATGATTGTAGGAGGTGATGAAGAATGACAATTTATTTTATCATCCTGTTGATTATGACTTTTTTTGGCTCAGTTGCTTCATTGTTTCTGAAAAAGGCATCAGGAACAGAAGGGTTACTTGCACTGATTAAAAATCCGTATTTATATATAGGCGGAGGCCTATATTTATTTTCAGCAGTTTTGAATATATGGATCTTAAGAGTTTTGGAATATTCAGTAGTATTGCCTCTTACTTCGCTGACGTATATATGGACGATGGTGTTATCTTATTTTATATTGAAGGAAAAAATAACAAAGAAAAAAATTGGTGGAGTTATTCTGATTTTGATTGGTGCGATATGTGTATCTCTTTGAGAAGTTAACAAGATAAAAGGAGCTTCCTACATATTAAAGAGAAAGAACTTAGATGGCCTAGATGTATAATTGCATCAGGATGTATATGAGGAAGCTTTGGTGTTGTTTTTGTATCCGCATATGCTTTGATTGGGGTTGCATTTGGTGTTTTGATACACGAAATTTGTGAATGGCATAAAAATGGATTCAAAATAAAAAGGGCTATAGAAAGATACTATAAATTGATAATATCAGTTACAGTACCTGTTTTAATAGCAGTAGCTTACTTTAAATTTAATCATGCTTTAAAAATAGCGTTTGATCAGTTTTATAGATTTAATTGAGAAGTGTATCCTAAGTATTACGTAATGGGAGAAAATCTTGCACAACCGTTTATAAACGGAGTACAGTATTTTTTCGGCAACAAGAGGATATGATTTTCATGGAATAGCAGCGTGGTATGTGGCAATATTGATTGTTTGTTTATATATTGGGCTGATTGAAGAAAAACTACAAAAAATCAGTAAGCCAGTTTTAGGACTTTGCGCAATTGTTTTATTGAGTACATACATAATTTCGGTTGGAGATAATTTACTGTATACACAGGAAAGTGTATCTAAAACTGAAAGCAAAGATATTGAGTTAACTGAAAATGAGAATAACAAAAGGTATTTACCTTGATTTATATGTTTCACTGTCATTATATTATGAGTATAAGGGAAGATATGCGATTAATCGAGAGGTATATATGTTACCTTGGTATATGGATTGGTATGAAAAAGATGAAATCGATGATTTGTTTACTTATAATCCCAAAGTGGTGGTTTATGATGAGGAGGAAGATGCATGGGTGTATACACATTATGCACCGGCTTTTGTTACTCAATTAGAAGAATATTATCATAGGCTTTCAAATAATAATGAGAAAGCAGGGTATAATATATGGATTAGAAATGATTAAGAGTATATTAAATACCTGACAAGGAGCAAAAGATGGAAACTTTAGCAATTATCGTACCGTGTTACAATGAACAGGAAGCGCTGCCATTGTTTTATAAAGAAGCATCAAAAGTTCTGGAAAAATTGGACTATGACTATAAGCTTCTTTTGATCAATGACGGATCAAAAGATAATACGCTGAGTATTATGAAATCAATTGCGGAGAAGGATGAGCATGTAAAATACTTGTCTTTTTCCAGAAATTTTGGTAAAGAGGCAGCCATGTATGCGGGATTTTGCAATGCAAATGCGGACTATGTCTGTGTAATGGATGCAGACATGCAGGATCCGCCGAGTCTGTTGCCGGAAATGCTGGAAATCTTACATACACAGGATTATGATTCGGTGGCTACCAGAAGAAAGAACCGTGAAGGGGAACCACCGATCAGAAGCTGGTTTGCACACAGATTCTATGAGATCATCAATAAAATATCGGATGCAGATATCGTTGATGGCGCAAGGGATTTTCGCCTGATGAAAAGGGAAATGGTGGAAGCGATTGTCAGCATGACAGAATACAATCGGTTTTCAAAAGGAATTTTTGGCTGGATCGGGTTCAAAACATATTGGTTATCCTATGATAATATTGAACGTGTGGCAGGCGAAACAAAATGGAATTTCTGGAAGTTGACAAAATATGCGATTGATGGAATCATTAATTTCTCTCAGGCACCTTTGAGTGCGGTATCGTGGTTTGGAGTGTTGATGACAATTGTTTCTTTTTTGATGTTAGTTGTGGTCGTTGGACGTAAACTGATTTACGGGGATCCTGTTGCCGGATGGGCATCAACGATCTGTGTAATCATATTTATTGGTGGTCTGCAGCTGTTTTGTCTGGGCGTGATCGGACATTATATTGCAAAGATGTATTTGGAGACGAAGCAGAGACCGCATTTTATTATTTCAGAAACAAACGATGAAGATGCGGTGAAACTCAAATAAGGAAACAGTCAAAAGCGAGGAAAGAAAATGGCAAAAGTATCAATTATCATACCGACATATAATGTGGAAATGTTTCTGGATGAATGTCTGGAAAGTATTCAGCGTCAGACATTGCAGGATATAGAGATTATCTGTGTGAACGATGGATCGACAGATCATTCTCTGGAAATCATTAAAAAATATGCGGAGAATGATCCACGTTTTGTGATCGTTGACAAGGAAAATGGCGGTTATGGAAAGGCTATGAATGTCGGTCTGGACAAAGCTACGGGAGAATATATCGGTATTGTGGAACCGGATGATTATGTACCGCTTGCGATGTATGAGGATCTTTACAAGATAGCGAAAGAGAACGATCTTGATATGGTGAAGGCAGATTTTTACCGTTTTACAAGAAATCCTGAAAATGGGAATATGAATCTGGTATATAACCATCTGGATTTAACAGGGAAATGGTACGGAAAGCTCTTTGATCCTAGTGAAGAACCGGAGACATTACGTTTTATCATGAATACCTGGAGTGGTATTTACAAAAGAGAGTTTTTGGAGCAGCATCACATCAGACATAACGAAACTCCTGGAGCATCTTTCCAGGACAATGGTTTTTATTTCCAGACTTTTGTTTATGCAAAGCGTGCGATGATCGTGGATAAGCCGTACTATATGAATCGTCGTGATAATCCGAATTCCTCTGTTAATAACAGGGAAAAAGTCTACTGCTGTAATGTAGAGTATGATTATATCCGTGAGATATTGATGAAAGATCCGGAAATCTGGAGCCGCTTTAAATATATGTATTCTTTGAAGAAATTTCATACTTATAATTTTACGCTGCAGCGGATCGGAGAGCAGTTTAAGAGGGAATATGTTCAGAGAATCAGTCAGGAATTCAAAAGAGCAAAAGAAAACGGAGAATTGAAACAGGAAGCGTTCTATCCTGTTGAATGGGATGATATGATGCTGCTGATCCAAGATCCGGATGCTTATTACTTCAAGATGTGTCTGAAGAATAAGCAGATCCGTTCTCTGGAAAAGAAAGTAGCATCATTGGAGAATTCCACAACTATGAAGGTTGGGCGTGCAATCATGTTTATTCCGTTAAAGATAAAAAAGCTTTTTAAGAAAAAATAAAATGAGTAAAGAACAGAAAGATAAAGGAGTCATTATGAGTAAAAAATATGATTATCTGGTAGTTGGTGCAGGTTTATACGGAGCAGTATTTGCGCATGAAGCAAAAGAAGCTGGAAAGTCAGTGCTGGTGATTGATAAACGCCCGAATATTGCCGGAAATGTGTTTACAGAGGATGTAGAGGGAATTCATGTGCATAAATATGGTGCGCATATTTTCCACACAAATAATAAAAAAGTATGGAATTATATTACTCGCTTTGCAGAGTTTAACCGCTTCACAAACAGCCCGGTTGCAAATTATCATGGTGAGTTATATTCTCTGCCATTTAATATGTATACATTCAATAAGATGTGGGGAGTAGTAACTCCGGAAGAAGCGGCAGCCAAGATTGAAGAACAGAAAAAAGAGGCTGGTATCACAGAACCGAAGAATCTGGAAGAACAGGCAATTTCTCTGGTAGGAAGAGATATTTTTGAAAAGCTGATCAAGGGTTATACAGAAAAGCAGTGGGGTCGTGACTGCAAAGATCTTCCGGCTTTTATCATCAAGAGACTTCCGGTTCGTCTTACATTTGATAACAATTATTTTAACGCATTGTATCAGGGAATTCCGGTTGGCGGATATACCAAAATGGTTGCCAATATGCTGGACGGAGTAGAAGTTCGCCTTGGAGAGGATTATCTGGAGAAAAAAGCAGAATACGATGCACTTGCTGAAAAAGTGATCTATACGGGTCCGATCGATGCATATTTCGATTATCAGATGGGATATCTGGAGTATCGTTCGGTGCGTTTTGAGACAGAGCTTCTGGATAAGCCGAATTTCCAGGGAAATGCAGCAGTCAATTATACAGACAGAGAGACTCCGTGGACAAGAATCATTGAGCATAAATGGTTTGAATTTGGAAAAGATGATGAAGGAAATGATCTTCCGAAGACAGTGATCAGCCGTGAGTATAGTTCTGAGTGGAAACCGGGAGATGAACCGTATTATCCGGTGAATGATGAGAAGAACGGTGCTCTTTACAGCAAATACAGAGAGCTTGCCCAAAAAGAGAAAAAGGTTGTATTTGGCGGCCGTCTGGGAGAGTATAAGTATTATGACATGGATGCGGTGATCGCATCAGCACTGGACATGTGCGAAAAGGAACTTGGCTAAGGATTGATTTGTCAAAATGTGACAAAAATGTAAAATTTGATTTAAAAATACATTGCATCGCAGGAAGAAAACTGTTATAGTGGACTCACAGAGCGTTTGTACTCTGTGAGTTGTTATTATGCAGAAACAAAATGGAGAGTTTAAATACGAGGAGTATCTTTATGAAAAGAATTACAGCAATCTGGAAACATGCCTTTCTTCTGATCGTGATATTATCAGCTGTCTGTCTTTTGGGGAATACACAGAAAGTATCAGCTGCATCTTACAGTGAAACGACCTGCAAAGTGATTTTTGCAAATGCAAAAGGACAGACTGCAGGTTTTTATCATAATCTTGCCAAAACTGTTGAGGAAGGAACAGTAATTCAGCTTCCGGAGATAAACAGGGATGGATATCAGGCTTACTGGGTAACAAAGATTGAAGGAAAAGAATATAAATATAAAGCCGGACAGACAGTGACGATCAATCAGACAACAAAGTTCTGCCTGAATTTATATAAAGAATATACGGTCCGATTCTACACGGCAAATGGCAGAAATGAATATACAAGTCTTCGCAAGACGGTTGCAGCGGGCAGCAGAATCAAGATGCCAACTGGTAATTCAAATGGAAACTACAAGTTTGCCGGATGGGCGACCAAAGTCGGCGGAGAGGTTGCGAAGAAACAGCGTGCAACAGTAAAAGTTAAAAGCAACCTGAAATTTTATGCAGTGCAGCAGAAAACAGATACATCAGGTATAAGATTATATAAATATGATGGAAGCTACTGGAAGACGATCAAAAATACAAATGGTAAAGCAACTTTTCCGGCAGTAAATCTGGGCTCAGCTAATATGGTTCTTGGGTGGTCGAAGACACAGGGAAAGAATGCACTGTCCAGTTCCGATTACAAAGCCGGAGACCGTATTCCATCTAAAAACGGCAGATATTATATGGTTGTTTTTGGAACATCCATGGATCGCGCACCGGCTACGATTACAACACCGACAAAATTTGACAGGGTTTATTGTGTGGGGGATTCCAGAACTGTTTATACACGAGTTGCTTTAGGTGCATCAGCGCCGTCAAATGTTGAGTTTATTGCAAAAGCAGGAGAAGGATTAGACTGGTTTAAGAGCTCAGGTTATAAAACTCTGTATCGCTCTGTGGCCAAGCGTCCACGGACAGAAAAAAAGGCAGTTATTATTAATCTTGGAGTCAATGATTTAAAGAACAGTGCTTCTTATGTCAAATATATGAAGAAAGCAGCAGCTAATCTGAAAAAATATAACTGTAAAATGTATTATCTTTCTGTAAATCCGGTAAACAGTGCAATGATCAAAAGCGTTAATGGAAAGGCAAGAACAGAAGCACAGGTCGCAGCTTTTAATAAAGCAATCTACAGGGGACTGTGTTCTGGCAGAAAAAGAAGCTTTACTTACATCAATACATGTACGAACCTGCAGATGAAGGGCTGGATCAGTAAGAAGTCTGGAACAGATATTTATGATGGATTGCATTATTCAAATCAGACATATCTGAGGATATTTGATTATTGTATGAGATATCTGAATCGCTGAAATGTGGAGTATTCAGAATAAAGAGAGGAACTATGTAAATGAAACGTGTTATCACATATGGAACGTTTGACCTGCTTCATTACGGACATATCAATCTTTTGAGACGGGCACGCCAGATGGGCGATTATCTGATCGTGGGGCTTTCAACAGATGAATTCAACTGGAATGAAAAACAGAAGAAGTGTTATTTTTCTTACGAAAAACGTAAACAGCTCCTGGAAGCTATACGTTATGTCGATCTGGTGATTCCAGAAGAAAACTGGGAGCAGAAGAGAACGGATGTGAAAGAGTATCATGTGGATACTTTTGTAATGGGAGATGACTGGAAGGGAAAATTTGATTTTCTGAAAGAAGAAGGATGCGAGGTGGTATATCTGCCACGTACTCCGGAGATTTCTAGCTCACAGATTAAAGAAGATCTCCATACAAAAGAAAGTAAAAACGATTGATAAACTGGCCGGGGATTAAGCCCCGGTCAGTTCTTTTAATGAGCAAAAACGATAGCCCATTTCTTCCCACTTTGTAAGCAGGTCATCCAGGATCAGGCCATTTGTAGAGGAAGTATTGTGCAGAAGGACAATGGCACCAGGATGGATGCGCCCGAGAAGTTTTTGAAAGGCTTCTTCCCTGGAAGGCTGCTGATTCTGAATCCAGTCTACATATGCAAGGCTCCAGAAAAAGGTGGAATATCCCAGTTCTTGGGCCATGGCCAGGTTTGAGGTACTGTAGATTCCCTGCGGTGGACGGTAAAATTTTGTCATCTGTTCACCGGTGACAGATTCATACAGCTTTTCTACGCCGTCCAATTGTTTCTGAAAATCATCTTTTGAAGAAATGCCTGACATATCAGGGTGCGTCATTGTGTGATTGCCAACTGTATGCCCTTCAGAAACCATGCGCCGGATCAGATCAGGATTGTCTGAAATGAAATTACCTACAACAAAAAATGTGGCAGGGGCCTGATGTTTTTTCAGAGCATCGAGGATACGTGGAGTATTTCCGTTTTCATATCCGGCATCAAAAGTGAGGTAGATTTTTTTTTCGTTGGTATCTTCCGCATAGTAGGCATGATACTTGCCAAGAGCGTTGATCGTGGCATTTCCGACAGGACGTTCGCCCTCCTTTTGGAAACTGAGTCCCCAACTGGTGGATTCAGATAAGAGAGAAGCGGATGTTGCCTGAGTTTTCTGCCAGGAATGCAATTTACCTACCTGCCCACCCAGAATAAAGGCACCGGCAAGAAGGAAGAGTAATCTGGGAATGAGTGGATAATGATGAGAAGAAGACATAGTATCTCCAATAGAAGATCTTGAAAGAATATATGCGAAAAGGCAAAAATTTAGAGCCATCAGATGATTATTTTCTGGTGGCTCTTTTAATGTTCAGTGTCCAATGGAACTTACCTCCTGAGTTGTTTTAAAACATTTGGAATTAAATGATTACGTTCTTGGTGGTCCGTACCTCTCTTTCATAAATTATAAAGGAAATTCATTTCGTTTCTGGTCGTCTGTACCTCGCTTTCCT
>ERZ857922.4392-NODE-4392-length-10678-cov-3.226772_pt1 | contig 10678 bp, 7 predicted proteins | sample MGYA00519579_ERZ857922 | MGnify/ENA primary metagenome ERZ857922 (study PRJEB31778, sample SAMEA3449375) | human gut metagenome | biome: human gut; feature: human-associated habitat; material: faeces | place: United Kingdom | collected 2010/2012 ... | reverse complement strand
CACCGACGAGAACGTAGAAAAGGAAAATGAAACATTACCCCCGTCCCTTTGTTTCCCGGAAAAAATTATCCCGCCCAATTCAACAAAAATCAAGCGGGATAAGGAATTTCGTAGAAATTCCCTGAAAAAGGTTACTAACAGGTAAACCGACTGAAAACCTGAACAATATCTCAAAATCGGATGACTTATTATTAGAGATTTGATCTCATAAATTCCGGGATAGGCCTTTTGTTCCGGAATCCTAATTTCAAAGAACAACAACCCAAATAAAAGGATAATTTTCAGTAGGTTTCAATCCTTCAGATTTTCATTCTAAAAATCTATTCTGGGATAATTTCTTAAAATTCATCATTTCTTACAAATTATCTCCTCCAGCAGGGTAATATGGGTTACTTGGCCCATTTGCCCCCAAATAAGACACACAGCGATGGAGGATATGCGGGAAAGTATGTGTGATCTCTTTAGTCTCCATATCAATAAAAAGGACACTACCTTTCCGTTCTTCGGTACTGTTTTCATCATACAGAACAACTACCATACGATAAGCTAACGCAGAAAAACCTATATATTTTATCTCTCCCAAATCAAGTCCAGCAGGCAAAGTCAACCAAAGACTCAGGCGATTTGTCGAGGTCGCTGAATAATAAATATCATCCCCCACCCCCAAGAACCATTGATTATTGGCAAACCCTGTCGTACCACGTGCAAATGCCGGGGCACCGTTCATCCCATCTACTTGCAACACTGTTTCTTCTTTGAATTCAGGGTTGTCCACATTCCATGTCTTTGCAAAATTATAAACATGTATTTCATTCCCATCTGCAGTATATATGTAAGCGTCATGTCAAACCAGGAAAAGAAGCGTTGACGGAACAGAAGTTTCATAATGTAACCCCCTTTTATAACCGGATTATTTTCCGGTTCTATCACTTGATCAAAAGCATACGGATCGGCAATAATGCCAGCTTCTATATTATCGGTAGCATAAGGCCTGATCACATAATATTTACTGCTCAACTTATCATATACCCAAGCAAAATTCGCCCCACTCGCTCCACATGCAGGATTGCTCCAATAATACTCTCCGTTATGCAGTGCCGGACGATACAATCTTCCGTCAACACAACGAATATATTGTCCATTGCTGACAAAATATTGTCTTCTCATTTGATCAACAACAAATGCTTCCGGCTTAAATTCATAGCCCGGTTCCATAAAACTGGAAGAATTAATTAAAGAGATTGGCAAAAAGGATACATTATCAGTAGTAATCACCTCATTTTCTCCTTCTTCCGTCAAAAATGTGATATTCCACTTGATATTTACATTATCAGAAGTATAGCCACAAACCCCATATATTTGGAAAGGAATATTACCAAATGAGTAGTCCCCACAACCCGTTACATACCTCACATCAGCTAAAGTTGGTCCTTCTGCTGTATCATCATCGTTTTCTTCTGTATTATCATCTGTAACAGCTTGGATGTAAGCCATCTCTGTAGAATTATCATCCCTCATCGTCAGAAAATAATACCCAAAATTAAATGGATTGACAATACTAAGATTAAAAGTCCAACGATATTGCATCCCAGATATGTTATCTGTAACAGTCAAAGCACAAAGATGGTTTTGATAACTAAGCGGCGGAAGGGTTATATCTAAGATTTTTTCCTTCGACACCTCTTCTCCGTCAATTGTCCATGAATAAGACAAATCTGCCATTTCCTCATTCAAACTCCTGACTCCCGGATTAATATAAATATCGGCTCCGGCTTCACGCATATAAGAAGTACCTATACTATCAATCGATACCTCGTTTAATGCTGCATAATCATAATTTCCCTTGTCTTCGGAACAGGCACTCCAAATAACTACTATTCCAACCAAGGCTACATATAAAAATAAATCATGTATTTTCATCATTCACAAATTTTATCGTGGTACATTATGCCGGTAAACGAATAGGTTCTTTTGTCGTATCTCCATCCGGATAGATATCATTATCCTTAAAATACGTTTTCAAACGATTGATATACATATCTAATACTCCCCAAGCCCCAGCGTAATAATAAGGCGGCATATTATTCCAATAAAGCGGTTCGTTATTAATGGGATGTAAGGTCGGATCTGATCCCAAGGTGTACAAATTGATCCATTCCAGATAAACTTCCCGATAAAAAGGTCCAAAAGCTCTGGAAAAGGTAGACCACCAATCCGGTTCCGCCAAGATATCGGAAAAAGTCACTCTCACAGTTTGCAAATCGGCATATCCTTCCTGAAAATTTTCATTAGGTACCACTTTCAAGGTAATCTGATGCCATTCGTCTTGCAGAATCTCATTCCGTTGAACACGAATACGAATAGTATCTGTAATTGCACCTGCCGGAATAAAACGGTTATTAAGAATACCAGCATCCCAATCTTCACTTGTTGCTGTCGTCTCATCCCGAACCAGTTCTACCGTATAGGCTCGGTCTTCATCGACAGGCATACCCATAATTTTTACTACGACATTAATAACCGTATCTTTTACATCTAAATTATCCAACGCAAAAGAATAAGACAGGCTGTCAAGACGATAATCCGTCTGTTCTCCATACTTATTTAGTTGATAAGGAATATCAAAATAAATATAATCCGTAGCAGTATCAAAACGATCTATATCTTTCTTTTGACAAGAAACAAAGATGATGACAGCTAACAGCAACAAGCTATATTTACCAAACCATTTCTTTCTAATTTCTACTTTCATAACAAGTCACTTTAATTATTATCAGTCGTATTACCAGGTTTCTCTATCCCGGAGAATTCATATTCATCATCTGGAATAGGAATTACAAAAATATTATCGCTTGCCGGAATAGTTTCCCCCCGTACAGTATATATATCATAGAACAAACGCTTGTGCATCAAGAAAGTTCTTCCATCTCCAATGAAGTCCTTACGCATTTCACGCACTAAATATTCCAACAAAGTAGCATCATCAGGCACAGTTTGAATCAAAGACAAATTACGATTATTCCGTACATCATTCAGGTATTGTAATGCAAGGGCATTATCCTTTCCTATCTGCGCCTCACAAGCGATGTAATAAATTTCAGATAAACGCATGATCGGAATTTCCGGATAATAAGCGCTCCCTAATCCTTGCCGTTCTACAGGTTCAAGGAATTTAGTGAAATCATAATTTGAATATTCACTGCTACTCTGAAACCATACAGCAAATCGTGTGTCAAGACCTGCATCACCATCCGGCTGACGATCATACACAAAACGCTCCAATGCACTATATCTGTTTCCATCTATTAAAATACCCGTTGTAGTCGAAGCCGTACGTCCACCCATCCCAAATAAATTACCGGATGTGGTATATAAATCATTTACATAGAATGAACCTAACATTTCCGTACTGAAATTATTAATCCGAGACGTACTAGGAGTCATAATGTTCGCCTTGTCTACCAAAGAAATAATGCCTTCACATTCTTTCAATACCTGTGTCGCATAAACATATGCATCCTCCGGATTTTGGCGTAACATTTCCAAACGAGCCATCAATCCCAATACACAGAAATAATTCATCCGTGCCGGAAATTTAAAACATCTTGATAATCAATTACAGATGTATTACCATCTTCCGTTCTACCTATTTCTCCATTGCGAATCGGGTCGTTTACCAGCAATGTTAAAGCCTGCTTTAAGTCATCGGCGGCATTTTCCAAGACGGTTTCTCCTGTATCAAATCCTTGGCTGACATTATTATAGGCTGTACGATAAGCTATTGCACTTTTTGACAAATCTGCTTTCGTATGGATAACAGGCCCAAACAATTCAAAGAGTTCCATATGCGCAAAAGCCCTCAAAGCATATACCTCGCCTAACAACAAGTTATAGTTATCAATGTCATCTCTATAAGGTGTAGAATACTCGATAAAGGCGTTACACTGCGTAATCGCATAATACAAATTGCTCCATACATTTCCGAAAGCACTCACTACTGTCTGGTTTTCATAGTCATATTGCGCAGCTTGATAATACATGTGGTCAGGAGTCGAAGCAAAATCCCAATACTGGGCGAACACATCAAGCAACCCGTAAGAGAGTGTCTGCCCATATAAATTGGATCCTGAAAAAGTATAATAAATACCTCCTAGCGCAGAGTTACACCCACGGGTTGTCTGATATAAATTTTCAGTCTCTATCTGCCCTTGCGGTGTAACATCCAACCAATTATTACAAGATGTACACAATTGCAAACCAACTATGGACAAAATAAAAGATAGCTTTTTCATATTCTTAATTTATGAATTAAATACCGATATTTAAACCAAAAGAAAAACTTCTGGCAAAAGGATAACTTGTTCCGCGTTCCTGTTTTACAGTAGAAGCACGAAACAAATCATTCATGTAGAACGATACCCGCACAGATTCTAATCCGAACCGCTGTATCCACTCTTTTTTCAAGTCGTACGACAGCGACAATGACGTCAAGTCCAAATAATTATCACATTGTACAAAACGTGTAGAAACATAAGTCTGCCCATAATCCCGGATATTTCTGTACAAAGCGGATTGACCGGGAGTTGTCCAGCGGTCATTCAATACACGACGGTCAGCATTCCCCGAAGGATTCACACCTTCTACACGGGATGCTAATGTTTGATTATATACATCACCACCGATACTATACTGGAATACAGCATTCAGATTAAAGCCTTTCCAATAAAGATTCGTTGAAATGTTTCCAAATACGTCCGGCTCGGTATCACCACATAAAATTTTATCAGCAGCATCCCATTCCATGGTCAGAGATCCGTCTTTTTTTACATAAATCTCCTGTCCTGTACCAGGGTCAATCCCCAAAGAAGGTACAGCCTTGATTGCCGTCATAGATTCTCCCTCTTCATATACGTTACCGGGTATTTCCATTTCCATATTATTCCGTGCATTCAAATTTTTCAATTCATTGGAAATCTCATTCAGCTTGTTACGATTCTGAGAAATCTGAAAAGAGAGCCGCCATTCCAGATCCGCCTCCGGCATACGAAGAGGTGAACCCGAAAGAGTAATTTCCCAACCTTTGTTTTCAATTTCTCCAAGGTTACTTGTAAAGTTATTGCTTGGAATCCCCAAAGAAGGCGCCACTGTAATCTTGGCAAGCATACCATCCGTCTTCTTGTAGTAATAATTGAACATAAATGATAAACGGTTTTTCCACATACCTAAATCAACACCAACATTGGTTGTGTACTGGTTTTGCCATTTCAAATTTTCATTACCATATCCCATCAAGGTCGCTGGCACCAATGTATTATACAATCGTCCTGTCTGGTACTGGTACATCGTTTGAGCCTGATAAGCCTGAAATTCCTGATTACCCGTTATACCATAAGACATACGTATTTTTAACAAATCGAGTATGTTATCGGATGACCAAAAATGCTCCTTATGAATATTCCAACCGCCACCGATACTCCAGAACGGTGCCCAACGCTTGTCAACTCCGAACAAAGAAGATCCGTCGTAACGTCCTGACAAATCCAAGAAAAAACGGTCATCAAAAATATAGTTAACATTTGCCAACAAGCCGATACTACGTGTCGTACTTTCACTACTCCCCGGACGCGAATCTTTCATAAACTGAATAGCAAATGCCGGGTCAGAATAACGGTCATCAGCAAAGCCTGTTGCTGTAAAAGAATATGTACTTGTTTTATTCTGATTAATTTCTGCTCCTGCACCAAAAAACAACAAATGCTTCTCACCAAACCGTTTGTTATAATTTACTGTCAACTTACCTGTATAATTCAGGTATTTACCAGAACTCAATGACAATTCTCCACGCTGTTCAAGGGGAACTTGTTCATAAGTCACCTCATCGACATATTCATTTACAGGAGGTTGTTCTATCAAAAAGTCAGAAGAAAGCGGTGAACGATAAGTTTCCCCTTGTGTATTTCCTTTCTCAATTCTGAACGATCCAATCAGACGCCAGCCGTTTCCTGCAATCCAGTCTATATTCAAGTTATCCGAAAAAGCCTCATTATCACTTAATGAACGATTAGGTAAAGATGCATCGTACAGTGGATTTGCACTTCCATTCAATAATGTCGGCCGTAACTCACCATTATCGAACCAAGGCCGTTCATAAGGATTTGCAGCAGCATATGTACTAAAACTACCATACGGAGAATCATAGGCATGTGTATTCGAATAGCTGGCATAATTCCGAATAATAATCTTATCCTTAATCCGATATTGTAAAGTAAATCCCAAACCATAACGGTCACGTCCAGAACCTTTCATCACACCTCTATTCCGGTCAAAAAAACCATCGATACTATACAGAACATTATTAGCTCCTCCTTCCACCAATAAAGAATGTGTATGACTGAATGCATTACGCACTGGCTGAGCCAACCAATCCGTATTCACTCCCTCTTGTACATTTTTATATTTTTCATAATATTGCGCTTCACGCTCATAGGTAGTACTCAAATCCCCTTCAATTGGATCATATAATCCCGCTAACCGTTCATATTCCAGTTTTTCCGCTGCATTCATTAAGTCATAATCAGTCAAATCAGCAATATCTACAGCCGGTTTAAAATCATATGTCACACGTAATTGTCCCGGTCTGGGTTTCACGGTCTCAATGACAACCACCCCATTGGCAGCTCGGGAACCATAGAGAATCGTAGCAGAAGCATCTTTTAAAATAGTAATACTTTCAATTCTATTGACATCCATGTCATATACTTTTTGAATAGTTGTCTCAAAACCATCCAAAATAAACAATGGTGCCGAGGAACCTTCTTGAAAAGATCCTTTACCACGAATTGTAAATTCAGGCAATGTATTGGGGTTGGACCCCATCACATTATTCTCAGTAATTTTAAAACCTGCATCTAATGCACTCAATGTCGTAAAGATATTTGCTGTATGTACCTTCTGCAAATCTTCTTTCTTAATTGTCGTAACTGCTCCGGCAAATCCCTCTGTCTTACGAGTAAAATACCCATTAACTATCACCTCATCTATCTCTGCAATCTCCGCCTTCATCGTTACATTTATTTCATTGCGTTCGCCCACAGTAACTTGTTGTGTTTCCATACCAACAAAAGAGAATACCAAAGTTAATCCCTCCTGTTCCGGGCAATTCAAGACATAATTCCCATTCACATCTGTAACAGTACCGACCGTCGTACCTTCAATCATAACGGTCACTCCCGGCAATGATGTACCGCTCTCGTCCGTCACCTTGCCAGTCAACTTTCGTTCTTGCACACTGGGCTGTACAGTTTCAGGTTTTGGCTCTCTGACTCTCAAAATAATAGTCTCATCTTTAATCTGATAAGTCAAATTTGTGCCTTCAAGGCATTTTTCAAGCACCACACGCAAATCCTCATCCACAAAATGAAAAGTGAGATTTTTTACCTGCTCTACCTGTTCATCCTGATACAAAAAAGTGTAATTCGATAAATTTTCCAGAGTTGCAATAATCTCTGCCAGATTAACATTCTGCACCTCAAAAGAAACTTTCCTCAATTGAGCATATGCACTCGCCAACATCGGGAAAGTCAGGAAAAGTGTAAAAAACACAATTTTTCTACACTTTTCCAGCAATCTTCTTGGTATAAGAAGATCACATGTTCCATTTTTTTTCATAAATTTGTACAATTAAGTTAAACATTAAACGGCTTGTTTGCCGTTTTGAAAGGGCAGAGTACCCACATACTCTGTCCTGTTTATTTTTCGGTTATAAAGATCTTTCTCCCTTCCACCTTGAATCGGATTCCTCCTGTCATTTCCAGCATACTGACAATATGTTCAAAGTCATCATACCGTTTCAGATTCCCGGAAAACGACACTTTTTTCAAGGATTCATTTTGAAATACCGCCTCTACATTATACCAACGTGAAATAATATGCATAACCTCTTCCAGAGAGCGTTTCCGAAATACGAACTTTCCCTCTTTCCAAGCAATGTAAGGGAAAACATCTACTTTCTTTTTTTCCAAATTACCATCGGTTCCAACCATTCCCTGTTCACCCGGCATCAAAATAACCGTTTGATCGGCTACAGCAAAGCGGACAGCACCTTCGACAAGAGTCGTCTCGATCCGATTCTCCTCTTTATAAGAATAAACATTAAAACTAGTACCCAATGCTTCTATCTCCGCCTCGCCGGTGACCACAATAAAAGGATGTTCTTTATCTTTTGCTACCTGAAAATAAGCCTCTCCTGTCAAAAATACTTTCCGTTCAGTACCTGCAAATCGCACCGGATAACGTAATTCAGAAGCCGAATTCAGATTCACAACCGTACCATCCTGTAAAGTTACCGAATACTCTCCGCCTCTCGGAATTTGTAAAATATTATATTGAATTTTCCCGGTCTGTTGCCGGCCAATATAGCTCAAACGTTCTTTAGCAGTATGTAATTCAGCACCAGGTTGTACCAATACCGAATCCATGCCCGGGCCACCTAACAAAATCCGCTCTCCATCAGCAAGTATCAGTTCCGCTTTCGCATTTCCAGGTAAAATATTTTCAGTCATCAGCCCGACCGGATACCGATCACTTTTATCCCGCAGTACAAAATAAAAAAGCCCGCTTACCAACAGCAACAATACCGAAACAGCAACAGCAGTCACTTGAAACAACCGGGCTCGCCTCAAGCGATGTTCACATTTTTGCCGTATCTTTAGGTAGGCCATCACCAAATCCACCTGTTCCCATTGTTTACTTTTCGAAATGATAAACTCCGAAGTCAGAACCTGACGATACAGTAGTTCATTCTCCGGAAATTCCTGTCGCCACCTTCCAAGTGTTTCCTCCTCCTTTTCGGTCAACTGCCCCTGGACAGCTTTCGACAATAAAAAAGCAACTTCCTTATAATTTTCAAACTCTGCCATAGAAGCTTTATTTATTCATTACACTTATACGACACTTCAAAAACAAAAAGGAGGTAAAAGAAAATTGTTAAAAGTGAAAATAAATACTCTTACCGCTGGATAGATAAAAGTAAATAGCAGAAAACAAACGAATTAAGAAAACAGGACAGCAGGAAGAAAAAGAAATAATTTTCCAAATTTTTCCTTCAAAATTTTCCTGGCTATCTGCTTTTGCTTTTTTACGGTCTCTACTGCAATATCTAATTTTTCTGCAATTTCTTTAGCACTATAACCTTCTAATGTTAAAGAAAACACTGTCCGGCAAGCAGGAGGCAAATCCTCCATTGAATTCATTACCAAACGGAAAGTCTCTTCTGCTATATAATTATTGATTTCAGTAATATTTATCTCTTCTGTAAAAGAACGCGTTGCTTCATTTCTTATTTTTTCAGCCCGTAAATAATTAAAACACTTAAAACGGACCATCTGGTAGACATAAGCAGAAAAATCACCGACAACACTCCAACGTTCCCGGGTTTCCCAAAGCTTCACAAATACTTCCTGTACCAGATCTTCAGCTATAGTTTTGTCTCCCACATAATATAAAGCAAAAGAAATCAGAGATGGGTAGTAATCTATAAACAAATTACGGAAAATTTCATCTTCTTCTATTCCTTTGATTCTAAAATATTTAGACATAAAGCAGAAACGATTCTAATAAAAGAATTCATACAGCGGCACAGATCTATAACCCGCTCATGGCCAAACAAAATTAAAGATTAAAACAGTAGCTGCCAAATTTTTATCATCTATTATGAACCTTCATCTACGGCAGAGCTAACCGGTAAAGAAAATGCCTTTTATCAAATCAAGACCGGTATACAATTCTGTGATAACGTTAGGCGAAGGTGATCGGGATTGGAGACCATTGGAGCTCTGGCGAGTGTCGTCTTACTTTTTCTGAACGCCCGACCGGTGGTGTCTGACGAACGTAGTGAGGAGTTCCGCCGGTCAGTGATAGAAAAAGCCAGACGACCGACAGAAGCGACCGGGTCACCAATTCCGATCACCGAAGACGAATAAGTAACGAACTACCTTTATAAGTGTAAATATGTATATAACTGCCAAAATGCAAACGAAACTCTTTTTATTACAACATCAATAACTATTATCTACTGATACACAAACGTTTCCATTTGTATAAAATTATACATTTTGAACTTTCTATGTAAAAAACAGAAAAAACATTTGGAATTTAAAAAAATTCGTCGCTATCTTTGTTGCATAAAAATGATAAAAACATGAAGCGTTTATCCCTACATCTCCTGAATATTATTATTCTCGTGGTCCTTAGCCACGGAACGGAGAGGGGTATATAAACGAAAATCGAACCGAAATATAAATTGATCATATGCCTTTCTCCCAAACGAGAAAGGCTTTTTTTTTAACAGACAGAAAAATGAACAAAACAATGTATCGCCATATTATCGTCATTAACATTCTACTCGTGGTCCTGCAAAGATAACGAGAGAAGGGTGACGCGTATATACACACTATTTGTAGAAGCCTTTCTCTCGCCGGGAGAAAGGCTTCTTCGCATTTAAGAACTTACTGCACAAAATAAAAGAAAATGAGAAATAACCTTAGAAGCGCTGTTACAATGACAGGCCGTCGGATGGCCGGAGCCAGAAGTTTGTGGAGAGCCAATGGTATGAAAGACGAACAATTCGGGATGCCCGTCATCGGCATCGTCAACTCGTTCACCCAGTTTGTACCGGGTC